>Ga0111538_10011482_pt1 | contig 11740 bp, 8 predicted proteins | sample SoiMethybrSBSTD1_FD_79669 | JGI IMG/M metagenome (GOLD analysis project Ga0111538, IMG submission 79669) | Bulk soil microbial communities from a Populus tree surrounding site in Tennessee, USA - Soil MetaG P. TD hybrid SBSTD1 (version 2)... | ecosystem: Environmental > Terrestrial > Soil > Tree...
CGCGAGCGCAGCGATGTCGGAAGGCCCGGTGCGGCAGCAGCCGCCGACCAGATGTGCGCCCTCGGTGATCCACTGCGGTGCCAGCGCCTCGAGGCCGCGGTCCCCCGGCCTGCCGTGCCAGGATTCATCGCCCGCATCCCAGCGTTCGCCGGAGTTCGGATATACGACGATCGGCTTGCCCGTGCCCGTCTTCAGAGACCGGATCGCCTCGCCGACGATCTCAGGCTTCACGCAATTGACGCCGACCGCGAGGACGCTCGCCACGCCATCGGCGAGCCGCGCGCAATCTGCGAGCGGCTCGCCGTGCGAGGTCCGGACGCCGTCGGGTGAGGTGAAGCTGAACCAGGCACGGGTCGCGGGATGCCGGGCGAGCAACTGCGAATAGGCGCGCGCCTCGTCGAGCACCGGGATCGTCTCGCAGGCCAGCAGATCGGCTCCAGCGGCAGTCAGGACGCCGAAGCGGCGCTCATGAAATGCGACAAGTTGCTCGACGGAAAGTCCGTAGTCGCCCCGATACTCGGCGCCGTCGTGGGTGGTGGCGCCGTACGGCCCGACGGATGCGGCGACCAGGAGCTCCCGGCGATCTTCCGGATGATCGCGGCGATATCGCTCGCGCGCCGATCGCGCGAGCTCGACGGAAAGCCGGAGCAAGCGCGTCGTCTCTTCATCGTCGATGCCGGCGGCGGCGAATCCCTCGTAGCTTGCCTGGTAGCTTGCGGTGATCGCAACGCGGGCGCCGGCGGCGTAGTAGTCGTAATGCAGGCCTTCGATCGCTTCCGGATTGCTGCGCAGCACGCGCGCCGACCAGAGAGATCCCGAGATGTCGCAGCCGCGCGCCTCGAGCTCGGTGGCGAGTCCGCCGTCGAGCACCACGACCTCCGTGCGGAAAGTGAGCGGCATGCAGGGTCAATTCGCCGGCGCAGCGGCCGCCGGCGCAGCGGGCGCCGGCGCAGCGCAGCTCCGCCGCGGCTCGCCGGCCAGCATCAGCAAGCCATCGGACAGGCCCTTGGTCCAGAATTCGTTGCCATGGGCATCGGCATACTTCGCGCCGGATGCGGCGGGAACCTGCGTCAGCGTGAGCTTGCGGTCCGGAAGCGTGAGCCCGACGCGATCGTCGCCTTCGAACGTTGCCGAAACCTCAAGCTCGCCGCAGCGATAGGTGACCAGGTCGACCGACGAGGGCCCGCCGGAACGGCCGCAGGCGCCGCAGCCGACCGCGGTTGCGGCCAGGAACAAGACGGTGCGGCTGGCGGGCTCCATGTCCACTGATGCTAGCGCAGCGCGGCCGCCGGCGAGCGATGCGTCTCGCCCACGTCTACGTTGCTTGTCAGCAGCCGCTGACCGGGCGCTAGGTCCTTGCCCTCTGGCGGCCAGGGTGTCGCGCTGCGAGCGTCGATTGCCGACCTATGCAAGGAGAGCGGAATGCACGTGTCCAGGATGCTGGTAGCAACATTCATGGCGATCGCCGCCGCGGCGCCGCTACATGCGCAGGATCTCACTGGAAAGCAATCGGTCGCCGAAATTGCGCTAAGCAATGATACCCTGCAGCTGCGATATCGCGATGCCGGCCGTAACGTCGATGTCGGTGGCGGCCGCGCTTCCGGCAGCTTCTTCCTGAGCGAGGAGCGCGACATCGTCCTGAGTGGAGACCTGCTGTTTCCCGCTGCGCTCGGGTACGACCGCCTCCAGATACTCTTCGGGCCGCGCGCCTATGCCGCGCTCCTCTCGGACGAGAACAGCGACGTATTCGCGGTCAGCCTCGGTGCAGAAATCCGGTACGAGCTCGACAAGAACAGTGGCTTCGCGATCGCGGGTCAAGCCTTTTATGCACCCGACGTTCTGACTTTCGGAACGGCGGACAACCTGACCGACCTCAGCGCCCGGCTCGAAGTGCGTTTGCAGCCGCGGTTGACCGTCTTCGGCGGGATGCGCTGGTTCGAGTTCGACCTCATCGACGACGGAGGGACACACACGCTCCAGGACGAACTGTTCGCGGGCCTCAGCTGGTCGTTCTGATCGGCGGAATATCGAGCGCCGCGCCCCACTTGGCGTCCTGGCCGTAGACGTCGTTGCGGAAGTTCATGACGCCATTCGAATCGACCCAGGCAGTCCAGTAGGCGAGCAGCACGGGGACCTTGCGCTTCAGCGTCACGTTCTGGAGCTGCCCGCCCGCGATCACGGCGCCGATCGTCTCCGGATTCCAGCGCGACTCGTCGTCGAGCACGAGCTCCGCGAGCCTGAGCGCGTCCATCACGCGCACGCAGCCCGAGCTGAAGGCGCGGTCAGAGCGCTCGAACAGCGACTGCGACGGCGTATCGTGCAGGTAGACAAGATAGGGGTTCGGGAACATCAGCTTGACGCGCCCGAGTGCGTTGTCCGCTCCAGGGTCCTGGCGGAGCGTGTACGGGATGTTGCCGCTCTTGTACTTTGACCAGTCGATCGTGTGCGGGTCGATTTCACGCCCGCTCGGGTCGAGCACCTTGAGCTTCTTGCGCGCGAAGACGCCGGCGTCCTGGCGCGCCGCCGGCAGGATGTCGTTCTTGATGATGCCGGGCGGAACGGTCCAGGTCGGGTTGAATACGAGGTAGTTGATCTCGGAGCGGAAGATCGGCGTCTGACGATAGGGCTTGCCCACCTGCACGCGCGTCGTCCAGACGATGTCCTGGCCGCGCAGGTAATAAAGGTTGAAGCCCGCGACGTTCACGACGACGAATTCGTCCGGCAAGTCCTGCAGCAGCACGCGGCCGCGGTCGAGATTGATGCGAAGCTGCCGGATGCGCTCGGAGACCGGGACATTGAGCGCCTCGATTGTGCCGGCGCCGGCGACGCCATCGGCTTCGAGTCCCAGGCGCGCCTGGAAGCGCCGCACCGCCGCCTCGAGTGCCGCGTCGTAATCCTGCGAGCCGCCCACCCCGGCGGCGTCAAGGTCGCCGCTTGCGGCGAGCCGCGCGCGCAGCAACGGGATCCTCGCATCACTCGCGCCCGGCTTCAGCGCCGCGCCGGCGGGTATCGGCTGCAGCTCCGAAGTCGATGCGGCGCGATAACGGGCGAGCTCGCGCTTGAGTCCGAGGTAGAGGCGATGGGTCGGCTTCAAGGCCTCGATGCGCTGGCCGAGGTCGCCCGCGGCGAGCGCCTCCTCGATCTCCCGCGGGATGTCCCGGTCCGCGATCCCGCGCCCGTAGTTCCACTTTGCGTCGAAGGTCGCTGCGTCGACCTTGCCGAAAGAAAGATGCCGGCCGAGTCGCAGCAGGGACTCGGTCATGAGGACATCGTACTGGCCGCGGAGCGTCGCGGTCGCCGACGGCTGCCTCACCTCGCGTGTGAGCTCCTGCAGCAGCGCGAGCTGGTAGTCGGCAGGATCGAGCCCATCGTCATAGCTGCCTTCGATTGCCGCGAGGAGCTGGTCCGCGTTCTCGCGCTTCTCCCACGCCGCGCGAAAGCCGCGCCGCGTGTAGAACGTCTGCATGATCTCCTGCATCGCGACGGTTACGCCGTGGATGCGGGGGCCGTCCGGGCTCATGAGCGACTCGAGCTCGGCCGAAATCGCGACGGTCACCGGGTCGTCACCGGCCGTCGCCGTCGCCACGGGCGCCGCAGGCAGGACGAAGCCGGCGAACAGCGCGGCGCCGGCGAGCGCGGCGCGGCGGAGCCCCGTCACGAGGCCGCCTTCGCCTGCTCGCGCTGCTTCATCTGCTCGACGGCCATCTGGTAAGCAAGGTAGTACTTGTAGATGTTCGCGACGTACTGCACGGTCTCGCGGCCGATGTTCTCGGCCGCGACGATCTCGACGTTGTTGAACCACTTGTTCGGGTCGAGGCCGCGAGCCGCGGCCTTCGCGCGCAGCTGCCGGATGCGCGCGGGCCCGGCGTTATATGAGGCGAAAGCGAACAGCCCCTTGTTGAGCTGGTCCATCGGCTCGTTCGCGTAGTACTGGTCGATCATGAAGCGGATGTACTTGACGCCCGCGTGGATATTCGGATCGAGCTGGCGGATGTCGCCGACCTTGAGCTCCGCGCCGGTCTTCGGCATCACCTGCATGACGCCGATCGCCCCGACATGGCTCTTGCGATGCTGGTCGAGGCCGGATTCCTGGTACCCCTGCGCGGCGACGAGGAGGTAGTCGAGGTCGTACTGGTCGCCGTATTTCTTCATGAGATCGACGACGTCACGGAATCGCTTCAGCTCCGCCTCGGACGTCGAGGACTTCGCGTACTTCACGCTCTTCAGGTATTTCTGCAGGAGGACATTCCGGGTCAGCGAGCCTTCGGGATAGCGCGCGAGGAATGAATTCAGCTCGGCGAGCAGCTGCGGGCTGCCCTTGCGGACCATCATCGCGGTCTCGGCGCCGGTCCTGACCGCAGCGCCGCGGTTCAGCACGATGCCGGGGAATACCTGCTGCCAGAACTCCGCGATGTAGTCGTCCGCGATCGTGGCCGGCACGAGCCCGGCGCTGACCATCTCGAGCAGGTCCTCGTCGGCGAGAACCTCGGGCGCGGGGCGGATCTTGACGGGCGGCTTCCCGGCCTTCGCGAGCTCCGCGTTGAATCGCTTGACCGCGTCTCCCGACACGTCGGACTGGCGCAGATAGACCTCGCGTCCCGAGAGATCCTGCGGGCTCGCGAGCGTCGGCACGCCGGGACCGGTGACGACGAAGGTCGAGATGCCCGTCTTCGTCGGGTTCGTGAAGTCCACCTGCGCCGCGCGCCAGGACGTCACGACCTTGCCGGCGGCGACGATGTCGCCGCGGCCCTCGAGGAGCGCAGGCACGAGATCGTCGTGTGCGACCGGCACGATGACGACCGAGACGCGAACGTGCTTGTTCTTGAGTTTCTTGTTGAGGTCGTCCTCGAACAGCTTGAACGAGTCGGGAATGAGGCCGCGCTGCGTGCCCTGGTCGATGAAGAAGTTCGTCTTGGAATAAGTCGTCAGCACGCGGATGTAGCGGCGCTCGATCATCCTGTCGAGGTCACCGGTCCACTTGGCGAGCGCGGCGGCGGCGATGCCGGTCTCCGGAATGTCGACGACGGCTGCCGGTGCCTGCTCGTCGGTGACGGCTTTCGCCTCGCCGCCGGGCGCAGCTGCGGGCTCCGGTTCCTTTCCGCAGCCGGCAAGCAGGGCTATAGCGGCGAGCAGGGCAGGGAGGAGGCGGATGCGGACGGTGGAGATGGTATCCATGGTGCTCGTATCCTCGGGCCAACGGCGCGCATTGTGCTCCCGGCCATTCGGGAAGGGCGCCTGACCGCCTCGAATGCGCGGCCACCGCTATCGACACAAATGCGAATGAATCCTATTACGCTCGACAAGCCCCGGATGTTTAGCTTGCCTTAGACTCGTTCCCCGGCGGGAAAACAAGCCCGGGAGTAATGCGCATGGCCAAACTGACCTGCGGCCTGATTCAGATGGGCCTCAAGGGCGATACCTCGATGGCGCCCGATCGCATTCGCGATCTGATGATCGAGGCGCACATCCCGTACATCGACGAGGCCGCCAGGCAAGGTGTGCAGGTGCTCTGCTTCCAGGAAGTGTTCACACAACCCTACTTCTGCCCGGGGCAGGACCGGAAATGGTATGCGGCTGCCGAACGAATTCCGGACGGCCACACGACGCGCCTGATGCAGGATTACGCGCGCAGGCACAAGATGGTGATCGTCGCCTCGCTGTATGAGGAGGCGATGACGGGCGTGTACTACAACACGGCCGCTGTGATCGACGCGGATGGACGGTTTCTCGGCAAGTACCGCAAGACGCACATTCCCCAGGTCGATCCGGGCTTCTATGAAAAATTCTTCTTCAAGCCGGGCGATCTCGGATACCCGGTCTTCGACACGACCTATGTGAAGCTGGGCGTCTATATCTGCTACGACCGCCACTTCCCGGAGGGCTGGCGTGCGCTTGCATTGAACGGCGCAGAATATATCGTCAATCCCTCGGCGACCGTCGCGGGCCTCAGCAAGTATCTCTGGGAACTGGAGCAACCCGCGTCCGCGGCGGCCAACGGCGTCTTCATCGGCGCGATCAATCGAGTCGGCAAGGAGGAGCCTTGGGCCGCGAATATGGGGGAATTCTACGGCTCGAGCTACATCGTCAATCCGCGCGGCAAGATCGAGGCGCAGGCGAGCTACGACAAGGATGAGTTGCTGGTCCACACCATCGACCTCGACCTGATCCGCGAGGTCAGGAACACCTGGCAATTCTTCCGCGACCGACGGCCGGAGACCTACGGATCTCTGGTCTGAGGCCATGGACCAGCTAAAGACGGTCAGCCGCGCGGTCGTGGTCGACGGCTTCGTGGAGCTTGATGCGGGCACGGACGTCACGACGAGCCCGCGCTACAACAAGGACATCGCGCCCACGCGTGTCAGCCAGCGCACCTGGACAAAATGGCACATTGCGGCGCTCTGGATCGGCATGTCGATTTGCGTGCCGACCTACACGCTGGGCGGGGTGCTGACCGCGTACTTCGGGCTATCGGTCGTCGAGGCGCTCTGGACAATCCTGATCGCAAACCTCGTGATCCTGATCCCGCTGACTCTGAACGCATTTCCCGGCACGAAGTACGGCATCCCGTTCCCGGTGCTGCTGCGCTCGTCATTCGGCATGATCGGCTCGAACGTGCCGGCGCTGATCCGCGCGCTGATTGCCTGCGGCTGGTTCGGCATCCAGACGACGCTCGGCGGCCTCGCGGTCCATTTATTGTTTTCGGCGCTGTCCGATTCGTGGGCGTCGCTCGGGAGCCGGGGCGAGGTCGCGGGCTTCTTCATCTTCTGGGTCGCAAACGTCTGGATAGTGATCCGCGGCTCTGAATCGATCAAGCACCTGGAGTCCTTCGCGGCCCCCGCGCTGATGGCCGTCGGCATCGGGCTGATCGTCTGGGCCTGGCCGCAGGCCTCGGTCACCGAGCTCATGGCTACACCGCCGAGCCGGCCCGCCGGCGCTTCGTTCGGCGGCTACTTCTTCGCCGGCCTGACGGCGATGGTCGGCTTCTGGGCGACGCTGTCACTTAACATCCCAGACTTCAGCCGCTTCGCAAGTTCACAGAAGAGCCAGATTGTCGGCCAGATCCTCGGCCTGCCGCTCACGATGTTTCTGTTCGCCGGCCTCGGCGTGCTGATGACGGCGGCGTCGAAGGGGCTCGTCGGCCAGCGGGTATCGGACCCGATCACGCTGATCGGCCTGGTTCACAATCCGTTCTGGACCGTGCTGTCGATGCTCGTGATTATCCTCGCGACCATGTCAACGAATACGGCGGCCAACGTCGTGTCGCCGACCAACGATTTTCAGAACGTCGCGCCGCGCCACGTCAATCAGACGCGCGGCGTGCTCCTGACCGGCACGCTCGGCGTCCTGCTGATGAGCTGGGAACTCCTGAAGAAGATGGGCTGGATCGTCTCGGACGTCAGCGTCGAAAGCCTGTACTCGAACTGGCTGATCGCCTACTCGAGCCTGCTGGGCCCGATCGCGGGCATCATGATCGCTGATTATTTCGTCGTTCGGCGCCAGCAGCTCGACCTGGCGGGCCTGTACCGGGATGACGGGCCCTACCCAGCGTGGAATCGGGCGGGTTTCGTCGCATTCCTCGTTCCGGTTGCGCTGACGGTAGCCTCGCTCGCGACCAACTGGGTCGGTTGGTTCTACGACTACGGCTGGTTCACCGGCTCCCTGCTCGGCGGATTGATCTATTATCTTCTGAACCGGCGGAGGTGAATGATGCCGCTCCTGATCCGCGGCGGGACGGTCGTGACGGCGGAACAGACGTTCCGCGCCGACGTGCTGTGCCGCGACGGGCGCATCGTCCAGATCGGAGAGAAGATCGACCCGCCCCGCGGCGCGGAGGTGGTGGATGCGGGCTCACAGTACGTGATGCCGGGCGGAATCGATCCGCACACGCACATGCAGCTGCCATTCATGGGAACCGTCGCAAGCGACGATTTCTACAGCGGGACGGCCGCGGGACTTGCCGGCGGGACGACGATGATCATCGACTTCGTCATTCCCAACCCGCAGCAGAACGTCATGGAGGCCTACCGCCAATGGCGCGGCTGGGCCGAGAAAGCCTGCGCCGACTATTCCTTCCATGTCGCAATCACGTGGTGGGACGAGACTGTCGCCAGGGACATGGAAACACTCGTGCGCGAGTGCGGGGTCAACAGCTTCAAGCATTTCATGGCCTACAAGGGCGCGATCATGGCGGACGACGAGACGCTGGTGAACAGCTTCTCGAAAGCGATCACGCTCGGCGCCATCGTCACGGTGCACGCCGAGAACGGCGAGCTCGTCTACACACTGCAGGATCGAGTCTTCAGGGAGGGAATCACCGGCCCTGAAGGACATCCGTTGTCGCGGCCTCCGGAAGTGGAGGGCGAAGCAGCGAACCGGGCCATCCGGATCGCCGAAGTGCTGCGCATCCCGCTCTACGTCGTGCATGTGTCGTGCCGGCAGGCGCTCGAGGCCATCACCCGCGCACGGAATGAGGGACAGCGCGTCTTCGGCGAGGTGCTCGCCGGACACCTCCTCATCGACGATTCGGTGTATCGCGATCCGGACTTTACGCGTGCCGCGGCGCATGTCATGAGTCCTCCGTTTCGTTCCGCCGAGCACCAGGCGGCGCTGTGGCGCGGCCTGCAGTCCGGCAACCTGCAGACGACGGCAACCGACCATTGCAGCTTCTGCGCCCCACAGAAGGCCGCGGGCCGGGATGACTTTCGGAGGATTCCGAACGGCACGGCCGGGATCGAGAACCGCATGGAAGTGCTGTGGCATCACGGCGTCGGGTCAGGGCGACTCACGATCAACGAGTTCGTGCGTGTTACGTCCACGAATGCGGCGCAGATTTTCAATATCTATCCGCGCAAGGGCAGCGTGACCGTCGGCGCCGACGCCGACCTCGTGGTCTGGGACCCGAAGGGCAGCAAGACGATTTCTGCGAAGACCCATCGCCAGAACGTCGACTACAACATTTTTGAGGGCATGGTCGTGCTCGGACGGGCTTCGCATACGATCAGCAGCGGCAAGGTCGTGTTCTCGGACGGGGAACTGCGCGTCGAGCGCGGCGCAGGCCGCCACATTGACCGCCCGCCGTACCCCGCCTACTACGAGGCCGTGAGGAAACAGACGGAGCTCGCACGGCCATCCGCCGTCAGGCGCACTTGAACAGCCCCGACATCGCACCAGGCCGACTGACCCCTGCCGAGATCGAGCGCAACTTCTCGGACCTGCATCCGCCGATGTCGAAATCGGAAGCGTTGATCGCGGCCGATCGCTGCTATTTCTGCTTTGCGGCGCCTTGCACCGCTGCCTGCCCAACCGGCATCGACATTCCGCGCTTCATCCAGTCGATCCGCAGCGGCGATATCGAGGGCTCGGCCTACGCCATCCTCTCCGAGAACATCATGGGCGGCATGTGCGCGCGCGTCTGCCCGACGGAGGTGCTTTGCGAAGAGGCCTGTGTCCGAAACCTGCACGAAGGCAAACCTGTGGACATCGGCCTGCTGCAGCGCCATGCGACCGATCCGGTGCTTGCGGCGAGCAAGCATGTCTTCGAAAGGGCCGCGGCCACGGGCAAGCGCATCTGCGTCGTCGGGGGCGGGCCGGCGGCGCTTTCCTGCGCCCATCGGCTCGCCTGGCTCGGTCATGAGGTCACCGTACTCAGCCGCGACGGCAAGCTCGGCGGCCTGAACGAATACGGCATCGCAGCGTACAAAACGGTCGCTGAATTTGCGCAGCGCGAAGTCGAATACATCCTCGGCATCGGTGGCATCGAGGTGCGCACGGGGGTCGCGCTCGGGCGGGATCTGTCCCTCGCGAAGCTGTGCCGGGAGTTCGATGCGGTTTTCCTGGCGGTCGGCCTGTCAGGCGTCAACCGGCTCGGGATAGAATCGGAGGACCTTCCGGGCGTGGTCGATGGCGTGGAGTTCATCGCCGAGCTGCGGCAGGCGCCGGACAAGTCGCGGCTGCCGGTGGGCCGCAGAATCGTCGTCATTGGCGGCGGCATGACGGCCATCGACGTGGCGGTTCAGTGCAGGCTTCTCGGCGCGGAAGACGTGACGATCGTGTATCGTCGCGGCCGCGAGCAGATGGGCGCGAGCCGTTACGAGCAGGACCTCGCGTTGAGTCACGGCGTCCGAATCAGGCACTGGGCGAAGCCGGTGCGCCTCGTCGGCAAGGACTGCGTCAGCCGAGTCGAGTTCGAGTGCACGCGCGAAGCCACAGGCGGGAGCCTCGAGGGCACGGGCGAAACCTTTGCCATGAATGTGGACGTCGTCTTCAAGGCAATCGGCCAGGAAATCGACTGGGACGCGCTCGGCGCCTCCAGCGCCGTTCTCAGCGTCGCGGACGGGCGCATTGCCGTCGACGCGCGGCGCAGGACCTCGCTCGACAACGTGTGGGCCGGCGGCGACTGCGCAGCCGGCGGCAAGGATCTGACGGTGACAGCCGTGCAGGACGGCAAGCTCGCGGCGCAGGCCATCGACGATTACCTGCGGCCAGGCGGGTGATGCCCATGAACGGGCCCGGCGGCGCAAACGGCACGGTGGACCTCGCTTCCGAATTCATCGGCATCAGGTCGCCGAATCCATTCTGGCTCGCGTCCGCGCCCCCGACGGACAAGGCTTATAACGTCAACCGCGCCTTCGAGGCGGGCTGGGGTGGCGTCGTCTGGAAGACGCTCGGCGAGGACCCGCCGATCGTCAATGTCAGCGGCCCGCGTTACGGCGCGATCCATTCGAATGACCGCCGCGTCATCGGCTTCAACAATGTCGAGCTGATCACGGACCGGCTACTCGACACGAACCTCGCGGAGATCCGGCAAGTCAAGCGCGACTGGCCTGATCGTGCGCTGGTCGTTTCGGTCATGCTGCCAATGAAGCCCGAGGTCTGGGCAAAATACGTGCCGATGATCGAGGACACGGGCGCCGATGCGCTCGAGCTCAATTTCGGCTGTCCGCATGGCATGTCGGAGCGAGGCATGGGCTCGGCCGTCGGGCAGGTGCCGGAATACATCCGGCAGGCAACCGAATGGTGCAAGTCGGCCGCGCGCGTGCCCGTCGTGATCAAGCTGACACCGAACGTGACCAACATCCTCGGTCCCGCCAAGGCGGCGAAGGACGGTGGCGCCGACGCGGTGTCGCTCATCAACACCCTCAATTCGATCATGCGTGTCGATTACGACTCGCTCACGATGTATCCCGCGACCGACGGCAAGGGCTCGCACGGCGGCTACTGCGGGCCGGCGGTCAAGCCGATCGCACTGCACATGGTCGCCGAAATCGCCCGGAATCCCGCAACGCGTGATCTGCCGATTTCGGGTATCGGCGGCGTCACGGACTGGCGGGACGCAGTCGATTTCCTCGCGCTGGGCGCGACCAACGTGCAGGTCTGCACAGCCGCAATGGTCTACGGCTTCAAGATCATCGACGACCTGACGAGCGGTCTCTCGCGCTTCCTCCGCGATAAGGGGATGAAGAGCGTCTCAGAGCTGGTCGGACGGGCCGTTCCCTCAGTGACGGACTGGCAGTACCTCAACCTGAACTACGTCGTAAAGGCCCGAATCAACCAGGACCTCTGCATCCAGTGCGGCCGCTGCCACATCGCCTGCGAGGACGCGTCCCACCAGGCCATCACCCATACCGTCGGCGGCAAGCGGCACTTCGAGGTCATCGACGAGGAATGCGTCGGCTGCAATCTCTGCGTCAGCGTTTGCCCGGTCGACGACTGCATCACGATGGAGCGGCTCACTGCGGGC
>Ga0111538_10011483_pt1 | contig 11738 bp, 8 predicted proteins | sample SoiMethybrSBSTD1_FD_79669 | JGI IMG/M metagenome (GOLD analysis project Ga0111538, IMG submission 79669) | Bulk soil microbial communities from a Populus tree surrounding site in Tennessee, USA - Soil MetaG P. TD hybrid SBSTD1 (version 2)... | ecosystem: Environmental > Terrestrial > Soil > Tree...
GCCGAAGTCGAGGCGCCGCGTTTCTCCAGCCAAGACCTCGACGGCGTGCAAGTGGTCGTCCTCTCCTCGGAGGCGCAGCTCTCCGAGAGCCAGACCCAGGTGCTGACCGGCTTCGTCGCCGAAGGCGGCGGGCTCTGTCTCCTGAGCGGGCAGCGCGGTGCCGCGGAGGCGACGAACCAGATGTTGCGGCGCTTGGGTGCCGCCCAGGTGCGCGGCATCGTGACCCGCAGCGAAGGGTTCCAGAGCCTGGTGGACCTGCGCCCCACCGGGATCCTGGCGGGTTTCGAGACCGAGGCGCTTCGTGCGCTGGAGAACGTGCGCTTCACCCGCTACGCCGAGATCGTGCCCGGGCCCGAGGCGCGGACCCTGCTTCGCTTCGCCGGGGGCGAGCCAGCCGCCATCGAAGCCGTGCACGGCTCGGGCAAGTACATGCTCTACGCCTTCGATGCGGGGACGGACGGCAGCGAGCTGGCGCTCTCTCCCATGTTTCTGCCCTTGCTCCATCGCACGATGATCTACCTCGCCGGCGAGACCGGCCGGCAGCAGCTCGACTACGAAGTAGGGGAGCGCATCGAGCTGCTGGTACCGCTCGACCGCGGCGATGGGCGAGTCAGCCTGGAGACGGAGACCCGGTTGGCGCAAGCCGGCACCAGCGCTACCAGCCAACATGACGCCACGGCTCCCCGACCGGGGAGCGAGGCGGCGAACCCGGGTAGCAGCAGCGGCACGGAAGCGGAGGGCCCGGCCGGAGCGAGCACCTTCACGGTGATCACACCGTCGGGGCAGCACGAAGTGGTGGAAGCGCGCTTCATGGGGAAGATGGCTCTCGTCGCTTACGAGAACACCCAAGAGCCGGGGCACTACAGGTTCCAGGGCGCGGGCGGCGAGTTCGTCCGCGCCGTGAACGTTTCCACCAGCGAGTCGGACCGCACCGAGCTCGAACCCGGGGATCTGGCGAAACAGCTGGGTCTCGAGGCCAGTTTGCTCCGTGATCCGCTGCATCTGGAGCAGCACATCCGCGAAGCCCGTCACGGCAAGGAGCTCTACAAGCTGATCGCCGGCCTCGTGCTGGTGCTCCTCGTCTTCGAGCTCTTCCTTTCCCGCGCCGGCGGCACGACGACGACTTCCAGCGAAGCGTGAGACGGTGGTCTCGCCATTCCCCCGGTGTGGTGGACCGACCACGGTCGGTGTCGGGCCGACCTGACCGCGACTCCCCTGGCCTGCCGATCGGGCGCCCTGGACGGGACGAGAAGCTTCCCCACGCCGGATCGATTCTGCGCCGGCTGGGTACGCAAGAATGGCGTACCGCGACCAGGTTGAGCCTCGAGCGGCCGTTCCCTAGACTGCCTTCGCAGGGAAGTTCGAACCGTCGCCGGGCCTCGCTGGCGGATGGAAGCGGTGCAGCGTGAAGCCGGTGAGCGAGAGCGCGGCTGCCAAAACGACAGGGTACGGCAGGGCGCGCGCGGTCACCCACACGAGAAGGACTGGCCGCTGAGCAAGGCAGCCCTGGGAGTAGGAACGCGTTGAAGGAAGCTCGAGTATGAACAAGCCGCTGCAGGGAAAGACGGCGCTGGTGACCGGAGGTGGCACCGGGATCGGCCGTGAGATTGCCCTCGCGTTGGGGAGAGCCGGTGCCGCGGTCGCGGTGAGCGGGCGCCGGTTGGAGTTGCTCGAGAGCGTGGCGGCGGAGCTGGAGCGTTCCGGAGCGAGAGGCCGCGCCCTCCGCGCCGACGTGCGGGAGGCGGCTTCGGTGCAGGCCATGGTGGAAGCAGCGGAGCGCGATTGGGCACCCATCGACATCTTGATCAACAACGCCGCCGCCTTCGGACGCGGCGAAGTCGCCCAGCTCGAGCCCGGGAGGTGGAGCAACGTCATCGCCACGAACCTGACCGGCTCCTTCCTCGTCACGCGGGCGGTCCTTCCCGGGATGATCGAGCGCCAGAGCGGCAGCATCGTCTTCGTCTCCTCCACTTCGGGAAAACGCGGCGACGCCGGCATGGCCGCCTACAGCGCCTCCAAGTTCGGGATCATGGGCCTGGCACACAGCCTGCTGTACGAGGTGCGGCGGCACAACATCCGGGTCATCGTGGTATCGCCGAGCGCCATCGACACGGGCCCCGAGCGTCCGTCCCCCGAGCCCGTGGCCGGCGTGAAACCGCACGCTGCCGATGTCGCTGACGGCGTGCTCGCCTGCCTGACGCTTCCCGGCCGCGCCCTCGTCCGGGAGCTCGAGATCTGGGGCACCAATCCATGAGAACGTCGCCCACCCACACCACAGGAATGACGGCGAGTGAAAGCGCCGCGGCGCCGTCACCCGTTCCCGGAGGAAGCATCGTGACCCGTCGACCCCCGCTTCGCCCCCATCTCTGCATGCTCCTCGCGGCGCTCCTGCTAGCGCCGGGGTCGAGTGCTTGGGCAGCGCCGCGGGCGGTCGTCCAAGGCGAGCACCATCTCGATGCCGGCGAGATCGAGCCCGGGAAAGTGCTGGAGTACGATTTCGTTCTGCGCAACCAGGGCGACGCCTCGCTCGCCATCCAGGACCTGAAGCCCACGTGTTACTGCACGAGCGCGCGCACCGATCTCTGGGACGTCCCTCCCGGCGGCACCGCCACGATCCACGTCCGCATCGATCCGAGCGATTTCGTCGGCAAGATCAACAAGGGCGTCGAGATCACCACCAATGACCCGGCGAATCCGACGCTCTTGGTGGATGTCGACATCGTCGTGCTCCCCGGCATCGCCGTGTTGCCGCCGGAGCTGGACCTCGGCAGCGTCGGCCCGGAGGGGACGAAGAAGTCCCTGAAGGTGGAAGTGAAGATCCCGCGGGAACGGGAGATGGAAATCCTCGGGGTGTCGAGCGACGCCGCCTATCTGGAGGTCACCCACGAACCGCTGCAGCTGGAGGAGCGTCACGGCGCCACCATCTGGGTGAAGGTGCGACCGGGGGTGCCGGCGGGACCGTTCGCGACCAAGGTGCTGGTGAAAACCAGCGACCCCTCGCGGCCGAGCATCGAGATTCCCGTACGCGGCCGCGGCCCCGGTGGGCTGGTGGCGCAGCCCGACAAGGTCGTGTTCGAAACCGCCGCCGCCGGGAGCGAGGTCGGCGCCTTCGAAGTGAAAGGCGGCAAGGAGCTGCAGGTGCGCTCGTCCACGCCGAGCCTGCTGGCCGAGATCGAACCGAGCGCTGGCGGGGCCCAGCGGGTGAAGCTCCGCCTGGCGGGGAACGCGCGCTCGGGACGCCTGCTCGCCAAGGTCACCGTGACGACCGCCGACACCTCGCAGCCGGAGCTCGTCGTTCCCGTCATGGGGCTCGTGCGCTGAGCGGATGCCGCGCGAGCAGCGGTCGAAGGGAGCGCGCTCCAGCATGGCCCGACTCGCCGGACAAGTGCTGGTTCTGCTCGGCGTCTCCATCCTGCTTGGACTGGTCACCAACGCGCTGCGCTCGGAAGGCATCGACTGGGGTGGCCGGGATCCCGAACGCTTCCGCCATCCCGACGTCGAGTTCGTCAGCACCGACGAGGCAGCGCCCTTGCAGTCGCAGTCGACCACCCTCTTCCTCGACGCCCGTACGCCGGCGGAATTCTCGGCGCAGCACGTGTTCGGTGCGGTCTCCCTGCCAGCGGCGTCGCTGGATGGGGCCTACGCAGAGCTGCGCGACTTCCTCGCCCCGGAGATGGAGCTCATCGTTTACGCCGGCGACACGATGTCGGCGGTGCGGGTGGCGAAGTACCTGAGCGAGCGCGGCTACAAGGCGCGCGTCCTCGAAGGCGGTTGGGAAGCCTGGCAGGACGAGCGCTTGCCGATGGAGTGAAGGGGAGCGATGCAGAGCGCGGGCACCGATACGCTGGCAACGCGGGCAGCCGCTGCCGGGCGCGGGCAGCGCGTCGTTGCTGTGGGCCTGTTCCTACTTCGGCTCGGCATGGCGGCCGTCTTCATCGGCGCGGCGCTGCCGAAGATCGCCGCTCCCGATCTCTTCGCCCTCGCGGTGCACAACTACCAGATCCTCCCAGCCTGGGGGGTGAACGCGCTGGCTCTCTTCCTGCCCTGGCTCGAGCTGATCATCGGCCTTTGCCTCGGACTGGGCTTGTGGAGCCGCGCCAGCGCTCTGCTCATGGCGGGACTCATGGTGGTGTTCATGATCGCCCTCGTCTCGGCGGCGGGGCGGGGTCTCAGCATCTCCTGTGGCTGCTTCGAAGTCGGTGAACATGCGGCAGGCGCGTCCACCCTCGTCTGGGCGGCGCTGCGCGACCTGGGGTTTCTCGTCGCCGCCCTCCTCCTCGTTCGCTTCGACGCCGGACCGAGCCCGCTGCAATGGTGGCGACGCCGGCGCGCTTGACCCCGAAGAGTGCTCCTTGCGGCGAGGCCGAAAGCGCGCGCAGGCCTTTCGGCCTGCGCTGAGATGAGGGCATATAGAGGACAAGTTGCAGAACTACGTCGGTCGGTAGGAACTGCAATGGGAAGCAGCCCGAGAGTAGGTGCGGGAGCCTCGGAAGTCAACATGGAAACGGTTTCATGGCGGTATCGAGGCCCTTGGCCACGGTGGCGCTCTGGGCGCGTCGGAGGGCCACGAACACGTTACGCGGTGAAACATTTCGATACGCCGCGAGGGAATCCACGTCCAGCAAGCTTCTGCAGCGGATTCAGCGTTCACTCGCGCGCACGAGCCGTGCAAGCCACGAAATGCGCACGGGGTGAATCCCGAGGTCGGGCCAGGGAATGCCCGAGACGGGCACGCGTTCCCCTCCCTTGACACGTCCCACGCCGGGGAGAACACTGCAAAAGCGTCTCCGGCAGTCGATTGAGTCCGCTGCCGATCCGCCTGTGTGGCGGGTGTCTCGCCGCCGCCTGGGGCCTTGGTCCCGCGCGGTCCGCTACCCGCCATCGCTTCTGCCGCCGCTTCGACCGCCTCTGCGAGAGGGAGTCCTGGAATGGCCGCCACGCCCCATTCAGCCCTCATCTTCGACTGGAACCGGCTGGAGGGCTTCGAGTTCCGCCACAAACCGGACCTCGAGCTCAACGACGAGACGCTGCGCGATGGCCTGCAGAGCCCTTCGGTGCGCGACCCCGAGTTGCCACAGAAGATCCGGCTCCTCCACCTCATGGAGGAGCTGGGCATCGCCGGGGTGGACCTCGGTCTGCCCGGGGCGGGAGTGAATGCGGTGGAGCACATCGAAACGCTGTTGCGGGAGATCATCGCCCACAACATGCGCATCCGCCCGAACTGCGCCGTGCGCACCGTGATCTCCGACATCGAAGCACTGCTGGAGATCTCCGAGCGCGCCGGCCGGCCCATCGAAGCCGCCACCTTCATCGGTTCGTCGCCCATCCGGCAGTACGTGGAGGACTGGAGCCTGGAGCGACTGCTGCGGCTGACGGAGGAGGCGGTGAGTTTCGCCGTGCAGCGCGGCCTGCCGGTGATGTACGTGACCGAAGACACCACACGGGCGCACCCGGACACGGTGCGGCAGTTGTACCAGACGGCCATCCGCGCCGGCGCCAAGCGGATCTGCGTCTGCGACACAGTGGGGCATGCGACGCCCATCGGCGTGCGTTTCGTCCTGCACCACGTGCGCGCCGTGGTCGACGAGGTGGATCCCGCAGTGAAGATCGATTGGCACGGCCACTCCGACCGTGGGCTCGCGATCCCGAACACGATGATGGCGATCGCCTCGGGGGTGGACCGCGTGCACGCCACGGGGATGGGAATCGGCGAGCGCTGCGGCAACACGCCCATGGACCAGCTCATGGTGAACCTGGCCCTGGAGGGCATCTTCCGCGGTTCCCTGGAGAAGTTGTCGGAGTACGTGCATCTGGTGTCGGAAGGCACCGGGATACCGGTGCCGCGCAACTATCCGGTTTTCGGTGAGGATGCCTTCCGCACCGCCACAGGCGTGCATGCGGCTGCCATCGTCAAGGCGCTGCGGAAAGGGGACCGCTGGCTCGCCGACCGCGTCTACAGCGGCGTCCCGGCGGCCATGGTGGGGGAGAAGCAAGAGCTCGAGATCGGCTACATGTCGGGTCGTTCCAACGTGGACTACTGGCTCGAGTCCCACGGCTACAAGAGTTCGCCGGAGCTGGTCGAGCGCATCCTGAAGGCGGCCAAGGAATCACCCCGCGTGCTCACGGATGGCGAGATCGAGACGCTCGTCGCCGAGCACGAAGGCGGCACCCGGAAGAAAAGCACGTAGGCGGTTCGCATCCACGACCGTCCAGCGACACCCAGCGGCAGCGCCGATCGGCGCTGGCTCCTCGCCGCCTCCTTCGTCCGCGCCGTCGCGACCGGGGCCCTCGGCATCCTCCTCGGCATCTACCTGCCAGCGCTCGGCGTCGATCTGCGCCGCAGCGGCCTGATCATCACACTCGGTCTGGCGGGAGTGGCGGTCGCCGCGCTGTTCGCTACGCTCGTCGCCGATCGCTTCGGCCGGCGGCGTTTCCTGATCCTCTCAGCGTCGGTGAGCGCGCTCGGAGGTCTCGTCGCCGCATTGCTCAGCGACTGGCGCCTCCTGGCTGTCGCCGCTTTCGCCGGCGGCTTGAACGGCATGGGCCGTGACCGCGGTGCCGGTCTGGTGCTGGAACAAGCGGCGCTGCCGGCGACCGTGGGCGCCGGAGAACGAACGAAGGTCTTCGCCTGGTACAACGTGCTCCAGGATATCGGTCACGCCCTCGGTGGACTCGTGGCCGGTCTGGTGACGGTGCTGGAGAAGCAAGCGTCCATGGGCACGCTGGAGGCGGTGCGGACGGTGCTGCTGGTGTACCCTGCCGCCTTGGCCCTGGGCGTGGTTTTCTACAGCCGTCTGTCGCCGGCGGCCGAAGCGCCGCGGGCCGGAGCGCGGAGCCCGCTGACACCGGCAACACGGCGCATCCTCTGGCACATCTCGGGGCTCTTCGCCGTGGACAGCGTCGCCGGCGGGTTCCTCACCTCGGCGCTCCTCACGTACTATTTTTTCGAGCGCTACGCGGCGAGTGCCCTCGCCATCGGCGTTCTCTTCGCCGCCGCGCGCGTGCTCAACGCTTTCTCCCATCTCGGTGCGGCATGGTTGTCGCAGCGCATCGGTCTCGTGCGCACGATGGTGTTCACCCACATCCCGTCCAGCCTCCTCCTGGTGACGGTGGCCTTCGCGCCGAGCTTTCCCGTGGCCGCGGCGCTCTTCCTGTTGCGCGAGGCGCTCGTCGAGATGGACGTGCCGACGCGGCAGTCTTACGTGATGGCCATGGTGCGTCCGGAGGAGCGCACCGCGGCATCCGGCGTCACGAACATCGTTCGCATGGCCGGCTGGGCCGTCGGTCCCGTGCTCACCGGCGGTCTCATGGCCGGCACCGCGCTCGCTGCCCCGCTCTACATCGGCGCGGGCCTCAAAGTGGCGTACGACCTGGCGCTCTGGCGCGCCTTCCGGCATCGCCGCCCTCCGGAGGAAGACGCTCGAGCGCGGTGATGACCGTCGAGCCACGGACCTCCTCGGCTCGCGCTCCGCGGATGCTAGACTCCGCCCCCGGGTGCGGCACGGCTTCGAATCGACTCGAGACGGGTGCGGTGCGGGCGGTAGCGGCCGACCGGCCGCCGTTCCCGCGCTTGCGAGCGAAGGAGCGCGGCGTGGTTCGCGAGCGAAGGGCCAGTGCGAGGGTATCGTCGCGGCCTCCGGCCGCCTTCCTCTTGTGCGCACTGGTTCTCGTGGTTGGCGCGAGCGCCCTCGCAGCCGCCGTGGACAACAGGACCGACAACCCGGCGGACAGCACGGCGAGCCGCAACGCCAGCAGCGCTGCGAGCCCTTCCGCTCGACCCCGGGACGCGGCAGCGAGCGACCAGGCGTCACCGGCCATGATCCCGGACGAGATGCGGCAGCAGATCGTCACCTTGCAACAGCAGATCTCCATGCTGCAGACCGCCATCGCAGCGCGAGACAGCAACTATGTGAAGCTCAGCGCATCTCTCGCCGCGACACAGCAGCAGCTCCTCGACGTGCAACGCCGCCTCGACGAGTTCGAGCAGCAGATCCCGAGCCTCGAGGCGACGCGGGCCCTGGAAGAACGCCTCAAGGCCGTGGAGGAGGAGGCGAAGCGGGTTCCGGAGCTGCCGCCGGACGTCGTCTCCGCCGGTGATTTCCCCGGGAGCATCCGCATCCCCCGCACCAACGCCGCCATCAAGTTCGGCACCCGCATTCGCTTCGCGGCCGTGTTCACCATGGGACCCCTGGGGTCGGAGGACCGCTTCCTCACCAACTCGATTCCGGTGGCTGGGACTCCCGAGGCAGGAAAAGGGGAACGCACCAATTTCAACGCCGGCGCCAGCCGTTTCAACCTGGACCTGCGCACGCCGACCAACATCGGGGAGATGCGTGCTTTTCTGGAGGGCGATTTCGCCGGCGACAACAGCACCTTCCGCCTGCGGCACGCCTACGGACAGTACTTCGGCCTCATCTTCGGCCAGACATGGTCCACCTTCTCCGACCCAACGGCTGATCACCAGGACCTGGACTTCGAGGGCGTGAGCTCGGAGAACGTCATTCGCCAGCCCCAGATCCGCTACAGCCGGCAACTGCGCTCGGGCTTGCGCGCCGCCGTCGCCGCCGAGCTACCCGAGGTCTCCCTCACCGGCGGCGCAGGCGTGAACCTGTTCCCCGACATCGTGGGTCGTGTGGTGTGGAGTTTCGGCGAGGGCGGCCATCTGCAAGTGGCCGCGGTGGCGCGGCAGATCCGCGGCGAGGCGACGGTGCCGGTGGGCGCGACGGACGACGTCGCCGCCGGCGGCGGCGGATTGAGCGGAGTCCTGCCGGTGCAATGGGGCAAGCTCACGGACCGGATCATCTTCCAGCTGAACGGCGGCCAAGGAACCGCGCGCTACATCAACGATCTCAACTCGCTCGGCGGTCAAGACGCCGTCTTCGACTCGACCACAGGGACGCTGCAGGCACTCCCCGCTGTCGGCTGGTACATCGACTACGAGCATCAGTGGATCGGTTGGAGCGCCGGGCGCGAGCTCAAGCTGCGGAGCTCGTTCATCTGGAGCTACGTGACGGTGGACAACTTGGACATCCAGCCCGACGACGCCTACCAGCACACGAACCGTTTCGTGGCCAACGTGATCTTCACACCCAACCCGAAGCTCGATGTCGGCCTCGAGTACATCTATGGCACCCGGCGGAACAAGAACGGCGCCTCCGGGAGCTCCGATCAGATCCAGCTCGTGACCTTGTTTCTCTTCTGAGAATGCCCGCGGGGTAGAAGGAGCGTCGGCCTGAAAGCGTGGCTGCGGGCGGCGCCTGAACGGCAAAGGTCAGTTGCCGCCCGCACTCGCTTCTCCTGCTCTGCCGTGGTCCAGAAGCAGTTCTAGCGCAGCATCACCCACCGGCGCGTGAAACTCTGGCCGTTGACGGTCATGCGGGCGAAGTACACCCCGGACGAGGCCCTCCGCTCCCAAGTGGCGGTGTGCCAGCCGGCGTCCAACTTGCCGTGCACGAGCGTGCTTACACGCCGGCCCGCAACATCGAAGATCGACAGCTCGACCTGCGAGCGGGACCCCAGCCCGAAGTGGAAGGTAGCTTGGCCGAGGGGCGAGTACGCGCCCTCGAGGCCGAGCGACAGCAGTCCGGAGTCGGCGCCAGCGTCTGGGCCGGGGAGAAGCGGATCCTGGGCGAGAGCGATCGACGCGCTGCTCGCGGGTCCGACGTAGACGAGCGGCTCTGGATAGATGTCCGGATCGCCGCCGAAACCGCGTGGATCGCTCTGGGCGACGCTGTAGCCGCTCCCAGGGGTCGTGAGCGCCTGCTGGATGGCTGCCACACCGGCCGCATCGGTTGCCAGCCCGTTCTGGGAGACGTACAGCGACACTGCCCCGGCGACATGAGGGGTGGCCATGCTGGTGCCGCTCAGGGTCGCATAACCTCCATCCCTGTAGGTGGAGAGGATGCCGACGCCAGGCCCGGCGATGTCGACGTCCGGCCCAAAGTTGGAGAAGCCCGCGAACAGGTCGGGAGCGATGATGCGCTTACCCTTGGTCCGCCCCGGCTTGCCGTCGGCATCGCTGATCGCCGAGACGGTAAAAGCCTCGTCGTAGGATGCGGGGGCATATCCGGCAGCATCTTGGGCGCTGTTGCCGGCCGCCACGACGCAGACGACGCCCCGCGCGACACAGCCGCAGATTGCTTTGTGCATCACATCGTGGCTTTGTTTGCCGCAGCCTGCATCGTCGGTGCCCGCACCCGTGAGGCTCAAGTTGGCCACTGCGATGTCGTTGGTGGCGTCGCGATCGTTGCGCGTGCTGGCGACCCAGTCCAGGCCGGAGGCGACGCTCGAGAAGCTGCCGGAACCACCGGCATTGAGCACCTTGACCGCATAGAGGTTCGCACCCGGCGCCACTCCCACGACTCCGACCGCGTTGTCGAGCCCGGCTACGGTCCCGGCGACATGACTGCCATGGCCGTTGTCGTCCACGAAAGAGCCGCCGCCGATGGTGTTCGTGCCTCCAACCACGTTGAGGTCGGGATGGGTGGGGTCGATGCCGGTATCGATGATCGCCACGTTCACGTTGATGCGCTCGTCGATCCCGTCGATGTGCGAGATGGGATTCAGATCCGCATCGACACGGTCGATCCCAGTCGGCAGTGTCTGGGCCGCCAGCTGCACCTCACCGGCCACCTCGACGGGGGCCAGTTCAACCACCTGGTCCTGTGCCACGAACTCCACGGCGGGATTCCTCGAGAGCGCCTGGGCGGCCGTAGCACTGCCGCGGAAGGCAAAGCCTCGGAAAGCGTGCTCGTAGACGCCGAGCACCTGTACGCCGTGCTGGTGCACCGCGGCCGCAGACTGAGCCTTTGCATCGGCGTCGTCACGCAGCACGACGATGTATTGATCGGGTATGACGACCGGCGGCCTTTGCGCTTGGGGTGGGAGGGCCTCCACCGCTGCCGTGCACACGAGTGCAAACGAGGAGAGAGCGGCCGCGGCCGTCCACGGGCGCGAGATTCCCCGCGAAACAGGACCCATGACCTAGCCTCCTTCCAAGACCCTGGGAAAGAGCCGCAGCAAGATGCAGCGCCGCGCGCTATGAGACCCAACGCTCCCAGCGGGAGCAGGAAGGCCGGATTTCGGCGGGCCGAGCATCGCCGGCAACTCTTGAGCGCTTGACGGCTTGATGTGAACGTCGGCGGAGAGGCCGCGAGTTTCCTACCGCGAGCAGAGTGCGCACAATCAGGAGAATCCTGAAAATCCGACCCAGGGTTTTACTGCCCGCTGTCAGAGCTTTGTCCGATTGTCATGAGGGTTCGCCGCCCAGGCTCGCGATGCGAGCAGCTTCGAGTGTGGGTGAAGTCCATTCTTCCGGGCACCACACGGTCGTTGCTCCAGGCGCTGGCCAGCTCCTGAGCGCGGGAAGACAAGCGACCACGCCGCGAGGCGCGGGCGCCGCCGCGGCCGCCTCGGCAGACCCGACAGAGATGTTCGGACGCTTGTCGAAGCGAGACTTGCGACGAAGGTAAAGACCTTCCCCAGGAGACTGCACTGGAACGTCTCTTGAATGGGTCCCCTTCGAGCCGCCGTGAGGGCTCCGGGGGGGTGCGGTTCGCGGCGCGGCCTGGGATGGGATTCCGTGTGGAGGGACTCGAGATGCAGGCTTTGAAGAGACGCATCGATCGGCGGCGGCGCCTGGGCACCACCGTTGCCCTGCTCGCGACCGCGGCCCTGGTGGGATGGCTGCTGGGTTGCGGCAACGACACCACCGCACCCGTGCCGGTGGACCCGCAACA
>Ga0111538_10011484_pt1 | contig 11738 bp, 9 predicted proteins | sample SoiMethybrSBSTD1_FD_79669 | JGI IMG/M metagenome (GOLD analysis project Ga0111538, IMG submission 79669) | Bulk soil microbial communities from a Populus tree surrounding site in Tennessee, USA - Soil MetaG P. TD hybrid SBSTD1 (version 2)... | ecosystem: Environmental > Terrestrial > Soil > Tree...
CGCGGGTCGGAGCTGCCGGACCTGGACGCGGGCGTGGCGGCGATCCGCGAGGTTCTGAAGACGCTTCCGAGGCGTCCCGGGGTCTATCGCATGCAGGATGCGCGCGGCGACGTGCTCTACGTCGGAAAGGCGCGGGCGCTGAGGAACCGGGTGGTCAATTACACCCATGTCGCCAAGCTGCCGAAGCGGCTGCAGCGGATGGTCGCGCAAACGCGGTCGATGACCATCGTCACGACGCGGACCGAGGCCGAGGCGCTGCTGCTCGAAGCGCAGCTGATCAAGCGCTTCCGCCCGGCTTACAACGTGCTGCTGCGCGACGACAAAAGCTTCCCTTTCATTTTGCTGCGCGAGGACCACCCCTTCCCGCGCATCCAGAAGCACCGCGGCGCTCGGCGCATCAAGGGCCAATATTACGGGCCGTTCGCGAGCGCCGGATCGGTCACCCGGACACTTAACGCGCTGCAGAAGCTGTTCCTGCTAAGAAGCTGTTCCGACAGTTATTTCGAGAACCGGACGAGGCCTTGTCTGCTGTACCAGATCCGGCGCTGCTCGGCGCCGTGCGTCGGCCGGATCAGTCAAGGCGACTATGATGAGCTCGTGGACGACGCGAAGGCGTTTCTGGCGGGCAAATCCACGAACGTTCAGTCACGCCTGTCGAAGCTTATGGCGCAAGCCGCCGAACGGCAGGACTATGAGCTGGCCGCAGTCTATCGCGACCGGCTTCGCGCGTTGACCTACATCCAGGGCAGCCAGACCGTCCATGCCGAAGGGCTGGGCGATGCCGACGTGTTCGCGCTGGCATGCAAGGGCGGCACGATGTCGATCCAGGCCTTCTTCATCCGCGGGGGGCAGAATTGGGGGCATCGCGCCTTCTTCCCGGTGCACACCAACGACGTGCCGGAAGCCGAGGTTCTGTCTAGCTTTTTGGTACAATTTTACGAGGACATGCCGCCCCCGAAGCGGATCCTCGTCGATCGTTCGCTCGCCGATTCCGAGCTGCTCGAGGAGGCGCTGTCCGAGCGGGCCGGGCGGCAGGTCGCGATCGAAATTCCGGAGCGCGGAGCCCGGCGCAAGCTGATCGACCAGGCAAGGCGAAACGCCGAGGAAGCGCTCGAGCGGCGGCTTGCCGAGACCACCACCCAGGGCAAGATCCTGCGCGAGCTGGCCGACACGTTCGAGCTGGCCGAGGTGCCCAAGCGTATCGAGGTCTACGACAACAGCCACATCATGGGCACCAATGCGACCGGGGCGATGATCGTCGCCGGCCCCGAGGGCTTTCGCAAGAACAGCTACCGAAAGTTCAACATCAAGCGGCCCGAGACGCAGCCCGGCGACGATTTCGCGATGATGCGTGAAGTGCTCGAACGGCGTTTTGCGCGGCTGGAGAAGGAGGATCCGGACCGCGCCAGCGGCGAATGGCCCGACCTGCTGCTGATCGATGGCGGGAAGGGCCAGCTATCGGCGGTATGCGAGGCGATGGAGGATGCCGGGGTGCACGACGTCCCGATCGTCGCCGTGTCCAAGGGCCCGGACCGCAACGCCGGGCGCGAAACCTTCCACTTGCCCGGCGGGCGCGAACTGACGCTGCCGCCCAATTCGGCTCTCCTGTTCTATCTTCAGCGCCTGCGCGACGAAGCGCATCGGTTCGCGATCGGCACGCATCGTGCCAAGCGGGCGAAGAGCCTCACCACCTCGACCCTTGACGAGGTCCCCGGCATCGGTCCGAACCGCAAGCGTGCGCTGCTGATGCACTTCGGCACGGCGCGGGCGGTCAAGGGCGCGGCTCTCGACGACCTCGAGAAAGCGCCGGGGATCAGCAAGACGATGGCGCGCCAGCTCTACGATTTTTTCCATCCGCGCGGATGAGGATCGAGGCATCCGCCATCGTCTGCGCGTTGCGCGGCCACGGCGAACATGGCGCGGTCGTGCGACTGATGACCGCCGAGCACGGGCTCCAGGCGGCCTACGTGCGCGGCGCGCGGGGGCGGCGCATGCGGCCGGTGCTGATCGCCGGCAATGTCGTCCAGGCGCGGCTGTCGGCGCGCACCGACACTCAACTCCCGCAGGCGACGGTGGAGCTGATCCACAGTCGGGGTCCGTTGCTGTCCGAGCCGCTGCCGGCGGCGGCGATCGAATGGGCGGCGGGGCTGACCGCCACGGCTCTGCCAGAGGGCCAACCCTATCCGCGGCTCCATTCGGCGCTCGAGGCCCTGCTCGAAGCGATCGAGGCGGCGCCGTCGGCAATGGGGTGGGGCGCGGCGCTGGTTCGCTTTGAGCTGCTGCTGCTCGCCGAACTCGGCTTTGGGCTCGACCTCGAGCGCTGCGCGGTCAGCGGATCGACCGACGATCTGGTCGCAGTGAGCCCGAAGTCCGGGCGCGCGGTCAGCGGCGCCGAAGCCGAGCCCTATCAAGCCGCGCTCCTGCCGCTGCCGGCCTTCGTCCGCGACGGCGGCAAGGGCGATTGGAGCGAGATTCTGCAGGGTCTCGCCCTCACAGGTCATTTCCTTGCCCGCGATGTGCTGACCGACCGCTCTCAGCCGCTCGCCGAAGCGCGCGGCAGGCTGGTCGAGCGGTTGCACCGCGCTGCCGGTCTCGCCTAGGTATGAAGACGTGACGAGCGACGCTCTGGCCATGCTGTTCCCGAACCTCGCGGTCACGCGCGATATCGCCGTCCGGGTGGCGGTCAGCTTCCTTGCGGAGCAGTCCGACCCCAGTTCCGAACGGTGGTTCTGGTCCTATCATGTGCGGATCGAGAACGGATCGGAAAGAGCGGTGCAGCTGCTGTCGCGAAGCTGGCGGATCGTCGACGGCCGCGGCACGGTCCACGAGGTCCACGGCGAAGGCGTGGTCGGCGAGATGCCACTGATCGCGCCGGGCGCGAGCTTCGATTATGTCTCCGGCTGCCCGCTGGACACGCCCGACGGTGCGATGAGCGGCAGCTACCGGATGGTCGATGAGGACGGCTCGGCCTTCGACGTTTCGATTCCGCGCTTCCAGCTGCTCAGCGCCTGAGGCCCGGTGGCCCATCGCCGGCTCGTTATCGCCGCCAACAGCAGCTGGAATATTGTCACCTTCCGCAGCGGGCTCATTCGAGCGCTCAAGGCCGCGGGTTATGAAGTAGTCGTTGTCGCGCCGGATGATCCGTCCGGCGAGGAGCGCCTGAGGACGCTCGCCGTCGAGCGGATCGACGCCCGGCTCGACCGCTCGGGCCTCAACCCGCTCGCCGATTTCGGACTGGTGCTCCGTTATCGGCGGATTTTGAAGGACCAGCGGCCGGCGGCCTTCCTTGGCTTCACGATCAAGCCCAACATCTACGGCTGCATCGCGGCACGGACGCTGGGCATTCCGGCGATCGCCAATATCAGCGGGCTGGGCACCGTGTTCATCAGGCGCGGGCCGCTGCTGGCCCTGGTCACCGTGCTTTATCGCGCCGCGCTCAGCCGGGCCGCGGCGGTATTCTTCCAGAACCCCGACGATCTCGCCTTGTTCGTGGAGCGCCGGATGGTGCGCCACGACCAGGCGCAGCTGTTACCCGGCTCCGGAATCGATCTGGGGCGGTACAGTCCCACGCCCCTGCCTGACGGGCCGCCCGCCTTCCTGCTGATCGCCCGCCTGCTCGGCGACAAGGGGGTGCGCGAGTTCGTCGACGCCGCGCGCCAGCTTCGCCACGAGGTTCCCGGCGCGCGGTTCCAGCTGCTCGGCCCGCTCGACGAAGGCAATCGCACCTCGATCCGCAGCGATGAGCTCGACAGTTGGGCCAGTGAGGGCGCCATCGAATATCTGGGCGAGACCGACGACGTCCGTCCCTTTATCGATCGAGCGACCGCGGTGGTGCTCCCGTCCTACCGCGAAGGCCTGCCGCGGTCCTTGCTCGAAGCCGGCGCAATGGCCCGCCCGCTGGTCGCGAGCGACGTGCCCGGCTGCCGCGAGGTTGTGATCGACGGCGAGACAGGTTTTCTATGCCGAACGCGTGATTCCGGCTCGCTGGCTGAAGCCATGAAAAAACTCTCGGACCTGTCCGCCGAGGAACGACAGGCTCTGGGCGAAGCCGCGCGGCGCCACGTCGAAAAGAAATTTAGCGAAACTGTCGTCATTGACGCCTATCTCGCCGAGCTCGGAAAAATCGGGCAGGCCGGGAGTTAAGGCGCAGGTATGTTCGGCTTTTCACGATCCGCGACTTCGCACCCGAGCGGGCCGCCCGGCCGGCGGGCCTATGTGGTCGGCGATATCCACGGCCGGCTCGACCTGCTCGACCAACTGCTGGACGAGGTCCATGGCGAGATCGGCCCCGAGCCGGAGGACGAAATCCTGCTCGTCTTCCTCGGCGACCTGATCGATCGCGGGCCGAACTCGGCTGAGGTCGTCGAACGCCTGCGGACCTACCGGCACGCCGGCGTCCGCCCGGTGTTCATCCTCGGCAATCACGAAGAGGTATTGCTGCGGATCTTCACCGGTAACGCCGAGTTGATCCCGAGCTGGCTGCGGTTCGGCGGGGCGCAATGCCTGAAGAGCTACGGCGCCGACCCGAATTCGATATCCGTCATGAACGATGACTCCGCGCTGGCCGCGATCAAGCAGGCAATCCCCGAAGAACATGTCGCGTTCCTCAACGGCTTCGTCGATACCTGCCGCTTCGGCGATTACCTGTTCGTCCACGCAGGGATCCGGCCCGGGATCGAGCTCGAGCAACAGCGCCAGACAGACCTCAGGTGGATTCGCGAACCGTTCCTGCGCGACCATACAGATCACGGCTTCGTGGTGGTCCACGGCCATACGATCAGCCGCCGGGTCGACGAGCAGCCGAACCGGATCGGCATCGATACCGGCGCCTACCATAGCGGGATTTTGACAGCCTTGGTCATTGAGGGATCGGAGCGCCGCTACCTCGATACGTCGGCAACGGCGGAACCCGCGATTATGCCCGCGCATTGATTTGCTCCGTATTGGAGATTACTCGGCCGCGCTCCGGAGATTATCCAATATGGGTGAAAGGCGCGTGCTTAATGCGAGGTGGATTTGTGCCCGTTGCTCGATTGCTCAAATTACCCGTCGCCGCGGCGCTTGCGTGTGCGTCCTTCCTGCTCGGCGCCTGCGCCGATTCGGCCGGCGGCCCGATTCCCTACAATGTCCCGCTGTCGGCACCGGATGCGCCGAAGGTTGCATCGCTCGAATCCGACTATCGCATCGCGCCGATGGATACGATCACGGTCAAGGTCTTCAAATCGGAAGACCTGTCGGGCGAATATCAGGTCGATCTGACCGGCCATATCTCGATGCCGCTCGTCGGCGAAATCGATGCCGCGAACCTCACCACGGCGCAGCTCGACCAGCGGCTGACCGAGAAGCTGGGCGAGAAATATTTCCAGAATCCGGACGTGGCGGTCGGAGTGAAGGCCTCGACGCGGCGCGCGGTAACCGTGGACGGCGCGGTCAAGCAGGCCGGCAGCTTCCCGATCGCCGGGCCGACCTCGCTGATGCAGGCGGTGGCGCTCGCCGGCGGCACGACCGAAGACGCCAATGCCCGCCGGGTGGCGATCTTTCGCACCATAGGCGGGCAACGGCAGGCCGCGGCATTTGACCTGACTGCAATCCGGCATGGCCAGGCCAAGGATCCGCAAATCTATCCGGGCGACATCGTCGTGGTCGACGGCTCGGCGATCAAGGAAGGTTTCAAGCGGATCATGCAGTCGTTCCCGCTCTTTTCAATCTTTAGGCCGTTCTAGTGAACAACAGCATCGCCGTGCCTGACGAGAGGCCTTGGCCGCTCCAGCCCTATGTGCCGGGTGCGGCTGCGCCGCAGCCCGGCCAGCGTACCTATTCGGCCGCAAGCATCCTCGATTTCCCGACCCTTGTCCGGATCATCCAGCATTGGCGCTGGATGATCCTCGGTGCTGTCGCGATCGGCCTTGCCGGTGCGGTGATCGTCACCCTGCTCACCACCCCGGTCTATCGCTCGTGGGTAACCATGGAGGCCAACCCGCCGACGGTCGATGTCAGCACAGAGAAGTCGCGCGAGCGCGACGCGATGATCCAGAATCCGTATGACTTCGTCCAGACGCAGGTCGGTTTGCTGGCGAGCAAGAGCGTGGCCGAACGCACCGCGCAGGAACTCAACCTCGCCAACAATCCAGACTTCGTCGCTCCGGGCGGCGATGCTTCAGCCCGTCTCAGGACAGCCGCCGCGAAGATCCGGGGTGGGCTCAAGGTCATCGCGCCCGAAGAGGGTAACCTCATCAAGTTCAGTTTCGATTCGACCTCGCCGCAGCTGTCGGCAACGATCGCGAACGGCGTCGCCGACAGCTTCATCAATTCGACGCTCCAGCGGCGCTACGAAGCATCTGCCTACGCGCGCAAATTCCTCGAGCGCCAGATCGCCAAGACGCGCGGCGACCTCGAGCGGTCTGAGCGCGCTTTGGTCGGTTATGCCCAGGCGCAGGGGATCATCACCACCGGTGTCGGGCCGGACGGCAAGCCGACGGGCGGCGACGCCGGCTCGCTCCAGGGAGAATCGCTGATAACCCTCAACAAGGCGCTAGCCGACGCGACGGCGCGGCGCGTGGCGGCGGAGGGCGCCTATCGTCAGGCCTTGGCGACGGGGCCGACCGCGGATGTGACGACGAGCACCATGCCGCTGCGGCAGCAACTGGCGACGCTGCAGGCGGACTATCAGCAAAAGCGAACCTTCATGAAGCCCGAGCATCCGGAGATGCAGAGCCTGAAGGCGCAGATCGACGAGCTGAACAAGCAGATCGCCAGCGCGAGCGGGCAGATGTCCTCCGGCCGGACCAACACCTTGCTCGCCGACTATCGCGCCGCCTTGTCGGCGGAGCGGGCGCTCCAGGCCCGCGTCGGCGGGCTGAGGGGCGAGGTGCTCGACCTGCGCGGCCGGAGCATCCAGTACAACATCCTGCAGCGTGAGGTGGACACCAACCGCGGCCAGTATGATGCGCTGCTCCAGCGCTACAAGGAGATCGGAGTTGCGGGCGGTATCGGCACGTCCCCGGTATCGATCGTCGACCGCGCCGACACCCCGAGCACACCCTACAAACCGAACCTGCTGATGAACCTGATCCTCGGGCTGGGCGCGGGCCTGCTCGCCGGGATCGCGGCGGCGGTCGGGCTCGAATTCCTGAACGACACGATCAAAACCCGCGAGGACATTCGCAACAAGCTCGGCATTCCGTGTCTCGGTGCGGTTCCCAAGACAAGCGCGAAGGATGCCTTCATCGAGGACCTCAAGAATCCCGCGTCGATTGTCTCGGAGGCCTATTCCGCGGTCGTCGCGGCACTGCGCTTCAGCACCGAGACGGGCATGCCCAAGACGCTGCTGGTGACCAGCAGTCAGCCCGGCGAAGGCAAGTCCTCAAGCGCGCTCGCGCTCGCGCAGAATTTCGCACGGCGCGAAAAGTCGGTGCTGCTGATCGACAGCGACCTTAGGAAGCCGGCGTTCAAGACAACGGCGGACAACGTCGGCCTGACCAAGCTGCTGACCACCGACGAGCATATCGACCAGCATGTGGTCGAAACCCAGCACGAGAAGCTGTGGCTATTGCCGGCCGGTCCGGTCCCGCCCAATCCCGCGGACCTGCTGTCGACCAGCCGCATTCGCACAATCATCGCCGAAGCAGCCGAGCGCTTCGACCTGGTGATCATCGACGGCCCGCCGACTCTCGGCCTCGCAGACGCGCCACTGCTGGCCTCGGCGGCCAGCAACGTCCTGTTCGTCGTCGAAAGCGGGAAGACCAGGACCCGCGCGGCAATTGAGGCGCTGAACCGGATCGAGGCGACCGGCGCCCACATCCTCGGTGCCGCCCTGACCAAGTCGACCGACATGCTCGGTGGCTACGGCTACAAGCGCTATGGCTACGGCTATGGCTATGGCTACGGCAAGCTGGACGACAAGAAGCGGAACGAGATCCTGATGATCCCGCAAGGCGCGGACAGCTGACGGCCGGACCGGAGAGCGGCTGCTGATCGTTCGGGCAATCCTGGTTGCCGTGGTCGCCCTGCTGACGGCGGTCCAGGTCGTGCGGACGGCGGTCGTCGCCCGTTACGCCGCGACCAACCCGATGATCGCGACACGGGTCTGGCCTTCGCATCCATCGTCCGAGATGTGGCTTGGGCTGACCGAAATCGGCAGTGCGATGAACCAGCGGCGACCCGTGTCACCGGTGGTGGTCGAGCGGATCATGGATGCGGCGAAGAAGGCTCCGCTCGCGGCGCAGCCGTTCCTCGTGCGCGGCGTGCAGGCCCAGCTCGCCGGCGATGAGCCTCTGGCCGAGCAGGCATTCCTCGCTGCGCGGCTGCGTGACGGCCGATCGGTTCCGGCGCGTTACTTCCTTGCCGAGCATTATTTGCGGGTTGGGAACGCCGCTGCCGGCCTGCGCGAAATCGCGATCCTCGCGCGCCGCGTGCCGACCGGCGTCGCGAGCCTCGCGCCCTACGTCGCGGCCTATGCGAAAGACCAGCGCGCGCAGCCGAGGCTCAAGGCGCTGTTCCGCACCGACCCGCAGCTCGAGGACGCGGCGCTGCAGGTGCTGGCAGGTGATCCGAGGAACGTCGACCTGATCCTGTCGCTCGCCGATCTCGGGCGGTTCAGGGACCGGGCGCCGCCCTGGTCGGTGCCGCTGCTGGGCGGACTGGTCCGCGACGGCCAATACGCCAAGGCGCACGATGTCTGGTCACGGGTCGCCCATGTTCGACCGGCGCCCGGAACGCTGATCTTCGACGCGGCGTTTGCGGACGCCAGGACGCCGCCGCCGTTCAACTGGGCGCTTACCAACTCGACGGTCGGCCTCGCCGAGCGCCAGCCCGGAGGCAGGCTGCACGTCCTGTTCTACGGGCAGGAGGACGGGGCATTGGCCAGTCAGCTGCTGCTGCTCGCCCCGGGCCGATACCGCCTGTCGATGCAGCTGTCGGGTGACGCCGCGCGAGCGCGATCGCTGGTCTGGTCCGTGACCTGCGCCAATTCCAACGCGACGCTTGCCCGGATTCCGCTCGATGCAGTCGCGGCGGCCAAAGGCTGGACGATCGCGGTGCCGGATAATTGCCCCGCGCAGAAGCTCGAATTGCTCGGCGTCGCGGCAGATCTGCCGCAGCAAGTGGACCTGACCATCAGTCGGCTTCGCCTCGGCCGGGAGGCAAGCAATGGTTAGCCGGCTCCGCGACGTAGCTGCGCCGGCCTATCTGCTGCTGTGCCTGCTGCTCGGCGGAAGCGCGCAGGGCATCTGGGCCAACATGATCTTGCAGCTGCTTGGGCTCCTGCTGCTCGCCTGGGCCGTGCTCGCTCGAGAGGCCGACCAGCCGCCGCGCGAGGCCCGGCAACTGGCCCTTATCGTCATCCTCGGCCTGCTCGTGGTCGCGGTCCAGCTGGTGCCGCTCGCGCCTTCGCTCTGGGAACAGCTTGGCGGGCGAGGTCCGATCATCGACGGTTATCGTGTGCTCGGTCTGCCGCCGCCGAGTTTGCCGATATCGACCACGCCTTATGACAGCGCCGCGACCGTGCTGACGCTGATCCCGCCGCTTGCGCTGTTCGCCGCGGTCATTCGGCTTGGCGGCCGGCCCCTGTGGCTGGCGCTGGCGCTGCTCGCCGGTGCCTTCGCCGGCATCCTGCTCGGAGCGCTGCAGGTCAGCGGCTCCGGCCCGGCGACGTCGCCCTGGTACATCTATGAGGATACCAATGTGGGGCTGGCGGTCGGCTTTTTCGCCAACGCCAACCATATGGCGACCCTGCTGGTGATCACCCTGCCGTTCCTTGCTGCTTTGCTCGTGGCAGCGCGGGGCCGCGGACCCAACGTCCAGCGCTATTCTGCAGTGATAGTCCTGATTGCGGCTGCGGCGCTGGTCGTGGCGGTCGGGCTGGCGCTCAACGGCTCGCTCGCCGGATACGGTCTGGCGCTTCCCGTGCTGGCGGCGAGCGCGATGATCGTGGTTCCGGCGCGAAGCCGGGCGAAGCGGTGGTTGGCTGCTCTTACGGCCCTGCTGCTCGTTGCGGTTCCGGTCGGGCTCGCCATGAGCCCGATCGGCAGCACCGTATTCAAGTCGAGCAGCGCCCCTTCGGTTCACTCGCGGCAATATATTTTCCAGACCTCGGCCAAGGCGGCAGCGGACTTCATGCCGTGGGGATCAGGTCTCGGGTCGTTCCGCAGAATCTATGCGGTTTACGAGGACCACGACCGGCTCGACCCGAAGACTTACGTCCCTCACGCGCACAATGATTATGTCGAGCTGGCGCTGGAGACCGGCGTCCCCGGCCTCGTCGTGCTGCTGCTGTTCCTCGCCTGGTGGGGCAGATCTGTCTGGATCGCCTGGAAGCGTCCAGACGCCGGTGACTATGCGCGCGCGGCAGCCATCGCCTCGGCCGCGATCCTGGTCCACAGCCTGGTCGATTTCCCGCTTCGAACTGCCGCGATCAGCGCCTGCTTCGCGCTTTGTCTGGCGCTCATGATCCAGCGTCGGCAGGCGCCCGCGGCGGAAGCCGCCACGCTTCGGCCGACGCGCCACGTCGTCGTCGGCTAGCTGCGGAAGGTCGCACCGTGCCTGGGCTAATCAGCAGCGCGATGATGTCCTGGTACCGGGCCAAGGTGTTCGTCGAGCATGCGATCTTCTTCAGCAGCGACGCGCTTCACGTGATCGCCGGGGTTATAGTTTGGCTGTTGCTTGCGCTGGCGCTTCGCAGGCCCCTTTCAAGCTCACTGCCGTGGCTCGGCCTGCTCGCCCTGTTGCTATGCAATGAGGCGGTCGACCTGTGGGTCGAACGATGGCCTGATCCAGCCATGCAATATGGTGAGTCGGCCAAGGACATCTTGCTGACCATGGTCCTGCCAGCCGTGTTGATGTTCGTCACCCGGCTGCGCCCAAGCCTATTTCGGTCGCACTCCCGCGCGCGATGACGGCTTGGCCGATTGGGCGGGGTAGGAACGTTCGAAGACCGGGCTCGAGCGCCCTGGTTCGGACGACGCGGGAGATGCGGCGGGTATCCTTGGGATCGCAGGGGGCCAAATAACCGGTTCCTTCGTCCGCATTAGGCGTCTCGCGGGGAAGTTTCGGGCGAGGAGAAGCATTCGGACGAAGGCGCGCAGGCTATGGGGTTCGAGGGATGCCCAGGCCGTCCATACGAGGGCTTTGAGCGACGCGCGATTGAAGCCCAACGCGCCTCGCCTCAGGAGCCGACCAAAGAATCGGGGCCTTCCACCCGCCCAAAGGATAATCGATCCGAGTGAAACGAACACATTGGGACTGACCTTGCCTCCCTGCTCAACATTCGTGTGGAGGAGGTCTTCGTAGGAGCGCCCTTGTTCGAGACGCTCGCGCGCCCGATACATGAGGTCGACGCCGCGCTCGACACGATCTTGCCCGGAGGACAAGCGGTTGCTGACCCCGCCCTGCCGAACCTGGTAGACGCAATACGGCAGCATCATGATCTTCGTTGCCGCCGACATGCGAAGGATCAGGTCGTTGTCCTCCCAGAACTCGCATTCCGTGCGGTAACCGCCGACGCGGTCGAAGACTTCGCGCCGATAGGTCAGCGGGCCATTTCCGAATGGCGGGATCCAGGCCGGCTGAACCAGGCGCGATGGCTCGGCCCCTCTGACCACGCGTCCGTTCGGATCAATGATGTCGAATAGGCCTCCCACCACCCCGACGTCGGGATGCAGCTCGAGTACCTCCAGCTGGTCGGCGAGGCGATTGCGATAGGATATGTCGTCCGCATCCATCCGCGCGACGATTGGGGCCGA
>Ga0111538_10011485_pt1 | contig 11737 bp, 7 predicted proteins | sample SoiMethybrSBSTD1_FD_79669 | JGI IMG/M metagenome (GOLD analysis project Ga0111538, IMG submission 79669) | Bulk soil microbial communities from a Populus tree surrounding site in Tennessee, USA - Soil MetaG P. TD hybrid SBSTD1 (version 2)... | ecosystem: Environmental > Terrestrial > Soil > Tree...
CGGGTTCCTCTCGCCGGCGTTCTTCGAGGCGGGGCTGATCTGCCGCGCGGACGACCGCGGCGACCCGGTCGTGCAGATCTCGCCGCCGCTCGTCGCCACCGACCGCGAGATCGACGAGATCGTCGGCATCCTCGGCGACGTCCTCACCGAGGCGGGGCGCCGCATGCGGTGACGGTCGGAAAGCGCGACCGCGACGGCGGGCGCCTACAGGGACTGCCCCCGCTGCAGGCGGGGATCGAGCGGCGGGATTCGGCTTCCGCCGAATCCCGCTCGGGGGGACGCGATCGCCTGTCCCCTAGGGGGCAACCACGAGAGCGGAGTAGGGTTTGCCGCACCCTGTGTGTCGCGCGGGGGCGGCACGCTGGTCGAGAGATCGCGAATCGAAGCGAGGGAGAAGGCATGAGCGAGAACGGCATCGTCGTGGTCGGGCGCGAGGTGACGCGCCGCTACGGCGAAGGCGAGACGGCGGTCGATGCGCTTCGCGGCGTGTCGGTCGAGGTCCCGCGCGGACGACTGACGGCCGTCATGGGACCGTCGGGGTCGGGGAAGTCGACCCTGATGCACATCCTGGCCGGCCTCGACAAGCCGACCTCGGGGTCGGTCGAGATCGCGGGGACCGAGATCACCACCCTCAATGACTCGGATCTGACGAAGCTCCGGCGTCGCCACATCGGCTTCGTCTTCCAGTTCTTCAATCTGCTCCCGATGCTCTCCGCCGAGGAGAACATCACGCTGCCGCTCTCGATCGCGGGCGAGAAGCCGGAGCCGGAGTACTTCTCGACGCTGATCGAGTCCGTCGGGCTCGGCGATCGGCTGTCGCATCGGCCGGCCGAGCTGTCCGGCGGCCAGCAGCAGCGCGTCGCGATCGCCCGTGCGCTCGTGTCGCGTCCGGACGTCGTGTTCGCGGACGAGCCGACGGGCAACCTCGACTCGAAGACCGGCTCCGAGATCCTGGAGCTGCTCCGGCACTCGGTCGAGGAGCTCGGGCAGACGATCGTGATGGTCACCCACGAGGCGCGCGCGGCGGCGATCGCCGACCGTGTCCTCTACCTCGCCGACGGCAACATCGTCCGCGAGCTGTCGGGCGCGTCACAGAGCGAGATCACCGAGGCGATGGACGAGGTCGCCAAGACGTGACGCGCTTCGCGCTGAAGAGCCTGGGCGGCAGGAAGGTCCGCACGGCGCTGACCGCGCTGGCGATCGTGCTCGGCGTCGCGATGATCAGCGGCACCTACGTCCTGACGGACACGATCGACAAGGCGTTCTCGAGCATCTTCGACGAGTCGTACGCGGGGACGGACGCGGTCGTCAGCGGCAAGGCCGCCGACATCGACGTGTTCGGCGACACGCCGGACGCGCCGCCCGTCGACGACTCGCTGCTGGGCGACATCCGTGGCCTCGACGACGTCGGTCTCGCGATGGGCGGGGTCTACGACGAGACGAACACGAAGATCATCGGCGAGAACGGGAAGGCGATCGACACGAACGGCGCGCCGAGCTTCGGCTTCGGCATCGACACGTCTCCCGCGTATGACGTCTTCAACCCGCTCAACCTCCTCGAGGGCCGCTGGCCGCAGGGGCCGGGGGAGGTGGTCGTCGACGCGGGCACCGCCGATCGAGAGGGCTTCACCGTCGGCCAGACGATCGAGATCTCGACGCTCCAGCCGAAGCAGGACTTCGAGGTCGTCGGCGTCGCACGCTACGGCGACGTGAAGTCGCTCGGCTCCGCGACGTTCGCGATCTTCGACATCGCGACGGCGCAGACCCTCTTCGAGCGCGAAGGGCAGTTCGACGCCATCTCCGTCGCGGGCAAGGAGGGCGTCCCGTCCGAGCAACTCGTCGGCGAGATCCAGCCGCTGCTCCCCTCGGACGCACACGTGAAGACCGGCGCGCAGGAGGCGCAGGAGGGCAAGGACGACATCAGCGAGTTCACGACCTTCATCCGCTACTTCCTGCTCGCGTTCGCGGGGATCGCGCTGTTCGTCGGCTCTTTCGTGATCTTCAACACGCTCTCGATCACGGTCGCGCAGCGGACGCGCGAGTTCGCGACGCTGCGGACGCTCGGCGCCTCGCGCCGGCAGGTGCTCCGCTCGGTGCTCCTCGAGGCGTTCGTGATCGGCTTCCTCGCGTCGGTCGTCGGCCTCTTCCTCGGGCTGGGTCTCGCGAAGGGGCTCGAGGCGCTGTTCCGGGCACTCGACCTCGAGCTGCCGCTCGCCGACACCGTGTTCGCGACCCGGACGATCGTCGTGTCGTTGATCGTGGGCACGCTCATCACGGTCCTGGCAGGACTCTTCCCGGCGATCCGCGCGACACGCGTGCCGCCGATCGCCGCGGTCCGCGAGGGCGCGACGCTGCCGAAGGGGCGGCTCTCGCGCTACACGCCGGTCGTCGCGCTCGTCCTCATCGCGGTCGCGCTGTTCCTCCTCGGCTACTCGATGTTCGCCAACGACGTCGGGACCGCCCAGCGGCTCCTCTCGATTGCAGGCGGCGTGCTGCTGCTGTTCGTCGGCGTCGCGATGATCTCGTCGAAGCTCGTCCGCCCGCTCGCCGCGGTCGTCGGCCTGCCCGCGCGATGGATCGGCGGCGCGGCCGGCGGGCTCGCGCGCCGCAACTCGATCCGCAACCCGGGCCGCACGGCCGCGACGGCCGCGGCGCTGATGATCGGCGTCGCGCTCGTCGCCTTCGTCGCCACGCTCGCCAACGGGATGAAGGCGTCGAACCGAAAGGCGATCGAGGATCAGATCACGGCGAACTTCATCATCACCTCGCAGGACGGTTACACGCCGTTCGTCGCGGCAGCGGGGGACGCGGCGAACTCTGCTCCCTCGGCGGAGACCGTCACCCATGTCCGCTCGGAGGTCGCCGAGATCGGCGGCCACGGCGGCTACCTCACCGGCATCGATCCCGAGCTGATCACCGAGGGATACGCGTTCGACTGGACGGACGGCTCGGACGCGACGCTCGCCGAGCTCGGCACGAACGGGGTGATCCTCGACGAGAACTTCGCCGAGGACCACGACCTCGCCGTCGGCAGCCCCGTGACGATCCGCACCGGGGAGAACACGTCCCTCGACGCGACCGTGAAGGGGATCTACAAGCCACCGCCGTTCTATCCACTGCTCGGCAGCGCCAGCATCTCGATCGAGGCGTTCGACGAGCTCGTCGAACGGCCGCGCAACCAGTACACGTTCGTCAACGTCGCCGGCGGGCCGAACGAACAGAGCCGGGCGGAGCTCGAGGAGGCGACGGCCGGGTTCCCCGACTCGCGCGTCCAGACCCGCCAGGAGTGGGTCGACAAGGAGGATCGCGAGTTCGACCAGTTCCTCACGATGCTCTACGTCCTCCTCGCGCTCTCCGTGATCATCAGCCTGTTCGGGATGGTGAACACGCTCGTGCTCTCCGTCTTCGAGCGGACGCGCGAGCTCGGGATGCTGCGCGCCGTCGGGATGACCCGGCGCCAGACGCGGCGGATGATCCGACACGAGAGCGTGATCACCGCGCTCATCGGTGCCGCGCTCGGGCTTCCGCTCGGGATCTTCCTCGCCGTGCTCGTCACGCGCGCGCTCGGCGAGTTCGACGTGCGGTTCGAGGTGCCGACCGGGCAGCTCGTCTTGCTCGTCGTCCTCGCGGTGATCGTCGGCCTGCTCGCGGCGATCACGCCCGCGCGTCGCGCCGCGAAGCTCAACCCCCTCGAAGCCCTGCACTACGAATGACGGGTCGTCGACGCATACGTCTGCTCGCGACAGCTACACCTGAGACATAGGCGAATGACCACCTGGAATCACAAGCCGTCGCGGCCGAAGGCCGGCTTTGCCGGCCGGGAGGCCCGGTGCGCTAGGGGATGTCGAGCGCCAGAGAAGAGGGCTCGCAGGGGAAACAGGGTTTCCCCCGCGTCCGCATGACGAAGTTCGCGCTCAAAGGGCTTCTCACACGCAAGCTGCGCACGGTCCTGACCGCGCTGGCGATCGTCCTCGGCGTCGCGATGATCAGCGGGACGTTCGTGCTGACCGACTCGATCGACAGCGCGTTCGACCAGATCTTCACGGACGTCCGGCAGGGGTCGAACGTCGTGATCTCGGGGAAGTCGGCCTTCGACCTCTCCGACGGCAGCGGAGTGACGGACCCGACGCTCGACGAGTCGCTGCTCGCCCAGGTGCGCGACCTCCCGGACGTGGCGCAGGCGGAGGGGAGCGTCGACAGCGACTCCACGTCGCTGATCGGCAAGGACAACAAGGCGATCGTGTTCGGCGGCGCCCCGAACCTCGGCTTCTCGATCGCCGACGGCGACTCGCCCTTCAATCCGCTGCGACTCGTCGAGGGCAACTGGCCGAAGACGGACGAGATCGTGATCGACAAGGGGGTCGCGAACAAGAAGGACTTCGCCATCGGCGACGAGATCGGCGTCCAGGTCGAAGGCCCGGTGCAGAAGCTCAGGATCTCGGGGATCGTCGAGTTCGGCTCCAACCTCTCGATCGGTGGTGCGACCCTTGCGGGCTTCGACCTGCCGACGGCGCAACGGCTGTTCGAGAAGGAGGGGAAGCTCGACGAGATCGCGGTCGCGGCGAAGCCCGGGGTCACCGATCAACAGCTCCTCGGTGAGGTCAGGGAGATCCTGCCGCCGAACGCGAAAGCGCTCTCGGGCCAGCAGCAGGCCGCGAGCGACGCCGCCGACACGAACTCGTTCATCTCGTTCCTTCGCGGGTTCCTGCTCGCGTTCGCCGGAATCGCGCTGTTCGTCGGGTCGTTCGTGATCGCCAACTCGCTCTCGATCACGATCGCCCAGCGGACGCGCGAGTTCGCGACGTTGCGCACGCTCGGCGCCTCCCGCCGTCAGGTGCTGCGCTCGATCATCGTCGAGGCGCTCGTCGTCGGCTTCGTCGCGTCGGTGATCGGGCTGTTCCTCGGCCTGCTGCTCGCGAAGGGCCTGTTCTCGCTGTTCGACGCGGTCGGGTTCACGCTTCCGAACACGGGGTTGCTGTTCGAGACGCGCACGGCCGTCGTCGCGATCCTCGTCGGCGTCCTCGTCACGCTGATCGCGAGCGTCCGTCCGGCGATCCGCGCGACGCGCGTGCCGCCGATCGCCGCGGTGCGCGAGGGGGCGACGCTGCCGCCCGGCCGTTTCGCCCGTTACCGAGGCGTCGGCGCGGCCCTGACTGCCCTCCTCGGCTTCGCGGCGCTTCTCTACGGACTCTTCGGGAGCGATCTCGGGACGACCCAGATCCTCATCTGGATGGGGCTCGGGGCGCTTCTCATCTTCCTGGGCGTCGCGCTCTTCTCGTCGCGGCTGGTGAAGCCGCTCGTCGGTGTGCTCGGCTGGCCGGCGACGCGGATCGGCGGCGCGGCCGGGCTTCTGGCGCGAGACAACTCGCGGCGCAACCCGCAGCGCACCGCCTCGACGGCGGCGGCCCTGATGATCGGGCTGGCGCTCGTGACGCTGGTGGCCACGCTCGCGGCCGGGATCGTCAACTCGTTCAGGGGCGCGGTGAACGACCTCTTCACCGGCGACTACGCGATCACGGCGCAGAACAATTTCTCTCCGATCCCCATCGCCGCGGCCGACGCGGCCGCGAAGGCGCCGGGTGTCACGGACGTCGGGAACGTCCGCACCGGCGAGGTGCGGGTCTTCCGCTCGACGGAGTTCGCGACCGCGGTCGACCCGGGGATGAAGGAGGTCATCTCCATGGACTGGGTCGCGGGCTCCCAGGACACGCTCGCGACCCTCGGGAGCGACGGCGCCTTCACCGACGACGGCTACGCGAAGGACCACGACCTGAAGCTCGGCTCGCCGATCCGGGTGACCTTCCCGAACGGCACGACGCGGACGTTCTTGATCAAGGGGATCTTCGACCCGCCGAGCGGCGGCTCACCGTTCGGCCCGGTGACCATCTCGGCTGCCACGTGGGACCAGGAGGTGCCGCGGCCGCAGAACCTCTACTCGTTCGTGAAGATGACCGGCGGCGCCAACGACACCAACCAGGCGGCGCTCGACAAGGCGCTCGCCGACTTCCCGAACGCGAAGGCCGCGGACCGCGAGACGTTCATCGACAACCAGATCTCGGGGCTCAGCTCGATCCTCAACATCCTCTATGTGCTGCTCGCGCTGTCGATCGTGGTGAGCCTCTTCGGCATCGTGAACACGCTCGTGCTGACGGTGTTCGAGCGGACCCGCGAGATCGGGATGCTCCGCGCGATCGGCATGACGCGGCGCCAGGTGCGCCGGATGATCCGCCACGAGAGCGTGATCACGTCGTTGATCGGCGCCGCGATCGGGATCGTCCTCGGGATCGTGCTCGCCGGGCTGCTGATCGCCCGCGTCGACTTCATCGAGTTCACCTTCCCGACGGCGCAGGTGATCATCTTCGCGGTCGCGGCGATCCTCGTCGGGATCCTCGCCGCGATCTTCCCCGCCCGCCGCGCTGCGAAGCTCAACCCGCTCGAGGCGCTCCACTACGAATAGGAACGTGGGGGGACCCCTGGTTTCCCCCCCCAGCCCCCTCCTTCCGGCCGAGTCACGGCAATGCGGGCTTGGCCTCCCGACCGGCGAAGCCGGCCTCCGGCCGCGTGCGCAAGCCGATCCTCGATCGTCCTGAACCAACGGCCGGAAGCTGACGCTTCGGACTACGCACGCGTGACCCCGGCGGCCGCAAGCTCGGCTATCTCCTCGTCCGTGTAGCCGGCCTCGCGCAGGATCTCCGCCGAGTGCTCCCCCACAGCGGGCGGCCCGCTCGGATGGAGGGCGCGCTCGCGGTCGAAGGACAGCGGGAGCGCGGGCAGCGTCAGATCGTCGATTCGCGGGTGCTCGAGCCGCTGGAGGATCCCCAGCGCCGCCGTCTGCGGCGACTCGGCGACGGCGCGGATGTCCGCGACCGGAGCGGCGGGCACGCCGGCGGCCCGGAGGCGCTCGAGCCAGGTCGCCGATGGCTCGGTGCGGAGACGCTCCTCGATCAGCTCGATGAGGGCGTCGCGGTTGCGGACACGGTCGGCGTTCGTCCGAAACCGCGCGTCGTCGGTGATCCCGGGCAGGCCGACGACGGCGCAGATCGCGCGGAAGAGCCGGTCGTTGCCGCCCGCCACGAGCAGCTCGCCGTCCTGCGTCGCCATCACCTGGTAAGGCGCCACCATCGGGAACCGCGTCCCCTCGCCGGTCGGGATCGTCCCGTCGGCGAGGTAGCCGGCGAGGTGGTAGCCGACGTAGCCGATCGCCGTCTCGTAGAGCGACACGTCGACGACGGAGCCTGCGCCGGTGCGCTCGCGCTCGAGAAGCGCCGCGAGCACGCCGAGCGCCGCCCAGGTGCCGGTGCCCTGGTCGATGAGCGAGGAGCCGACGCGGACTCCCGGCCGCCCGGGCTCCCCGGTGATCGAGATGAGGCCGCCGGCCGCCTGCATCAGCGCGTCGTACCCCGGCTCGCCGGCGAGCGGGCCGGTGCGGCCGTACGCGCCGAGCGAGCAGTAGACGAGCCGCGGGTTCCGGTCGCGGAGGACCTCCGGGCCGAGCCCGAGCTCCTCGGCGAGGCCCGGGCGCAGGCTCTGGAGGAACACGTCGGCGCGGTCGGCGAGGCGAAGCAGCACGTCGCGGCCGCGCGGGTCACGGAGGGACAGCCCGAGCGAGCGCTTGCCCGCGTTCGCCGAGAGGAACATCGTCCCCTCGCCGTCCCAGAACGGCGGGCCCCAGGCGCGCGCGTCGTCGCCCGTGTCCGGCCGCTCGACCTTCACGACGTCGGCGCCCAGCGCGGCGAGGGTCTGCGCGCAGTACGGGCCCGCGATCGACGTCGTCACGTCGAGCACGCGCGTCCCCTCGACTGGCCGGTGCACGAGGCCCATCATCGCGCGTCGCGCCTCTGCGACGATGACCCGGCGTGTTCGACCAGTTCAAGGAATGGGTCAGCGGGGAGTGGTGGAGCTACGCGGTGATCTTCGCCGTGTCGGCGATCGACGCGTTCTTCCCGGTCGTCCCGAGCGAGAGCGTCGTCATCACGGCGGGGAACCTCGCCTCGACAGGCGACCTCTGGCTGCTCGGGGTGATCCTCAGCGCGAGCGCCGGCGCCGTCGCCGGCGACAACATCTCCTACGCGATCGGCAAGTGGGCCGGGGAGCACACGGTCAAGCGGCTCTTCCGCTCCGAGAAGGCGCGCCAGGGCCTCGCCTGGGCGGAGCGCCAACTCGAGACGCGCGGCTTCTACATCATCGTCATCGCCCGCTTCATCCCGGGTGGCCGCACGGCGGTGACTTTCGCCTCGGGTTACACGCACGGCATGACCTGGCGCCGGTTCATCGTCGCGGACATCTGCGCCGGGCTCCTCTGGGGCACGTACGCCGCGATGCTCGGCTACATCGGCGGCAAGACGTTCGAGGACGCCCCGTGGAAGGGGCTCCTCCTCGGCTTCGTGATCGCGATCGGCGTCGCGCTCGGTGTCGAGGTGATCCGCTGGTACATCGGCAAGCGACGCCGGACGGACGGCGCCGAGACGACGCCACCGACGTCGACTCCCGAGCCCTAGCTCGCCGTGCTTGCTCCGCCGAGACCGAGCTCCCGCCGCCCGCGGGAGAAACACCATGCGCCGACGAGCAGGATCACGAGCGCGAGCGCGCCGTGCAGGCCGTTGATCCAGCCGCCCGGCTCGTCGGTGTCGCCGAGGAAGGCGAGCTGCGCGACGCACACGACGAGGAAGGCAACGGCGAGGCCGACGGCGCCCCAGTTCCCCCACCAGGCCCAGATCGCCCCGATCACGATCATGAGCTCGCCGACGTGCACGAGCATCGAGAACCCGCCGTGCGCGTCGAGTGCGCCCTGGCCCGCCCCGCGGACGTACGCCGCGATGGTGAACGCCTGGATGAGGACGCCGACGACGGTGATCCCGCCGCCGACGAGGACCAGCCACATCGGTGTTCGTCTCATGCGCGCGACGATACGACACCGGCCGGTCGGAGAGAACGGCGCGATCGGGTAAGAACGGGGCATGAACCGGCTCGCCGACACGTCCAGCCCGTATCTCCTCCAGCACGCCGCGAACCCGGTCGACTGGTACCCGTGGGGGGACGAGGCGTTCGCCCGGGCGAGAGAGGAGAACCGGCCGCTCCTCGTCTCCGTCGGCTACAGCTCGTGTCACTGGTGCCACGTGATGGAGCACGAGTCGTTCTCGGACACGGGCACTGCAGGCGTGATGAACGACCTCTTCGTGAACGTGAAGGTCGACCGAGAGGAGCGGCCCGACGTCGACGCCATGACGATGGACGCCTGCGTCACGATGACCGGGCAGGGTGGCTGGCCGACGACCGTCTTCCTCACGCCCGACGGCAAGCCCTTCTACGCAGGGACGTACTTCCCGCCGGAGCCGAGGCACGGGATCCCGAGCTTCCGCCAGCTCCTCGAGGCGGTCGCCGAGGCGTGGCGGGAGCGCCGCGACGACCTCGAGGTGCAGGCGGCGAAGCTCGTCGACGCGCTCGGCGGCGCGGCGCGGCTGACCGCGGGCGACGCCGAGCTCTCGCCGAGGCTCCTCGACGCGGCGGAGCGGTCCCTCGCGCGCGACTACGAGCCCGCGTTCGGCGGCTTCGGCACCGCGCCGAAGTTCCCGCCCTCGTCGGCGCTCGAGCTCCTGCTGCGCCGCGGTGGGCCGGAGGCGCTCGGCATGGCTCGGCGCACGCTCGACGGGATGGCGGCGGGTGGGCTGTACGACGTCGTCGGCGGGGGCTTCCACCGGTACTCGGTCGACGGGCGTTGGCTCGTCCCGCACTTCGAGAAGATGCTCTACGACAACGCGCTCCTCGCCTCGGCGTACCTCCACGGCTGGGTCGTGACCGGCGAGGAGCGGTATCGGACCGTCGTCGAGGAGACGATCGGCTACCTGCTCCGCGAGATGCGCGTCCCGGGTGGCGGCCTCGCGTCGGCTCAGGACGCCGACACCGACGGCGTCGAAGGGCTGACGTACACCTGGACGCCGGCGGAATGGGCGGGCCTCGGCCTCGACGCGTCGCTGCTCGACCCCTTCGAGCACGGCCGGGCAATCGTGCGCGGCGAGCTCGACGCGGAGTCGAAGGCGCGGCTCCTGGCCGTCCGCGCGGAGCGGCCGCAGCCGTTCCGTGACGACAAGGCGATCGCCGCCTGGAACGGGCTCGCGCTGGCCGCGCTCTCCGAGGCGGCTCGCCGGCTCGAGCGCGACGACTGGCTCGACGCAGCGCAGGAGCTCGGCGCGTTCCTCCTCGGACCGCTGCGGGGCGACGACGGGCGCGTCCTCCGGAGCATCCGCGACGGGCGGGTGAGCGGCTCCGGGTTCCTCGACGATCACGCGAACGTTGCACACGGCCTGCTCGAGCTCCACGTTGCGACCGGTGACGTCCGCTGGCTGCTCGAGGCGCGCCGGATCGCGGAGCTCGCGGCCGAGCTCTTCGCGGATGTCGAGCGCGGAGGCTTCTTCCTCGCGCCGAACGACGGCGAGCGGCTCGCGACCCGACCGAAGGACCTCGACGACGACCCGACGCCGTCCGGGAACTCGATGCTCGCCTCCGTCCTCGTCCGGCTGGGGCGCATCTGGGGCGACGAGGCGCTCGCCGAGCGGGGTGTCGGCGTCCTCCGCCTCCTCGCGCCGGCGATGGAGCGCGTGCCCCGAGCGTTCGCGTGGTCGCTGTGCACGCTCGACCTTCATCTGTCGCCGCCGCGCGAGCTCGCGATCGTCGGGGACGTGGGCTCGAAGGTGGCGCGCGCCGCGCTCGCGCCGTTCCAGCCCACGACGGTGGTCGCCGTCGGGCCGTCGGAGGACGTGCCGCTGCTCGCGGGCAAGGGGCTCGTCGACGGTCACCCCGCGGTCTACGTCTGCGAGCGGTTCGTGTGCCGCGTACCCGTGACGCGTCCCGAGGATGTACAGATAGATTCCGCCGAATGGCGACGACCGAGCTGACGGGCGCCGAGGAGGTCGCGTGGGACCTCGGCGATCTCTACGAGGGGCCCGACGACCCGCGCATCGAGTCCGACATCACCGTGGCCGAGGCAGACGCAGCCGCGTTCCGCGAGCGCTACCACGGAAAGGTCGGCGCGCTCGATGCCGCGGCGCTCGCCGAGGCGGTCGAGGAGCACGAGCGCATCGAGGCCGCGGTCGTTCGGCCGCTGACGTATGCGCATCTCCTGTTCGCCACGAACATGGCCGATCCCGCGCGCGGCGCGCTCGTCGCCCGGCTGCAGGAGAAGGCGGCGGCGCTCGAGACCCAGCTCCTCTTCTTCGCGCTCGAGTGGGCTGCGGTCGACGACGCGACCGCCGAGGCCGTGCTCGCGGACGAGGCGCTCGACCACTGGCGCCACCACCTGCGCTCGCTCCGCAAGTTCCGCCCCTACCTGCTCTCCGAGCCCGAGGAGAAGGTCTTCACCGAGAAGTCCGTCTCCGGCGTCGGCGCCTGGTCGCGGCTCTACGAGGAGCAGCTCGGCGCCCTGCGCGTCCGGCTGGACGACGACGACGTGTCGCTCGAGACGGCGATGGCGCGGCTGTTCGAGCCCGACCGAGATGCGCGCCGGACGGCTGCCGCGGCGATCACCGAGGCGCTCGGTCCGGGCCTGCGGACGCGCACGTTCGTCTTCAACACGATCCTGCAGGACAAGGCGATCGACGACCGCCTGCGCGGCTACCCGACGTGGATCTCCTCGCGCAACCTCTCGAACGAGACGACCGACGAGGCCGTCGACGCGCTCGTCGAGGCGACGACCTCGCGGTACGACGTCGCGCAGCGCTACTACCGCCTCAAGGCGAAGCTC
>Ga0111538_10011487_pt1 | contig 11735 bp, 7 predicted proteins | sample SoiMethybrSBSTD1_FD_79669 | JGI IMG/M metagenome (GOLD analysis project Ga0111538, IMG submission 79669) | Bulk soil microbial communities from a Populus tree surrounding site in Tennessee, USA - Soil MetaG P. TD hybrid SBSTD1 (version 2)... | ecosystem: Environmental > Terrestrial > Soil > Tree...
CCAGGTCGAGGGGCTGCCGGCGCCGGTCGAACCACTTGTCGCCCGCGGCATCGTGTTTGCGCGCGGCCGCAACGACGGCGTCGAGCTGCTGCTCCCGATCGCCTACATGGTGCAGATGCGCACCTGGGAGGGCGAGGACCCGCGAGGCGTGCGGGCGCTGCTGGCGCAGTCGACGCCCGAGGTCGCGGGGAGCATCGCCGCCCACTATCTCGGGCGACCGGCCACGCCGCCGATCGCGCTCTCACTCGAGCCAGCGTGGGAAGTGATGACCGATCCCGCCAGCCTGAAGCGCGAGATCGAGGCGCTCGCGCCGCTCGAGCGCAAGCTGTTGCGCGCGGCGGAGAAGGTCGGCGGCGAAGTCGACACCGAGGAGCTGCTCGATCTGGAGCGCGAGCCGATGCGCTTGCGGGGCGCCACCGGAGCGACGCCGTCGCGCCGCGGCGTCGGCTTCGCTCTCGAGCGGCGCGGATTTTTGGTTCCGGTGCACCCGAACCGACACATCATTCCGACCGAGGTGGCGGCGATCGTGGGCGCCCAGCGCCGCGCCGAGCGCGAGGCACAGCGCCGCGAAATCCGAAGCTTCGTATTCGGCGAGGATCACGGCCCGCGGCGCGCGCGTTTTGCCGAAGATCCCGTGCCGTTGGCGCTGGCGATGGCGCTCGCGGTGCGCGATCCGGCAGTCGACGTGCGCTCGGGCGTCGGAACGCCGCGTTCCTTGATCGCCAAGTTCGCTTCGCGCTTCGGGCGCGATCCCGACGCCGTCGCGTTGATCGCGGCGCTGAGCCGGGCGGTAGGCCTTTGGGATGCGTCGGCGGTGGGCGTCGCTTCGCCGCCGGGGTCGCTCAAGGTTCAGGATTTCGGGCAAGCCATGTTCGACGCCTGGCGTCGCGGCGGCGCATGGGACGAGGCGCGTCCGGACGGCGAGGTGCTGCGCGTGGCCGCCGAGGCGCGCGAGGCCAGCGCCGTGGGCGTGCTGCGCGAAATGGTGCTGGAGGCGCTGCGCGAGCTGGGCGACGGCAACTGGGCGCCGTGGGAGGCCGTCGCGGCCTACGTCCGGGCCGACAGCCGGACCCCCGGTATCGGCCGGCTGATCGTGCGCTGGGCGCAGCGCGCCGGCGTCGAGCCGCTGACCCCCGCAGAGGTGGCGCGGCGCATCGCGCTCGAGAGCTTGCACGTGCTCGGCGTCGTCGATCTGGGCGACCCGGAGTCGACGGACGAGGGCGATGACGTCGGACCGACGCTGCGCATCACTCCGCGTGGCAGAGCATTCCTCAGCGAAACTGCGGCGCCGGCGCAGGGCGAGCCCACGCGCTTCGTCGACAATCAGGTGATGCGGATCGGTCCCAACAGCCGGGTCGGCCACGTGCTCGCGCTCGCGCCGCTGGTCGAGATCGGTCAGGTCACCGGTTTCATGGACCTCTCGATCACGACTCAGGCGCTTTCGCTCGCGCTGGCGGCGGGTCTCGAAAGCGAGATGATCCGCTCGCGGCTGGAGGCGGTCGCGACCCTGCCCGATCCGATCGAACGGCTGCTGGCGCAGGCGAGCGCCGTGATGGGCCGCGCCGAGTTCGTGCGCACCGAGGGTTTTCTGTGGGTGGAAGATCCGGAGATTCGCGAGATGCTGCGGACGCGCCGGCAGACCGCCGACCTTTTCATCGATCCGTCGCCCCCGGCTGGGCTCTTGATCGCGGCCGGCATCGACCTCGAGCGGCTCGCGCGCCGGTGCCGCTCGCTCGGCGTCGAGGTGATCGTCGACGGCGAAGTCTACCGAACGCGTTCGATGGCGCCCCCCGGTCGCGGCAGCGGCGCGCGCCGGCTCGACGCCAACGGCAACGTTTCTTCGCCGCCCGACTCGCGGCGCTCCACCGGCCCCAGGCGCCGCTCGTCGGCATCGATGCCCGCGGTGGGCAAGCGCCGGACCGACGTCTAGCGCGTCGACTAAAACGTACCCGACAGTCGCAGCTGAGCGCCGCCGCTGAGCGGGACCACGGCCGGTTTGACGCGGAACGCGCTCGGCGTGCCCAGGGTGTCGAGATGGGGCGGCAAGCGACGGCGGCGGGTCTCGCGGAACTCGGGTTGAAAGGACAGCTGGGCTTCGACGATGCCGCCGGCCGCGACGGCGAGAAATCCGTAGCTCGAGACGACGAGCGCCGTCTGCCAGTCATCGAGGCGCTGGTTCACCTCGACCGTGTCGGCGTCCGGCCGCTTGCCGGCTTCGTTCAGATGCGCACGCACGACGAGCGAAGTCAGGGCGGCGCCGGCCAGGCCCACCTCGCTGGTCAGGAAGATCCAGCCCAGGGCTTGATCGCGGTTTTGAAACTGGCCGACGCCGAATGGCAAAAACGCGATCGAGCGGCGATTTTTGACGATCACCGTTTCTTCGCCGGCGAGGTCCTTGAGCTGCTGCAAGTAGCCGCGCTCCGCGGCGTTCTGCTGGGCGCGCGCTTTGGCTTCGTCCTGGCGCTCCTTCAAGCGCCGGGCTTCGGCCGCGTGGATTTCCTCGCGCATCGCCTCCTGCGCTCGAAAGAATTCGTCGATCACCGCCTGGGGAAAGACCAGGCTGTTCGGCGGCTTCATCATCGGATCGGCCCGCAGCGCGGCGCGCAGCACCTCGGCCGCGCGCTCGCGCTGACCACTGCCGATCAGACATGCGGCCTGGTACACGCGGGCGCGCTGCGCGACTTGCGGATCGCGCAGCGGACGCGGTCCGCTCGGACTCAGAAGCTGGCCGAGCTGGTCGGCGCATTCGGCGTACTTGCCGGCGTCGTAGAGCGTCGTTACCCGCGCGAGCTCGGCCTCGTCACTGAGCGGAGCCGGGGCCGGGGTGGGAGCCGGGGGCTTCGGGGGCTGCGCACGGAGCGGCGGCGCCGCGGCGAGCCCCGCGAGCAACAGGAGCGGCGTCGACCACCTGATCGGTGTCATCGATGTCGCGGTGCCGACGCGTTGTCGCGCCTCACCCCAGTGCGCACCAGGCACCCATCTCGCACAGCCGTCATGATCCGTTCTGCGCAGCCGCTCGACTACCAGGAGAGGGTGAAGGTTCGGCCGGGGTGCAGGCTGACGTCAATCACCTTGGGGGGCTGGGCGCTGCCCGAGGGCGGCTCGATGCTGCAGCTTCCCGAAAGGGAGGGGGAGGTCATCCGGACGGGGTGTTGCTCTCCGGGGCTCGAGAAGTTCCCCAGGACTCCGCAGCGGCCCACGTAGCCCGGGGGTGCCTCGAAGCGGAGTACGGCGTCGCGGAACGGGATCTCCCCGACCACCGTGAATTCGCCTTCGCCCGCTGGAATGTCGCGGACGATCGGCGGGGGTGCCACGCAGCAATCGGCGTTCGGCGGCAAAAACTCGAAGGTGTGCGATCCGACCGTCAGCGGAAGCGGGCCCCCGAACCAGTCGCGGGGGGTGGAGTCGACCTTCAGCGTCCCGCCCTTGGCGCCCGTGATGACCACGCGCACCTGGCGCATGCCGCTCTGCGGGGGAGGGATCACCGTGGGCACCGGGTTGGCGGTCACGCGCGGGCGCACGCGGTTCGCGGCGCTGGCCGTGGTCAGGGGAGCCGCCGCGGCCTTGGTGCGCACCTCGGGCCGGATCTCGGGCCGGGCATTGCTTTTCACTGCGGGCGCCGTCTCGGCCTCGCGCGGGCCGGGCGCCGAAGGACGCAGCGCGCGCGTGACGGCGTAAGCGGTCGCGCCCAGCACCAGGCTCACCGAAGCGATCCCGGCGACGCGGGCGGCGTTGCGGCGCAAGCGATCGCGCCGCGCCAGCCCGGCGACCTGCGCCAAAAGCTCGGTGTCGTCGGGGCGGAAGGCGAGTGCGCGATTGTAACAGGAGGCCGCGAAAGGGATCTGGCGCTCGCTGCGGGCGCGGCGGCCGAGCAGCGCCAGCTGAGTCACGAGCCGCGGCTCGTAATCCCGTTGATAGGTCTCCGGGTCGCTCAGGTAATCCCCGAGCTCGCGCGGCGCGTCGGAGAACCCGAGCCGCTCGAGCTCGGCCCTCATCGCGTCGCACAGCTCGGCGCACGACGCATAGCGATCTTGAGGGTCGTGCGCGATCGCGGTCGAAACGATCCGGCTCCATTCGGTGCCGATCGTGGGTCGCGCCCGCTCGGGGACGGTGAACGTTCCGTCGAGCACGCGGCGCAGCACCTGTGCCGGGTTTTTGCCGTCGAACGGCAGCTTGCCGACCATGCACTCGTAGAGCAGAACGCCGAGCCCGAACACGTCGGAGCGGGAGGTCACGTCGCCGCCTTCGATCTGCTCGGGCGACATGTGAGCAGGTGAACCCAGCACCTGCCCGGTCGAAGTCACTCCTTGCGCGTCGAGCAGCTTGGCGATGCCGAAATCGGTGATCTTGACCAGCGTCTGCGCACCCGTGCCGGTCGTCGTCTCGCCGATCAATACGTTCTCCGGCTTGACGTCGCGGTGGATCACGCCGTGCTGGTGGGCGTGTTCGAGACCCGCGCCGATCTCGAGTGCGAGCGCCGCCGCGGCCTCCGCCGGCATGTGCCCGCGGTCGCTGAGCAGCTTGCGCAGGGTCGTGCCGCGCACCAGCTCGACGACCAGGTAGCGCTCGTCTTCGGCCTCGTCCGAGACGTCGTAGACTTCGACCACGTTCTTGTGCTTGACGCGAGCCACCGCCCGCGCCTCGCTGGCGAAACGCGCGGCGACTTCACGATTCTCGCGCAGGTGGTGGTGAATGATCTTGACCGCGACGTCACGACCGAGCCGGCGATCGCGCGCACGGTACACGGTGGCCATGCCGCCATGGCCGATCTCCTCGAAAATGTCGTACTTCTCGAGCTCGGGCTTACGGGCGGCCGGCGAGCTCAAGGCACGGCCTCGACGCGCACGGTGTTGGTGGCGCGGCCGGAACCGAGCGGAGCTCCGTACACGATCACGAAGCTTTCGCCCGCGGCGAGCCCGCTCTGGCGCAAGCTCGGTGCGACGGTACTCACCAGGAGCTCGATGTCGGTGACCGTATCCAAGCGCCGCGGCTCCACGCCCCAGTATAGGCTGACACGGCGCAAGGTCGGTTCTTCCGGCGAGAACGCCAGTATCCGCGCAGGGGGCCGGCCCTTCGAGACCAGGCGGGCGGTACCGCCGCTCTGGGTGAGCGTCACGATTGCGCTTGCGCCCCGCGCCCGGGTCAAATCGCAGGCAGCTTCGGCGATCGCTTCCGGCCCCGCGCTGCCGACCGGCGCCGGCTCGGGCCGAAAGTAGCCGCTGTTTTCGGCCTGAACGATGATCTTTGCCATCATCTGGCAGGACAGCGTCGGGAACCGGCCGCTCGCGGTTTCGGCGGAGAGCATCAGCGCGTCGGCACCGCCGAACACGGCTCCGGCGACGTCGCTGGTCTCCGCCCGCGTCGGCCGCGGCGCGGCCGTCATCGACTGGAGCATTTCGGTCGCGACGATCACCGGCTTCTTCCGCAGCCGGCCGACCTCGATGATCCCGCGCTGGACGATCGGCACCCGTTCTGGCGGCAGCTCGACCCCGAGGTCGCCGCGCGCCACCATCAGCGCGTCGCTCACTTCGGCGATTGCGTCGATGACCTCGACCGCGCCAGGGGTTTCGATCTTCGCCACCACCGGCGTGGGCCGTCCGAGCGTCGCACACAGCGCTTTCAATGCTTCGACGTCCGCCGCGCTGCGCACGAAGGAGAGCGCCACGTAGTCGACCTCGAGCATCAGACCGAACTCGAGGTCTTTCCGATCCTTCTCGGTCAGCGCCGGTGAGCGCAGCCGGTGCGAGGGCAGGTTGACCCCCATGCGCGGGCGTAGCGGGCCGCCGTGCTCGACGCGGCATTCGACGCGATCCGGGTGCACCGCGACGACCGTGAGCTCGATCTGGCCGTCCGCGAGCAGCACCCGGTCGCCGGGGTGTAGGTCCTCGGTCAAGGTCGGGTAGTCGACACATAGACGTTCGGCGCCGCCCTCGGTTCCCGCGACCATGTCCACGAGCTGGCCCGCGAAAAGCGCCTCGGGCCCGGCGCCGAGCCGGATCTTCGGGCCGCACAGGTCCTGGAGGATCGCCACCGGTTTGCCGAGCTCGGCGCTCGCGGCGCGCACCCATTCCGCCCGCCGCCGGTGCTCGTCGTGGGTTCCGTGAGAGAAGTTGAGGCGTGCGACGTCCATGCCCGCGCGACAGAGCTCGACGATCGCCTCGAGTGAATCGGTGGCCGGGCCGATCGTGCACACGATCTTCGCGCGCCGCGCGTTCACGGCCTCGATACTGCCATAGCTTCGAGCCGGCGTGGAAACGCGGAAATCGTCCGGTTGGGGCCGGGGCCCCAACCGACAACATGACAGTGCGCGGGAAGCGGTGGCAATGCTATCAGAGCCGCCGAACCCACTGTTTATCGCACGGAAGTAGGATCGAATGCTTGGTTTTGCACGTGACGCGGATGGACACGCCAGGCTCTCTGGAACGCGCCTGTCGGACCTGATCGGCGCGGCCGGAGTCGCCACCCCCGCCTACGTCTACGACCTGGACGCGATCGCCGAAGAAGCGCGAGCGCTGAGCGGCGGCTTCGGCGGCGCACCGCACGTGGTCGCCTACGCGGTGAAGGCCAACAGCGCGGGCTCGATCCTGCGGGCGATCGCGGCAACCGGCGCCGGCGCCGACGTCGTCTCCGGCGCCGAGCTCGAGCTGGTATTGGCCTGCGGCTTTGCGCCGGAGCGAGTCGTGATCAGCGGCGTCGCCAAGACCGACGCCGAAATCGATCTGGCGATCGCCCGCGGCATCCTCGCGATCCAGGCCGAGAGCGTGGAGGAGATCGAGCGCGTCGCCGCTCGCGCGCGCGCGGCGAAGCGTCGGGCGCGCCTGTCGCTGCGCGTGAACCCGGGCGTCGAGATCGATTCGCACGCTCACATCGCGACCGGGCACGATGCCGCCAAGTTCGGGATCGCCCGCAGCGGTCTCGATCGTGCCTGGCAGCGCGTCGACGCAGCGGGCGACGCGCTCGACGTGGTCGGGATCTCGGCGCACGTGGGTTCGATGCTGGCCACGGTCGATCCCTATTTGCGCTCGGCGCGCGCGGTGTGCGAGGCGGCGCGGGCGCGCCGCGTCGCGGGCCACCCGCTACAGTTCATCGATTTCGGAGGCGGCTTCGGTATCGACTACGGCTCGAGCGCCGCGCCGGCGCCGGCGGAGTTCGCCCGCGCTGCGGTCGCGCTGCTGAGAAGCGAGGAATTGAGCGACCTAATGCTCGTCGTCGAGCCGGGGCGTGCGCTGGTCGGCGCGCACGGCGTGCTGGTCGCCAGCGTGGTGCAGGGCAAGCGATCGGGAGAGCGGCGCTGGGCGATGATCGACGCCGGCATGAACGACCTGATCCGCCCGGCGCTCTACGCGGCACGCCACCGCATCGAGCCGCTCGATCGGCCGCCGTCCGGCCCGGCGTCGCGCGTGGTCGGGCCGGTGTGCGAGAGCTCGGACGATTTCGGAGAGCACGAGCTCGGCGATCCGCTGCCCCAGCAGGTGGTGATCCGCGATGCTGGCGCCTACGGCTACGTGATGTCGAGCGTCTACAATGGTCGCGCGCTGCCGGCGGAAGTGTTCGTCGCGGGCGGGGCCGTCCAATCGGTGAGCCAGAGCCGGGGCAGTGCCGAGTGGATCGAGAGCCGGCTCGGGGCTTGAATGCCGAGGGATCAGCGTCCTTTAACCTGGACCTGGACTTGGACTCTTGATTTGGGGTGAGCCCTGATCGTCAGAGCCGTCGGCGGGACGTCACCGTCCGGCGGGCGCCAGAGCATCAATTCGCGAAACGAGACCAAGTCCAAGTCGAGGTCCAGGAAATCAAAGCGCCGTGACTTCGACGCGGGCGCGATCGGCGGATTGCTCGGCGGCCTCGATGCTCGCGGCGGATACGGCGTTCCCTTCCAGCACTTGGCGCGGGCGGATGCCGAGCAGCCGCAGCACCGCCCAGGGTGGCGTGAGCTCGAGGTCCGGCTCGTGGGCGAATAGCCGCGCAAGCTCGCGGGCATAGGCTCGGGCAAGCTCGGCGGTCGGGATCGCGTCGAACGCCCGCGCCTTGGGCCGGCTCGCCAGCGGCAAGGCGATCAAGCTCAAGAACAGGAGCTTGTGCAAGAGCTTGAGCCGGCGCCGTCGCCCCGCAGGCACGCGTGAAAGCACGTGGCGCAAAAAATGGACGTTGAGCGGGACGTGGAACGACTCGTCGCGGGTCAGGATCGTCAGCATCTGGCGCGCCGCGGGGTGCTTCACGTTGCGCAGCGCGAGCCGGTACGTCGTCGAGCCGATCAGCTCGAACATCAGGTTCGTGAGCACGATCGTTTCCATCCGATCGGCACGGCCGTAGAGCCGGTACAGCGTGCGCGTGACCCGACCCATCGGCTCGACGCTGCCGCCGAGATACCGCAGAAAATCTCCCAGGAGCTGGCGGTGCCAGCCCTCTTCGTCCCCGTACAGGCGTAACACCTCCGCCAGATCGGGGTCCCAGCGCGCGACTTCGGAGCTCAGCTCGTGCGCCTGGCGCAGTCCGGACTCCTCGGCGCGGAAGGCGGCGTTGAAGAACTTGATCGCGGCGCGATGCTCGGTGTCGTCGCGCCAGGCGATCGGCTGCGAGAGATCGGGGGCGTCGTGATCCATGCGTTGCGCACGGCGGCGCAGGATCTCGAGCCACCAGGAGGTGGGCCGCTGGGTGGCGGAGCAACGGGCGGGGGTCATGAGGCAACTTTGCGGGCGGCGACGATGTAAAAGCCCGCGAGCGCGCGCAGCGGCGAATCCGCCAGACGCCACTCGCTGCGGCGCAGAACGTCGCGCAAGAGCGGGACGCGCATCAGGTGTGCGGTGGGCGTGACCACGCGCACGCCGCGCGCCGAAATCACGCGCAAGCCGGGCGGCAGCAGACGCCGGATCGCGGGCGGCGAGTCGTACCGGGTGTAGACGTGGCGCTCGTGCGTCGCCGCGGCGATCGCGCCCGGCGGCAAGAGTCGCTTGAGCAGCGCGCGCAGACTCCATGCGTTGTAAAATTCCGCGATCACGACGCCGCCCGGGCGGACCACGCGCGCCATTTCGGCGAGCGCCCGCTCGATCTCCGGGACGTGAGCCAGCACCTTGAACGAGCAGGTGACGTCGAAAGCGGCGTCGGGGAAGGGCAGGTCGACGGCGGATCCCTCGTGAACGTCGAGCCCGCGCTGGCGCGCCTTGTCGAGCATGCCCGGCGACAGGTCGACACCCTGCGCGCTGCGCGCAAATTTCGCGATCCGGTCGAGCACGAGCCCGGTGCCGCAGCCGACCTCGAGCACGTCGCGGCCTTCCGCGTAGCGCCGCACGAAATCGGATTCGAGCTCGTCGAGGAGCTCGTGGTACCCGCCCGGGTCGTTTTTGCCACGCCGGTCTTCGTAGCGTTCGCTGAAGGCGTCGTAGTACGCGCGGTTGGAGCTGTGGCTGCCGGAAGCGTCCATCCAGATGGAACCCGCGCGCCAACTTGTCGCGGGTCCGGCGGCGGCGCAACCCCGCTCGCGCGTTCGCCAAGGGCTTCCGGCCACAAAATCGCGATTGAGGTTCATCCCTGGGGTTCTTCCCCCTCCGAGAGCGCCTCGCCGGCCGAGCTCGGCGCTTGAAATGCGAGCTCGGTGCCGTGCTCGGGTCCGACGGCGATCGCTGCAGGGTCCGCGGCTTCTCCCACGACGTGCCCGCAGTTGCGACAAATCTGCAGTGCGTCGATCCCGAGGTGTGTCAGGTTGGCGCGCGCCGGATCTGTCACCACGATCGAATCGAGCGAGCCGCAGACCGTGCAGCCCTCGGCTATCGAGGAACGCAGCGCGGAACGGCCCACGCGCCGTGCGGCGGCTTCGATCAGCGCGTCACGCGCGCTTTTCGTGATGTCGAGTACGCGCCGGCGCGAGAACACCGTCCATACCATGAGCGCGGAGCCGATCGCGGCCAGAGCGTAAAACACCCGGCTGACTTCGAGCCCCGAGGCCCACGCATACAGCGTGGCGCCGATCAAGACTCCGAGCACGACCAGGTCGCGGCCGCGCCCGCTCTGGACGCGCTGCGCCTCGTCGGCGAACGCACCCTCGAAAACGCCGCCGAGCTGGTCGCGCAACCGGACCTGGTCGCTCGGCGCGTCGGGAGCGGCCGCCGCGCGGATCACCTGTTCGGCGACGCGCGGGTAGGCTCGCGACGGCGACGATTCGCACGCCGCGAGCGCGAGCTCGCCCGAGCCGCTTTCGAGCAGCTCGAGCACGCGCGTGTGAAGGCGCGCGCTCGACGCCGCCAGCATGTGGATCAAGTAAGCTCGGACCACGGCGATCACGACGCCGAGCGCCGCCACTGCCTCGAGGGTGGGAAACTCGTCCGGCACGCTGCGGAAAGCTAAGTCGCCCGACGCGGAAGGGAAAGCCTATGAAGCCCGAGGGGGCGTGGCTGCGGGTGAGAATAGCCATCCGCTTCTAGATCCGACCCGCACGGCGTGTTACTCGAATTCACTCGGGCAGCGCTATTTCGAGAGGAGTTTTTCCAAATGAACGGGGCCGAAGCGTTGATCCTTGCCAGTGCAAAAGCCGGCATGGAGGTGTGTTTTGCCAACCCGGGTACCAGCGAAATGGCCATGGTCGACGCGCTGCGGCGGCACAAGGTGATGCGCCCGGTCCTGGTGTTGTTCGAGGGCGTCGCCTCGGGGGCCGCCGACGGCTACGCACGGATCGCCGGCAAGGTCGCGGGCGTGATGCTGCACCTCGGGCCCGGGCTCGGCAACGCCACCGCGAACCTGCACAACGCGCGGCGCGCGCAATCGCCGGTGGTCAACTGGGTGGGCGACCATTCGACGTGGCTATTGCCCCACGATCCTTCGCTGGCGTCGAACATCGAGGCGATCGCCCGCGGAACCTCGCAGTGGGTCAAAACCACGCGAACGCTGGAAGCGCTGCCGTTCGACGCCGTCGAGGCGATGCAAGCGGCGTACGGGCCGGTCGCAGGCGTCGCGACGCTGATCGTGCCGATGGACTTCGCCGAAGCGGCGCTGCCCGAGGGTTTCGTGTTGCCGGCGCCGGCGTCCGCGCGTCCGCATCCGAGGGCGCTCGTCGCACGCGAAATCGAGAGCGCCGCCAAGGCGCTGCGCGAGGCGAAGTCGCCGCTGGTCCTGCTCGGGGGGCCCGCCAGCGATGCACGCGGCTTGCGTCTGGGCGCGGCGATCGCCGAAGCCGTCGGCGGCAAGCTACTGTTCGAGCAGTTTCCGCGCTGTGCGCGCCGCGAGCCCGGCCTGCCGTCGCCGGACAAGCTCGGTTATCTGCCGTTCATGGCGCGCGGCCAGCTCGGCGAGCACGACGTGGTCGCGCTGTTCGGCGCCGACCCGCCCGCGCTGTTTTTCGGCTACCCGGGGGAAGCGCCGCGGCTGACGCGCCCCGACGCCAAGCTGTTCGAGCCGGCGCGCGGCGGCGACGTTCACGTCGCGCTCGAGGCGGTCGCCGAGCTGGTCTCTGCGCCCAAGCAGCCCAAGAACGTCGTCCAGAAAGCCGAGTTCGGGGAGCCGTCGGGGCTGCTCGAGCCGACCGCGATCTGTCGCGCGATCGCCGCGTTCTTGCCGGAGAACGCGATCGTCGTCGACGAAGGCATCACCTCGTCGTTGCCGCTCTACCCGACGCTGACCGGAGCGGTCCCGCACGACTATCTCGCGTGCAAGGGTGGTTCGATCGGCTTCGGCACGCCGGTCGCGACCGGCGCGGCGATCGCGGCGAAAGGCCGCCGCGTCGTCACCTACGTCGGCGATGGATCGGC
>Ga0111538_10011488_pt1 | contig 11734 bp, 5 predicted proteins | sample SoiMethybrSBSTD1_FD_79669 | JGI IMG/M metagenome (GOLD analysis project Ga0111538, IMG submission 79669) | Bulk soil microbial communities from a Populus tree surrounding site in Tennessee, USA - Soil MetaG P. TD hybrid SBSTD1 (version 2)... | ecosystem: Environmental > Terrestrial > Soil > Tree...
ATTCTCGGCCGCGACAGCGACCTGATCAATGTCGGAGGACAGAAGGTCTATCCGGCCGAGGTCGAAGACGCGCTGCTCGCCCTCGACAATGTGCGCGACGCCACCGCGTGGGGACAGGCCAATCCGGTCACCGGACAGGCGGTCGCGGCGCGGGTCTCGCTTGCAGCGCCCGAGGACGAGGCCGCGTTCGAACGGCGGCTCTACGAATTCTGCCGCGGCCGGCTGGAGTCCTACAAGATCCCCGCCGTGGTCGAGATCGTGACCGACACGCAGCACGGCGAGCGGTTCAAGAAAGTCCGGCCGAGATGATGGAGCGGGCCCCCCGGGTGGCGCTGGTCAGTGGCGGCAGCCGCGGGCTTGGTGCCGCGATCGTGCGCCAGTGCCATGAGCAGGGGTGGGCGGTCGCCACCTTCAGCCGTTCGCCCGCACCCTACATCGAGGCAACTGAACGCAATGGCGGCGACGGCAGGCTGTTCTGGCGCGCGGTCGATGGGCGCGACAGCACGGCCCTGCAGGATTTCGTCGCCGCCGTCGGCGACCGTTTCGGCGGCGTCGACGCGCTGATCAACAACGCCGGCATCGGCAGGTTCGGCGCCTTCCCGCTGATGCGCCTGGCCGATATCGATGACAGCATCGCGGCCAACCTGCGGGCCAACATCGTTCTCGCCCGCCTGGTCACGCCGGCGATGGTGGCGCGCGGGGGCGGAGCGATCGTCAACATCTCCTCGGTCAACGCCATCCGCGGCAATGCCGGCGTCGCCGTCTACAGCGCCACCAAGGCGGGGCTCGATGGTTTCACCCGGGCGCTCGCGCGCGAGCTCGGGCCGCGCAACATCCGGGTCAACTCGCTGGCGCCGGGTTATTTCGAGAGCGACATGGTGTCCGGCCTCACCGAGACGCAGCTGCGCCGCATCGTGCGCGGCACGCCGCTCGGCCGTCTGGGCTCGGTCGACGAAATCGCCGCGGCGGTCCTGTTCCTGATCTCCCCGGCCGCCCACTTCATCACCGGCCATACGCTCGTCGTCGACGGAGGCATCACTTGCTGACGGACAAACCCACTCCGGCGCAGATCGAAGCGGCCGTGCACAAGGCGATCGCCGACGTGCTCGAACGCGCCGGCAGGCAGCCCGGTGCGATCGACAATGACAGCCCGCTGCTCGCCGTCGGCCTGACCTCGCTGGATCTGGCGGCGGTGATCGCCGTGTTGCAATCACGCCTCAAAGTCGATCCTTTCTTCGTGAGAAAGGCGATCACGGACATGCGCACCGTGGGCGACCTCTGTCGTGCCTACCGGGATATGATCGGGGAGGGTTGACCATGGGCGCGGACCCGATGGACATCGCGATCATCGGGCTTGCCTGCCGCTTTCCGGGCGCGGCAAACGCCGAGCATTTCTGGGACAACCTCGCGGCCGGCGTCGAATCGGTGGCGACGTTCTCCGACGCGGACCTGCTCGGCGCCGGCGTCGACCGGGCGCTGATCGGCCATCCCGACTATGTGAAGGCGGCGCCGATCCTGGAGAATTTCGACGGGTTCGACGCCGAGCTGTTCGGCTATTCGCCGCGCGAGGCGAGGCTGATCGACCCCCAGCAGCGGCTTTTCCTCGAGGTGGCATGGGAGGCGTTCGAGGATGCCGGCTGCGATCCGCTCGGCGAGGAAAAGGGGATCGTCGGCGTCTATGCGGGCGCCGGCGGCCTGGTCTCCAGCTACGCGCTGCGGAACGACCATCCCGAGCTGCGCGGCCAAACCGGCGATCTCGGGCACATCGGCAATGACCGCGACTTCCTGCCGTCACGCGTTGCCTTCAAGCTCGACCTGAGAGGCCCCTGCGTGAACGTGCAGACGGCGTGCTCGACATCACTGGTGGCCGTTCATCTCGCCTGCCAGGGAATCGCCGCAGGCGAGGCGGAAATGGCTTTGGCCGGTGCCACGGTCGTGCGGGTGCCGCACATCAGCGGCTACCTTGCCGAACCCGGCGGCATCTACGCCCGCAGCGGGCATTGCCGGCCGTTCGACGCCAGCAGCGACGGCACGTTGTTCGGCAGCGGCATCGCGGCGGTACTGCTCAAGCCGCTGGCCGCCGCACGCGCATCCGGCGATCGCATCCGCGCGGTCATCAAGGGCTCGGCGGTCAGCAACGACGGCGCGAGGAAATTCAGCTATACGGCGGCCTCCGCCGAAGGCCAGACGCGCGCAATGCAGGCGGCCCTGCGACGATCCGGAATAGCAGCGGAGTCGATCGGCTACGTCGAATGTCATGGCACCGGGACGGCGTTGGGCGACCCGGTCGAAATCCAGGCTCTGATGCGAGCATTCGGGGCCACGACGACCAGTTGCCCGATCGGCTCGGTCAAATCCAATTTCGGCCATCTGGAGCAGTGCGCCGGTCTGGCCGGGCTGATCAAGACGGTGCTCGCTCTCGAGCGGGGCCTGATTCCACCGAGCATCAATTTCACCACCCCCAATCCGCGCATTCCGTTCGACCACGCGCCCTTCTTCGTCAACGCCGGTTTGCGGCCGTTCGCGCCCGCCGCTGCGCCGCGCCGTGCCGCGGTCAATTCGGTCGGCATGGGCGGCACGAACGCGTTCATCGTGCTGGAGGAGGCGCCGGCGCCGCCGCCGGCGGCGGCTGACGCGCGGGCGTTCTTCGCACTCGCGCTGTCGGCCGCGACTCCAAAGGCGCTGGCGGCGCAGGTGGCCAATGTCCGCACCGCGCTGGCCGCGGACGGCGCGCCTGCACTCGGCGATGCCTGCTTCACCGCCAATCTCGGCCGTCATCATTTTCCCCTCCGCCACTGCGTGGTCGGCGCCGACCGTGCGGAGCTGCTGGATGCGCTCGAGCGCCTCGGGCCGCCGGGCGGCGACACGCGCCGCGGGAAGCTGATGTTCCTGTTCTCGGGCCAAGGCGCGCAGCGCGCCGGGATGGGTGAGAGGCTTTACCGCACGGAGCCCACGTTCCGCCACGCGCTCGATGCCAGCTTCGCGGTGTTCGCCGATGCCGGCATCGACCTGCCCGCGGTGATGTTCGGCGCCGACGATGCGGTGCTCGCACGCACCCTTTATGCGCAACCGGCGCTGTTCGCCCTGCAGTGCGGGCTGGTCGCGCTCTGGCGGCACCGGGGCATCGCGCCGGATGGCGTCATCGGCCACAGCGTCGGGGAATTCGCCGCCGCGACCGCCGTACAGGCCATCGCGCTCGAGGATGCCGCGCGGCTGCTGGCACGGCGCGCGCGGCTGATGGATGAGCTGACGGAGCCCGGGGCCATGGTGTCGATCGCGGCGCCGTACGACAGCCTGCGGCCGGTTTGGCCCGAAGAGGTTTCGCTGGCGGCCGAGAACGGGCCGGACCGCATCGTCGCTTCGGGCGGCGCAAAGCCGCTGGCTGAGCTCGTCGAGCGGCTGCGCGCGGCGGGCATCGCCGCGACCCCGTTGAACACATCGCATGCCTTCCACTCGGCGCTGATGGAGCCGGCGCTCGAGCCGTTCACGGTCGCGGCGGCGGAGACGGACTTCGCGCCGCCGCGGTCGAGCTGGGTTTCGACGCTGACCGGAGCCGAAATGACCGCGGCGCCCGATGCCAATTATTGGCGCGACCAGATCCGCCTGCCGGTGCGCTTCCACCAGGCGCTGGGGGTGGCGGCGCAACCGGGCACCGTGTTCCTTGAAGTCGGCCCCGGCGGGACATTGGCCGCGCTTGGCCGGCGGGCGCATGCCGGGGTGACCTGGCTGACCTCGCTGCGCGAGGACGTGGACGAGCAGCGGACGATGCTGGAGGCCACCGCCGCGCTCTACCGCGGCGGGCGCTCGGTCCGCTGGGAGGCGGTGGAGCCGGCCGGCGGGCGGCGGATCGCGTTGCCGTGCTACCCGTTTCAGCATGAGCGTGCGTGGATCGAATCGATCCCGCGCGCCGCGGCGACGGCAAATCAGATCCCGCCAACCCACCCTTTGCTCGGCGAGCGGCTCGGCGGCGAACCGTTGCGGTTCGAGACCTTGCTTTCGCCGGAGCGATTTCGATTCCTGGACGATCACCGCGTGTTTGGCCGCGTCGTGTTGCCAATCGCGGCGATCATCGATGCGGTGCTGTCCGCGGCGCGCGATGCCGGGCTGACGCGCCCGAAGGTGACCGACCTGATCTATCAGGCTGCGGTGGTGATGGAATCCGGCCGGCCCTTGCGGGCCAGGCTCTCCCTCGGCGCCGCCGGCTTCCAGTTCGAGACCATCGCGGCCGCCGATGGGGCGCGCTGGCGGCTGCACGCCACCGGAACGGTGACCGAAGATCCCGATCCCCCGGCGCTGCCGCCGTTCAGGGTACGGCAGGCGCGGCGGGCGGATTCGATGCCGGTGGGCGCGTTCTATAAGGCGCAGGCTGCCCGAGGCCTGGGATATGGCTCGGATTTTCGCGGCATCCGCAACCTGCGACGCAACGGCGACGAGGTCGTCACGGAGGTAACGCTGACGCCTGGGCTCGAAGCTTCCGGGTGGCTACTGCATCCGAGCTTTCTCGATGCCTGCCTGCACAGCTACGCGGCGCTGGCGGAAACCGGACCGGGACTGGCGCCGGTGCCAACCGGTATCGATGAGGTCCACGTCTGGCGCAGCGGACTGACGCGGGGGCGGGCTCACGCCGTGGTGGTTGAGCGCCCGGCGGACGGCCGGCTGAAACTCGACATCCGGATTTACCGCAAGGACGGCGAGCCCGCCGCCTGGCTGCGCGGCCTCGCGATCCGCGGATTAGGGGAGGCGGCCTTCACGGCGGAGGCGGGGTCGGACTGGCAGCGCCTGCTCTACGGCGTGAACTGGCGCGAGACAGACATCCCCTTGGCAGAGGGGCCAATGGTGGCGGAGTGGCGTATCGTTGGCGGCGACGGCATCGGCGAGCCGCTGGCGGAAATCCTGGCGCGGCATAATGCGAGGGGTTCCGTATTCGCCGTGAAGACGGTGGCGGATGGCGCGCCTCCGGGCGGCGGCGGCATGATCTTCGTTGCGCCGACCTGCGGGCAAGCGAGTGCGGCGGGGCCCGCGGTCGCGTGCGAGGCTCTCTCCGTCATGCAGGCGCTGGTGCGGCTGCGCGATGCCGGCCGCGCGGCGCCACGTCTGTGGCTGGTCACACATGGGGCACAAGGAGACGACGCGAGCGCGCCGATGCAGGCATCGCTGTGGGGCCTCGGGCGCAGCTTCGCGCTCGAATATCCGGACTTGTGGGGCGGGCTCATCGATTTGCCGCCCAACACCGAGCCGGCAGAGGCTGCGGAGCTGCTGTTCCGCGAACTGTGCATCGAGGATGGCGAGGATCAGGTGATGTGGCGGGGCGCGCGGCGGTTCGTCGCAAGGCTGACGCCGCTTGCCGATGTGGCGGCATCGCCAGCGCGATCACCGGGAGGATTGCCAACGGGCTTGCGCGCGGACGCCACGTACTGGGTCGTCGGCGGCCTCGGCCGCCTCGGCCTGCTCACGGCCACCGCGCTGATCGACGCCGGTGCGCGGCACCTGGTGGTGACCGGACGGCGCCCGCCGGACGCCGCCACCGAGCGCGCACTCGCGGAATTGCGGCAGCGGGCCGAGGTCACCGCGATCGCCGCCGACGTCACGAGCGAGACGGACATACGGGCCGTGATCGAGACCATTCGCGGAGCCATGCCGCCGCTGAAGGGCGTGATTCATTCAGCCGTCGTCTTCAAGGACGCACTGATCCCGAACCTGACGCCCGAAATCATGGTCGAGGTGCTGCAGCCGAAAATCGCCGGCGCCTGGGCGTTGCATCGTGCGACCGCCGCGTTGGACCTCGACTTCTTCGTCCTGTTCTCCTCCATTCTGAGTCTGTGGGGCGCGGGCGGCCAGGCTGCCTACGCCGCCGCGAACAGTTTTCTCGATTCACTTGCCCACTACCGACGTGCGCAAGGCCTGCCAGCAACAGTGTTCAACTGGGGGCCCTGGGAGGCCCTCGCCGCGGCGGGTCGCTGGGGCACGGTGACCGAGGCGTTGTGGAAGCAGCGGGCCACCGAACGGCTCAAGAGCCAGGAGGCACTTGAAGCGCTCGTGCGTCTTCTGGCCGGCGGGCCTGCCCAGGTCGCCGTGATCGAGACGCGCTGGGCGGCGTTCGCGAGCCAGTTCACCACCGTGCCGCCGTTCTATCACGAGGTCGCCTCGCCATCCGGGGCCGCGCCAGAGGCGGACGGCGGCAGTCTGGAAGGCACCATACGGCAGCATGCCGCGAGCGTGCTTGGGCTCGGAACGATCGACACCAAACGGTCGCTAACGGACATGGGCCTCGATTCGCTCCTCGCCGTCACGCTGGCCAACCGGCTGCGACAGTCGCTTGGCTTCACCGTGCCGGTGGGGCGCCTACTCAAGGACGCGAGCATCGCCGAACTGGCCGACGAGCTGGAGCCCGGCCGCGCGGAGCGGGACGACGTGCCGGCGGCCGAGGCGGCCGAGGAAGCGCAGACAACGCCTGGCGGCTGGCTGATCGTGCACCGTCCGCGACCGCGGGCGCGCGCGCGCCTGGTTTGTTTCCCGTTCGCCGGCGGCGGCACCCTCACGTTCCGCCCCTGGACCGACCGGCTTGATCCCGAAGTCGAGCTCATCGCGATAGAACCTCCGGGGCGGCAGACCCGCATGGACGAGCCGCCGATCCGCGACATTGGCGCCTTCGTGGACGGGCTTGTCCCCGAACTACTGCCGCGGCTTGATCGCCCGTTCGCCTTGTTCGGGCACTGTCTCGGCGCGCTGCTCCTGTTCGAGACCGCGCGTGCGCTGATCAACGACCACGGCGCTGTGCCATCCCACATCTTCGTCTCCGGTGCGCGTCCGCCGGACGAACTCCACCGCCAGCAGAAGTTCGAGGAGGAGCTGACGAAACAGATGCTGGCCATGTCCGAATACACCTTGTTCGAACCGCTCTATCGGCAGTCGGACAAGGTCTTCGCCGAGGTGATCCGCGGCTTCCGGGTCGCCGAGACCGAACGATTGCTGGCATCGGCTGAGCTGCGGCAGCTGATGCTGCCGACAATCCGTGCCGATTTCGAGATGGGCGAGAATTACCGCTACCGGCAGGCGCCACCTTTGGACGTGCCGATTACCTGCCTGACCGGGATCAACGACGCCTATGTGACCCTCGCCAATGCGCAGGGCTGGCGCCGCTTCACCCGCAAGCGCTTCCAGCTCCACACGCTTGTGAGCGAGCATTTCATCCTCGTCGAGGACGATCGCGTCGTGCTGGAGGTGGTCAACCGCGAAATGGCTGAGATCGGGTGAATATGCCGGCGGCAATCGTATTGCGGCAGTCCTGATCGATTTCGCCGCCGCCCATCGTCTGGTGCTGGTCGTCGGCCGCGTTTACGAAGGCCTTGGCACGCCAAGCGAACGCCGACTTTGCAGAAGGCGGCCATTTCGGCAAAATAGTCGTTCGCGTATTAAACCGACAGATCGGGCCAGTACACTACTGTGGCATGATTTGCGCGCGAACGTCGCGGTGGAGGTGCCACAGCATGGGCAGCGCGGTAAGCGTCTTATGACAGCGTCAAGGCAGACCGAATGAATATTGCAGCCTGGTTGCGCGGCCTGTCGTTGCCGCAATACGAGCAGGTCTTTCTCGACAACGCGATCGATGCCGCGGTGCTTCCGGATCTGACTGAAGCGGACCTCGAAAAGCTCGGTGTTCTGCTCGGTCATCGCAAGCGCCTGATGCGCGCGATCGCCGCGCTCGCTCCCGGAGCTCCAGACCAATCGCCGATCGGGCGTCCGGACACCCCGGAACGACGGCAGCTTACGATGATGTTCGTTGATCTCGTCGGTTCCACCGCGCTCGCCGCGCGGATTGATCCTGAGGAACTCCGCGAGGTGATCACTGCCTATCATCGTCGCGTCGCCGCCCTTGTCGCCCGATTCCAGGGTTTCGTGGCGAGATATATGGGCGACGGCATGCTGGTGTATTTCGGCTATCCGCACGCGCACGAGGGCGACGTCGAACGGGCGGTGCGGGCCGGTCTCGCGATTGTTGAGGACCCCGCGCTTCCGGACGGCCGGCAGCGACCACCGGTGCGCGTCGGCATCGAGACCGGCATGGTCATCGTCGGCGAGCTCACGGGCGAAGGCGAGGCGCAGGAGCGCGGCGTAACTGGAGAGACGGCTAATCTCGCGGCAAGGCTGCAGACCATCGCCGCGCCCGATAGCGTGGTCATCGGTCCCGGAGCGCGCAAGCTGTTGGGCTCGCTGTTCGAGGTGCGCGATCTCGGCGCTATCGAGTTGCGCGGCCTGGCGGCACCGGTGCCGGCATACTGTGTGGTTCGTTTGGCCGAGGTGGCAAGCCGGTTCGAGGCGTTCCATGGCTCGGAGCCGCTCGCCCCACTGATCGGTCGCGAGGATGATCTGCAAATCCTGTTGCGCCGTTGGGAACTCGCCAAGGCGGGCCAAGGCCAAGTTGTTCTACTTTGCGGCGAGCCGGGCATCGGCAAGTCGCGCCTCGCCGCCGCATTGCAGGCCGAGCTATCGCGCGATCCGCACACATGGCTGCGCTACTATTGTTCGCCGCACCACGCAGACAGTGCGCTCTATCCGGTCATCAGCCACCTCGAACGTGCGGCCGGATTCGAGCACGGCGACACGCCGAATGCCCGGCTCGACAAGCTCGATGCGCAGCTGGAGAAGGCCGGCATCGCACCTCACGACGCGGGCCTGATCGCCGACCTTTTGTCGCTGCCCTTCGGCCAGCGCTATCCCGCCCTCGACCTTACGCCGCGGCGTCGCCGGCAACGGACGCTCGAGGTGCTGATCGAGCTGCTCGACGGACTCGCGACCAAGCGTCCGGTCCTGATGACCTTCGAGGACGCACACTGGGCCGATCCGTCCAGCATCGAGCTGTTCGATCTGACGATCCCGCGGCTCCGACGCAGGCGCATGCTGACGCTTGTCACGTTCCGTCCGGAATTTACACCGCCCTGGATCGGTCAGTTGCAAGTGACATCGTTGACGTTGAGCCGCCTCACCGCGGACGCGTCGGCGGCGCTGCTGCGAAGGATCGCCGGCGACACGGGGGTCGACGCCGCGGTGGTGGACGAGATCGTGGAGCGCGCGGACGGCGTGCCGCTGTTCGTGGAAGAGCTGACCAAGGCAATTCTGGAAGCCGGCAACGCGGCAGCGAGTCGCGCTGCCGCGTTGCCGAACGCTTCGACCAACGTCCCCGCGACGCTGTTCGCCTCGCTGATGGCGCGGCTTGACAGATTGCAGCCGGGCAAGGACATCGCGCAGATCGCTGCGGCGATCGGACGCGAGTTCAACCACGATCTGGTCGCCGCGGTTGCGGCGAAGCCCGATCGCGAACTGCGGCTGGCGCTCGATCAGCTCATTGGGGCTGGCTTGATCTTCGTGCGCGGAACGCCGCCCGAAGCGACCTACCTGTTCAAGCACGCGCTCGTGCAGGACGTCGCCTACGAGACCCTGCTGCGCGGCCAGCGCCAGGAGCTGCACGCCCGAATAGCCGACGCCCTCGGGCGGTTGTCACCGGAAACGCTCGAGGCACGACCCGAGCTATTCGCCTATCACCTGACCCGCGCGGGACTGATCGCGAAGGCGGTGCCATACTGGTTAAAGGCTGGCGAGCGCGCGGCCGGCATTTCCGCCAACAAGGAAGCGATCACCCACCTGCGAACCGGAATCGACTCGCTGGCGGAAATCCCCGAGTCCCCGGACAAGCTGCGCCTGGAGATCGATCTGAACAGCGCCCTGGTCGCCGTACTCCAAGTGACCCATGGCTATGGTGCCGACGTTGTTGGCGCCACCGTCAATCGCGTCCTCGAGCTATGCCGCCGAACCGGTGAAACGGGTCCGCTGGCGCCGGTGTTATTTCAGACGTGGTTGTTCAACCAGATGCGCGCGAACTATCCGGCCGGGATCCCGCTTGCCACCGAACTGCTTGACTTGACCCTAAAAGGCGACGACCCGGCGGCGCAAATGGCGGCGCATTTTGCGAACGGCCTGACCCGGTTTGCGTTAGGCGACCCGGTTGCCTCACATCAACATTTTTCCCAGGGCGCAAAAATCTATCGGAGCCTGGGGAGCGACCACACCTCCTTCCGGTACGGCTTTGAGCCCGGGCCAGCGAACCAGGCCTATGCGGCCTGGACGCTTGCCATGCTCGGGTACCTGGACCAGGCGCGCGAAGCAGGTCGCGTGGCTTTGGAGATCATCGAGCGGACCAGGCATCCCTACACGATGGCGCGTGGGCTGGTCTGGTGCTCATTCGTTGCGGCGACCTGTCGGGACTGGCCGACGGCATACAAATTGGGCGATCGGGCGGTTCAGGCCGCCAATGAACAGGGTTTCGAAATGCCCGCAGCATCCGGCCAGGTCGCCCGTGGTGTCGCCCGAGCAATGATCGACCGGGGCGCACCCCAGCCGGCGGAAATCCGCAACGGCCTCGACCGCTATGTGCGGACTGGCGGAGGCACGCCTACCCAGATGCCGTTCATGCTGACATTGGTTGCCGAAGCGTCGTTGGCGCGGGGCGACTGGGATGCCGGATTGCAGGCGTTGTCGGATGCCCGGGCCTTGATGGCGCAGACCGGGGAGCGGCAGGTGGAAGCCGAGAGCCATCGCCTCGTTGGTGATCTGTTGGCCGCGTCAGCCGGCGGTGATGCCGAGCCGCATCTATTGCGCTCGTTGGAGGTGGCGCGCGCGCAGAATGCGCGGCTGTTCGAACTGCGCGCGGCCTGCAGCCTCGCCAGGCTGTGGCTCGATCAAGGACGGTCGAATGAGGCCCGCGCCATACTCGGGCCGGTCTACGGCTGGTTCACCGAAGGCTTTGGCACGCCAGATCTTGCAGACGCCCGCGCGCTGCTCGGAAGTGTCGCGGCATCGGGACCGGCCGCCTGACACAACAGGCGATGTCGCCGGCTGCGCCGTGCCGCGCTTCACCGAATGGCAGTCTCAACCTCGACTACGTCGCCAAGGCCAGGATCGACCAGGACCTCTGCATCAAGTGCGGACGCTGCCACGTCGCCTGCGAGGGGCCCGGAGCGGCAGAAAGCGACGCTCGCTCTGATGTCGGCGGGGCCTGACTCGTTGTGCTCAGTGTGAGTCTTGGCGCCGCTGACCTCGGAACACGGCGCGTTCCGAAGATCCGTGTCGCCATCCATTCCGCTTGGTCTACTGTCGCGCAAGGCTCTCGCCGCGCGACGTCGCCCGCTTTCTCCGCACCCATAGATCAGCCATGACTTTGATGGCCGCCGCGAGGACCAGCGCGCAAAGGGCCGCCTTCGACACCGTCTCCATCGTCCCCTCGACCAGCATGCCATGGACCACACTCCCGACGACGATGATCACCGCGAGGGACATATGAGCGATGCGCCACCTTCGCGGTCCCAATCGCCGGCGGAGTGCAGCCAAGAGCGCGACGGCGAAGATTGCCCACATGGCGGTCACGCCCCAGGGGGAGAACGGCGTCGGCGATGCGAAGAGAAGGGCATCAATCATGTCCGGCGGACTGGTGATCCAAAGGCCTCCGACGTGGACCATGATCGCCACGACCAGCGCGCCTCCGATCCAGTGATGTGCGCGCCGCCCACGATAAGCCGACAGTCCCGGCAGGTATCCGGCAATCAGCAGGGGCTGAACGAGCATGAGACCCAGTGCGATGATCCCTGCGAATCCGGCCGCTATGTAGACCGGACCGCGCCATGCGAGCAGCGGGCTCGCCGCTGCGGCGGCGATCGGCACGCAAATGGCGGCTGCAAGGGCG
>Ga0111538_10011489_pt1 | contig 11733 bp, 10 predicted proteins | sample SoiMethybrSBSTD1_FD_79669 | JGI IMG/M metagenome (GOLD analysis project Ga0111538, IMG submission 79669) | Bulk soil microbial communities from a Populus tree surrounding site in Tennessee, USA - Soil MetaG P. TD hybrid SBSTD1 (version 2)... | ecosystem: Environmental > Terrestrial > Soil >...
TCTACCTGGCTGTTTAGGGCATCGACCATTCAAAGACCAAAGCGCGGCGCCCGCAAACGAACGGGATCTGTGAGCGATTCCATCGCACGATGAAGGATGAGTTCTACAACATTACCTTCCGCAAGAAGATCTATCACACTTTAGAGGAACTGCAGCGGGATGTGGACGAGTGGCTCGTCATTCACAATCATCAGCGATCACATAGCGAGAGATACTGCTATGGAAAAAACCCGATGCAAACATTCAGCGAGAGTAAGCGACTCGCTGAGGCCAAGATGTTAGACCGACAGCAAGCGTTGGCCGGACAACCTGACGCGAGGACTGCTGTCAGTAAGCTCTTCAATGTCGTATCAAGTCGTGACTTTTACACCTCCGCGAAGCTGCAAATCGGACGCTTTTTTGACGACGTGTACTGCGCGAAGCGGATTCATTCGTCGCTTGGCTATCTGACGCCGGCCGCAGTTCGCGGCTCAGTGGTCCAAGCGGTCTTTGTGACTTACACTTTTAAACAACATTTTCGTGTCCAGTTTTACGGGACCATTTCAGACCAACTGACCAAAATCTACGAGGTGATCTCAAAATTCAAAAAAGCCCTAAAACATTCGGTCCAAGTAGTGCTTGATGAAAAAGACTCGGACGAATGCGCGATATGATTTTTGACCGACTTCGAGAAAGCGATCCAAACGATGAAAGCGATTGATCCAGGCGAATGAGCGTTCAACCTTCCAGCATTAACGACAATAACGTTTCCCATGCCGTTCTTTAACTGGCAGAGTAGCTGGGTCAATCTTGCGATTACTTCGATAAGAAGCAATCGGTACTATCCGACGGCGACGTAGCTCTCGGCGTAAGGTATCGCTATCGTAACCTTTGTCTAGGCCAAGCCGTTTCGGGCGACGACGGCGTTTGCCGATTTTGATACCGTCGATCGTTTCCAAAACGTTGACCTGGTCATGACGATTCGCTTTGCTCAATGTGAAGTTCAGAGGGTTGCCATTTGCATCTATGACCAAGTGGCGTTTGAGGCCGTTCAGACGGTGTTTTCCTGAAAATCCTACTTGGTTTTTAGCCCCCTTTTGGTCTTAATCACGCTGGCGTCGTGGTAAGCGTTTTTGAGGTTGATCAGCCCCCTGCTATCAGCTTCTTTCATCAAGTCGCCCAGAATTTTTTGCCAGACCCGGCGACGTTGATATTCGAGCAAGCGCCGGTGGCAAGTTTGATAAGAAGCGTCAATGTCATGCGGCATATCTTCCCGCCGACAACCAGTGTTGAGGACATATAAAATACCATTGATAACTTCGCGATCGTTACTACGTGGCCGCCCAAATCGTTTTGGTTTAGGCAATAATCGTTTGATTCTTTTCCATTGGGCGTCACTCAAATCAGACCGATACGCTTTACGCGGCAGCGAGTGTGCGGGCAATTCCATAGGGGTGTTGTCACCAACTCAAGATTTTCATGATGGAATTCCCGATTTTACGCCTTAATTTGCGATTTTTTCGACTTTTGAGATGACCTCTACGTATTTTTTATGACCGTCTCAAACAGAATCTTGAAAAGGCGCAATAATTAGTTGAGTCTACAACGCTGGATAGCCCTTGTAAACCTTCGGTCACTGTCCATCGAGACCGAAAAAAAGCGGGGGAGCTATGCGGCTCTCGCTTGACCCTCGGACTGCGTATTGAATCCCGGATACCATTCGTCGAACTTCTCTCGGAGTTCCTCATTTAGCACTCGTGTCCGTGCTTGCAAAAGCAGATGAGCGCTGCGGCGACTCCAGCTCATCTGTTGCTTTTTGACGAACCGCTTGCTTAACATTTGATCGCGGCCGATTCGACAAAGGCCGTAGAGATCGTCTCGCCCGCTCTCCATAATTCACCATAGTTCGGAATCCATTGCTGATTGTTTTCAATGTAAGTCTGAAACTCCTGCAACGTCACTCGCAGCTTCTCCGAACTTGCGCCCGTGATGACTTCACCCTCTAAATCCGCCTCCAGATGGTCAATCTGCCGCAAGGCTTTAAAAACGTTCCCATGCCATAGGTCCCACTTGATGCTCTCCAACTGTTTCAAGGCGCCGGCCCGCGACTCTGATTCCTCGGGGCCGAGGCCTTTCGCCATTTGATTCATCACAGTCAAACGCATACTCACGTGAAACCAGTCGAGCAGATGTTCGGCCTGGGGATTCAAATAGAGTTGCAGTTCTCGAACCGTGTCGCCGCCGTCGGAGAGGAAAGTGATTTGATGGTTCATCTGCATCCCCTGGGATTTCAGCGCTTCGAACCCCCGCCGCTTCGGTTTCGTGTCATAACTACTGAACTTTACCCGATCTCCCCCGCTTTTTTTCGGTCTCGCCTCGTCACGCATCGCGGCTTCCAATCCAGGCTTGGCTGCCGATCAGCCATGGATCGCCAAACTCGCGTTAGAAGTGATCGAAGATGAACGAGACCATCAAAGGCTTAACTTCAGGCAAGAATATTTTTTTCCACCTTGCCATGCACATCGGTCAGGCGGAAATCACGGCCTTGGAAGCGGTAGGTCAACTGTTCGTGATCGAAGCCGAGTTGGTGGAGCAGCGTCGCGTGCAGGTCGTGGACGTGCATGCCGCCCTCGACGACGCCGAAGCCGAGTTCGTCCGTTTCGCCAAACAGGTAGCCGGGTTTGAAGCCGCCGCCGGCGACCCAGATCGTAAAAGCGTCGATGTGATGATCGCGTCCGGTCGTTTCACGCACTTCGCCCATTGGGGTGCGGCCGAATTCGCCGCCCCAGATGACGATGGTGTCTTCGAGCAAACCGCGTTGTTTCAGGTCGAGCACCAGCGCCGCGCTGGCCTGGTCTACTTCGCGGCAGCGCGCCTCGAGGTCGTCGTCGAGATTGTTACCGCGTTCGCCGTGATGGTCCCAGTCGGTGTGATAAAGCTGTACGAAGCGCACGCCGCGCTCGATCATACGCCGCGCCAGCAGCGCATTCGCCGCAAATCCCGCCTCGCCCGGCTTCACGCCGTACAGCGCCAGCGTGGCCGCCGATTCCTTGCTCAGGTCCATCAACTCCGGCGCGCTCGTTTGCATGCGAAAGGCCATTTCGTAAGCGTTCATCCGCGTCATGATCTCAGGATCGCCGGTCTGATCGAAGCGGGCTTTATTCAACACGCCGACGATGTCATAAAAATCGCGTTCGTTTTCGCGCGTGAGTCCGGAGGGGCTTTGCAAATTCAGTATCGGATCGCCGCTTCCGCGAAACGGGACACCTTGAAACGAAGTCGGCAGAAAGCCGCTGCTCCACAACGACGCGCCGCCGCGCGGGCCTCGCCGGCCGCTTTGCAAGACGACGAAGCCGGGTAGATCCGCTGATTCGCTGCCCAACCCATATGTAACCCATCCGCCGAACGCCGGGCGGCCGGGGATTTGAAATCCCGTGTTCATAAACAGCTTCGCCGGGCCGTGGTTGAACACATCCGTGGACATTCCGCGCAGCCAGCAAACCTCGTCTACTATCTTGTGGTGATGCGGCAGCAATTCGCTGAGAGTCATTCCCGATTGCCCGCAGCGCGAAAACTGGCGCTTCGTCCCCAGCAGCTTTTCATTGCCTTTCAGAAAGGCGAAGCGGCGGCCTTTGAGCAGACTGGGCGGCGGCGATTGGCCTGTCAATTCGCGCAGCTTGGGTTTGTCGGAAAACAATTCCAGTTGCGAAGGCGCTCCAGCCATAAACAGATAAATCACCCGTTTGGCTTTGGCCGGCAGCGGCGACTTGCGCGGGGCCATCGGATTGGCCGGATCAATTTTGGGACGCTGCGGAGCGCTCCAACCATCGCGCGCCAGCAAACAATTGAGCGCGATGGAACCCAGGCCGACGGCGCACTGCCCGAAGAAATGGCGCCGTGTCGCGTCTTGCAGTTCGTTCTTTGGGTAATCGTTCATTGTTTTACTCTCGCGTAATGAAGTTGTCAGTGTTGAAGAGCGCGCGGGCGGCGGCCACGAGCGCCGCGCTTTGCGCCTCGGTCAATCCGGCGCCTATCAATTCCTTGGACGCCAACGTTCTCGCCGACGCAGGCTGACTGGCGAAGCCCTGCGCCTGCCGTTCGACGTAGCCGCGCAGCGCCACGAGTTCAGCCGGGTTTGGCTCTCGGCTGAAGCAGAGCGTAAACGCGTGGCGCAAACGCGCATCCAACTTGGCGGCGAATTCTCCCGGCTCATCTCGCACAAGGCGTGCGGCGAGTCCCTGGGCGATTTCCAGAAAGGCCGGGTCATTCGCCAGCGTCAACGATTGCAACGGCGTGTTCGATCGCTGCCGGCGAGTGCAGACGGTCTGAAAATCGGGCGTGTCAAAAGTCGTGAACAACGGATAAGGCGCGCTGCGATAATAGTGCGTATACAACGCCCGGCGAAAGCGTTCCGTCCCGGACGCCGTCATCCAGTTCTTTCGACTCTGCGTGAATGCATAGACGCCAGCGGGTTGGGGAGGGCGCACGCTTGGGCCGCCTATTCGCGCATTCAACAAGCCGCTGGCGCTCAGGGCCGCGTCGCGCACGATTTCAGCCTCGACGCGTAGGCGTTCCTGTCTGGCCAGCAGCAGGTTGCGAGGATCGATCTCAATCAAATCCTTTCGCGCGGCGGAAGCCTGCCGATAGGTAGCGCTCGTGACTATCAGGCGATGCATAGCCTTCATACTCCAGCCATGGCGGATAAATTCGCCGGACAGCCAGTCCAGCAACTCGGGATGCGTGGGCTGCGCGCCTTGCGCGCCGAAATCCTCTTCGGTTTCGACCAGGCCGCGGCCGAAATAGCGCATCCAGATGCGATTGATAGTGACGCGCGGTGTGAGCGGATTGGCCGGATCCACCAGCCATTTGGCGAGATCCATGCGCGTGCGAGTCTTGCCGGTTTCGGGCAGGGCGGGCGGAATGGCGCTTATCACCCCTGGTTGCAACAGGCCCGCGGCTTTGTCTGGTCGCGTGAAATTGCCGCGTGTGAAAATATAGGTCTCACGTGGCGTGTCAATGTCGCGCATAATCATCGCCATTACAGCGTTGCCGGACTGCTTTTCCCGGACCGCGCGCGCCGAATCGAAGGCCGCGTTTACCATCGCCTGTTGTTCGGGCGAGCGCGAGTTGAGCGGGAGTTTCAAGGCCTCGAGCAGCGCCGCGCCGCGCGCATCGCGCGGCGTTTCCCGCGCGATTTCGATTTTGAAGCGACCCAGGCCGCTCCTGGCGCCGGCGTCGTGCCGCATGATGAATTGGACCTGGCGGCTCGCAAACACTTTCGCGCTGGGGTAGACAAACACCGCTTCCCGCGGCTGGGCATTGTTATTGATTGACCATGCCGTGCGGCGGTCTCCGTCAGCGGCCGCGCGTACCGGCCATGCGCTTTGCTCGTCCTCGGCCGTGGGGCCAAAAGCGCTGATGAAGCGGTGACTGGCGCCTTCGGACTCGATATAAAATTCGCTCAGGGCGAATGAGCCATCCGCCGCAAGTCCGGGGCCGTTCTTCGGCAGGGATTCGTGGGACAGCGCTCGCAAACGCACCGCGGCGACACGAGGTGAATCGATCCGCACTAGAATGCGATAAGCGTCATTCGCCGAAGCGTTGGCCGTAATCAAAAACGAACCGTCGTCCAATTGACGCAATTTGCCGTTGGCTTCGGTCTCGATTTTTACGCTTTCAAACGAATACCAGGCGACGGCTTTATCCGGGGCGGTCACCGCCGGACTGCGTTCGAGCCGGGCAATTTCCATTTTCTCCCATTCGCCCTGCTTCAAGGCGCCGCGTATCACGCCGCGCATCGGGCCGAGCTGCGCGAACTGCTCTTCCGGCGCCGGCGTTTCGGGCTTGCCGAACATCTCGCCGCGCTGTACAGAAGTAACCGGGCCCTGATTATTGTAATCCATCGTCGAGTTGAAGAACGCGAACATCCGATAATACTCTTTGTGCGAGATGGGATCGAATTTGTGCGAATGGCACTGCGCGCAGCCTACGGTCAGGCCCAGCCAGACCGCGCCCGTCGTGTTGACGCGATCCATCACCTGTTCGACGCGGGCCTGTTCGGGGTCCACGCCGCCTTCCTCGTTGATGACCGTGTTGCGATGAAAGCCCGTCGCTACGACTTGAGCTTTGGTCGGGTTGGGCAGCAGGTCGCCCGCCAATTGTTCGATGGTGAACTGATCGAACGGCATGTCCTGATTTAGCGCCTGAATCACCCAATCGCGGTAAGGCCACATCACGCGATCGCCGTCTATCGTGTAGCCGTTGGAATCGGCGTACCGCGCCTGGTCCAGCCAGTGCCGTCCCCAGCGTTCACCGTAATGCGGGGTCGCGAGCAGGCGCTCGACCAGCCTGCTGTAGGCCGCTTCCTGTTTGCGAAGGCCTGCCAGGTCGCCTTTTTGATTGAATTCTTTGACGAAGGCTTCGACCTCCGTCGGTTGCGGCAGGAGGCCCGTCAGATCCAGCGACAAACGCCGGATGAGCGTGCGCGCATCGGCTTGTGGCGACGGCGCGATCCCTTCGCGTTCCAGCCGCGCGAGGATAAAGCGGTCAATCCCGTTACGAACCCATTTCCTGTTTTTTACCTTCGGCGCCGCCGTGGCCAGCGGCTGAAACGCCCAATGGCCCTGATATTTCGCGCCCTGCTGAATCCATTGGCGCAGCAACTCGGCTTCCTGCGCGGTGATCGCAGGTTTTTTGGCCGCGGGGGGCGGCATCATTTCGCCGGCGTCGTGCGATGTCACACGCCGCAACAATTCGCTTTCTTCAGGCTTGCCCGGCGTAATCGCGCGATAGCCGCCACGATCTTTGGTCGCGCCTTCAAAGGTGTCGAGGCGCAGCCCCGCCTTGCGGTTCTTTTCGTCAGGCCCGTGACAATAGAAACAGCGGTCCGACAACAGCGGACGGATGTCCCGATTGAATTGCGCTTCCTGCGCCGCCGCGCCCGTCAAACCAGGCGCGTTCCAAAGCGCGACATTCACGGCGACACTGAGCAGCAAGCTTATGCAAAGTTTCAATCTTTTCATTCAAGTCCCACATAATGGGCTTGATCGAAAGCTGATCAAGCTGCACGTTGGTTCGGTATGTTAAACTAGGATTACTATACAAATTAAGGTCATTTTGTGTCCGCCGTCCGGGGCTGTCAATCATACAAGATGGGCGGGCGAGATTTTTTTGCGGCAGGCGAGCTTCCCATATTTTGGTTTTTCCGATTGAGACACTGGTTCGCGCTCTTTTAGTTTTTCAAGCAACTGACACAGTTGGGTTCTGTTGCAAATAAACCAGACATCCGGTCCTCAATGCTGATAGACTGGCCCAATTCTATTATCACCGGGGGCTGCTCTGACCAAATCTAATCCGTTCAAATGCCGACACTATCAATCCGAGATCATCCTTCTCTGCGTGCGCTGGTATTTACGCTACGCCCTCAGCTATCGCGACCTCGAAGAAATGATGCGGGAGCGCGGCCTCTCGCTCGATCACACGACGATTTACCGCTGGGTTCAGGCTTAGTGTCCTTGCGGTGATGCGTCGTGATCGGGAACCGTCATTCGCTTATCCTCCGTTGATGTCACATATCTTTTTCACGGAGGCTCTTAATGAAATCGGCGATTCCATCTGATTTACTCAAACTCAAAGCGAAGTTTGAGGTTTGGCGGAAAACCCGGGCCAAACGATCCAAAACTCCGGATCGTCTTCTAAAGGCCGCAGCGGCTTTGCTCGATAATTATTCCGCCTCGATGATTTGCCGCGTCTGCGGGATCAATCTTCGCACTCTCCGGCGGCGATCCTCCTCAAACACTTCTCCGCGCCGCTCACCGGTGCCCGCTCCTGAGTTCTTTCCCCTGTCTCTCACCCTTTCTCAGCCCGAGGTCTCATCTTATCCTCCACAGGTTCAAACCGATTGCCGACTTTTACTCGAACGACCGGACGGCGCCAGGCTTTCCATTTTCCTCCCCCCGGCGCCAGATATATTCAAGGATGAAGTTTATGTGAAAGAGCTGAAGCGAAGATTCAAGATAATGGGCAGTGATTTCGACCCTGCGCCTCACATTGAGTACCTCATGTCTGAGTCATCGAAGAAGTTTGACACCGCGTTGCCGATCAAGCCGCAGAAGAAGTGTCCCTGAGTCATGATCTAAGCCTGACGTCAGGCCACATTATCATTGACCTGCACACCGTCGGAGCGAATCTTCGTGTCCCTTCGGCAGAAGGGCGTCGGCACAGGTTTTATTAAGACTGACGCCCTTCTGCCGAAGGGACGCGCATTGCCGCAAGGACACTAAATTTCTGAATTGCTGATTACTGAGTAGTTGCCTGCATCCGAATGATCGGCTTAATACAAGCCCCTGCTTCCGAGTCCTTGATGGCGTCGTTTATGTTATCGAGGTTATAAAACTTCACCATCCGGTCGAAGGGAAAGCGACCTTGCCGATACAGATTGATGAGCGCCGGAATGAAGACCTCCGGCTTGCTGTCGCCCTCGACAATGCCGCGCACCTGACGTCCGGCGGTCATCAGGTGCAGGATGTCGAGCGACATCTCCGCGCCCACCGGTGAAGCGCCAATCAGGCCGCAGGCGCCGCGCGGGGCCAAGGACTCAACCGCCCGGCGGATGACTTGAGGAACCGCCGTCGTTTCCAGGGTGTAATTGACTCCGAAGCCGGTGATCCGTGTGATAGCAGCAACCGCGTCTTCGTTGGCGGCGTTGACCGTATGTGTCGCGCCGAGTTCCCGCGCGAGGGCGAGCCGTGCGTCATTCAAATCAACCCCGATAATGACAGCGGCGCCGACGAGGCGCGCCGCTATGATCGCGCTCAGCCCGACCGAACCTGTCCCGAAAACCGCAATCGAACGGCCCGCGCCAACGCGCAAGGCGTTGATGACGGAGCCCGCGCCCGTCTGCACGCCGCATGCCAACGGCCCCAGCAATTCCAGCGGCGCGTCGTGTGGAACTTTCACGACATTACGTTCGAGGCAGAGCGCGTATGTGGCAAAAGAAGATTGTCCGAAGAAATGGCTGTGGATCGGCTTTCCATCTTGGGATAGCGCGGTTGAGCCGTCCGGTCGTTGCGCGGCAAAGTTGTAACTGAAGAAGTCGTGGCAGTAGGTCGGCTCGTGTTCCAGGCAGCTTGGACAACGCCCGCACGAATTATATGTCATCACCACGTGGTCTCCCGTCACAACCTTTGTCACGTCACTTCCCACGCGCTCGACAATGCCAGCGCCTTCGTGCCCCAGCACAATCGGTTGCGGTACGGGAAAGACCTGATCGCGCATTGCCAGGTCGGTGTGGCAAATGCCCGCGGCGATGAGGCGGACCAGAATTTCTCCTGCCCTCGGCTCCTCCAAATCTAGCGTTTCAATCGTAAGCGGCGCAGACTTGGCGCGCGCTACCGCAGCTTTGACCTTCATCGATTGCTCCTTTTCTCAAGCTGTCTTTGCGAACGCTTCCTTCCCCGGAACTAGGCTCTTTTCGTGAACAAGCCCGCGCCGAGGTCGCTTCCCAACGTCCCTTCTACGACGTGCAGGTAATTGCGCTTGGTCTGGTCTAACTCAATCTGTACCGGCTTGTCTGTGACCTTTGATGAGGCAGGCAACGCCAGAACAGAAGATTCCAAAGGCTTAAAATTCACGGGCGGCCCACCACCTGAACCATACAAGTGTTGATTCGCCGCAAAGAGCGAGTTTGCTAGATTGTATTTTTTGACCGGGCCTTGAAACAGGACGCCGGAGAGGTTGCCCGACATTACGTTATTCCTGAAGTCGAAGTCTTCGCCAATGGCACAGACCCAAGCGCCCGTCACGTAGTTGTTGTGCGTCAGCGTGTTACGCATCGCGCAGCCCTTTGCATTCCCCGACCAGTAAACGCTGGTAATCTTGCAGCCATAAAAAACACAATGGTCAACCACTACGCCATGCCCACGCGCGAGGATCGCACAATGATTCTCAGCGACTTCACGATTGCCTAAAAACATGCACTGCTTAATTTCGAGGTCGTCTAATTCGCCGCCTTCACGGGCAATCGGATACACACGGCGGATCGCCCTGGCCGTTGGCTGTTCAAGGTGAGGAGTGCCGAGGATTTTCAACCCCTGCACGGTGACGTGGCTGGTCTCGAATTGCATCCCATATGCAACGCCGCCGAAAGGATCAGGGCGGCCGCCCATCCAGTTCGGCGAAAGTGGCATTGTATGAATTAGTACTGGCATTCGTTGCGGCGACCAAGCCGGGTCATCTGGCAGAATTTCCGCGCGAATAGTTAAGCGTTCTGTTTTACTGTACTGTCGTTCCGGCTTGAACAGCGCACTTTGATCTAGCGCGTGAACTCCCTCGCCCAGAAGAATGGTTGTTGCGCCTTTGTCCTTGCTCGCATTGGCGCGCTTTGCCGCTTCTGCGAGTGATTTAAGCGGCTTGTCTTTCGTGCCGGTGTTTGTATCTGCGCCACTGACGTTGACATACAAAGTCTCGGCAGCCGGCGTCTGACCGGTGGCCTGCTCCACCAGTCGGTTGGCAAGAAGCGTTCCAGCGGCAACGGCGCTCGCGCCGCGAACGAAGAAGCTTCTGCGATTCATCGTCATAGCTAATTCCTTTCCTTACCGATTCAATTGGTTCAGCCTCGCCCACTTGTAAGCCCAGTCGTTACAGGTGGAAGCAAAAAAAGGGCTGCTCGTTTCTGACTACTCAGGCAGAGGCTGCTTGAATATCGTGGATGACTTGTTTCAATGTCACCTTTGCCAGCCGCGCTTCCATTGCTTGTTGCGCGGCAGTGAAGTGCTTTTCCAGCGCACCTTCTATTTTGGCTCCGACCGAGCATTTGGGGTTCGGGCGCGAATGAATAGAGAAAAGCTCCGCGTCGGGCTCAACCGCCCGGTATATGTCGAGCAGGGTAATGCTGTCAGGTCTGCGGGAGAGAGAGGCCCCGGCAACCCCCTGCTGTGTAACAACGAGCCCGGCCCGTCGCAGCATCCCGGTAACGTTGCGGACTATTACCGGATTGACGCCGATGCTGCCAGCCATCCATTCCGAAGTGTTGTCAGCCTGCTCATCCGTCCCCAGAAGTGCGAGGATATGAACGGCAATGGCAAATCTGTTTGCTACACGCAATTCTGTCTAACCCCCAACCTGTAAGTATTACACTTACAAGCAGGCCTTCTGTCAAGAGTGACCCATAAAAGTTGAAATCAAAAACCGTGAGCAAATTGACGGTGAGCTTTCGGCGAGATGGATCCCGTTGGCGAATCCTCCAAACAAATAGCTTGTGCGTTTCACTCGATGAATATAAAGAGCTTTCGCGGCTGACCCAGAGTTTTGAGAGGCAGACCAAAAAGAGGCGATCGCGCCGACGAAGTTTCGGCCGCTTGACTGTGCGATTGAGGACGAGAAGTTGTTGACGGAGGACCAGGGTCTCCGTCACGAGCGAAATTCTGGAAACGAACAAGGACCGGAAAAATAGAAAGAGCGCCGAGCAGATGTACATAAGAGTCGAGCGAATTATTTCAGGAGAAGTCTATAGAGAAGGGAATAGGATTGTCGCCTCTCCTATTAAGTAAAAAGAAAAAAATTCTTTGACAGAAATTCGCTATTTTCTTCGGGAAATCGACGATTTTTTGTCAAACTGGTTTCTGCCTTCTACTTAAGCACTCGCGCAAAAATAATCCGGCATTATCCATCGTAGGGGCAGACCTGTGTGTCTGCCCCGGCCGGGTGTACGACGTGACACCGGGGCCCCACACACAGGTCTGCCCCTACGATAAA
>Ga0111538_10011490_pt1 | contig 11733 bp, 10 predicted proteins | sample SoiMethybrSBSTD1_FD_79669 | JGI IMG/M metagenome (GOLD analysis project Ga0111538, IMG submission 79669) | Bulk soil microbial communities from a Populus tree surrounding site in Tennessee, USA - Soil MetaG P. TD hybrid SBSTD1 (version 2)... | ecosystem: Environmental > Terrestrial > Soil >...
CGCCGGCGCTGGTGATGGTGATCGCCATGTTCATGATCCTCGAGCAGCTCAACATCGCCGAGCAGATCGTCGAGATCGCGTTCGCCGCCACCATGGGCGCCCTCGCCCTGGGTCTCGCGCTGGCCTTCGGTCTCGGCGGCCGGGGCGTGGCCGAGCGCATGCTCGAGGACGCCTACCGCAAGGGCCAGGAGAACCGCGACCAGGTCAGGCAGGACTTCCAGACCGGCCAGGACCGCGCCCAGCAGCAGGTCGACCGGGCCCGCCCCGGGAACGGTGCCTACGCCGGGGAGCCGACCGCCTCCATGCGCCCCGGGCGGCCCGACCACATCTGAGCGACACCCGCACGACGATCCGCCCCTCCCGGTTGGGAGCGGGCGGATCGTCACGTGGCGCGCGGAAGCTCCCCGGCCGGCACACCGCTCCCGGTGCGGGCCCAGGGACGGTCAAGGGCGGCCCGATGGGCCCACCGATTCGCCCGAAAGGACGGAGCGACCTGCGCTTGCACGCGCGCATCCTGTGACCCTCGGCGATCGGCACCTGGGCGGGAGGGGTGGTCGACCACCGGGAACGTGCCGGCTGCGCCCAGCTGGGGCTCCAGACACCGGGCGGTTCCTCAGGTACGGACACCGGTTCTGCACTCCCGCGGGGAGGCAGCAATGTGCGGTCAGGGCGCAGGTGGATCCGCGGTCCTCGCGCGGGATCGGCCTCTTGTGACGTACGTCCTTCCGATCAGCAGCACCCGGCCCCCGGCGGACGAGCTCACCCGCTACCTGCACGAGCTGGCATTGCTTGTGCCTGTCATCGTCGTGGATGGCTCGCCAGACCAGGTTCGAGCCGCGCATCGACGGGCGTGGGGCGGGTTCGTTCGTCATCTCCCCGTCGAGAGCCGGACCCTGAACGGGAAGGTCGCCGGCGTGGTCGACGGGGTGACAGCGAGCCGGACGCCGTACGTCGTGGTGGCCGACGACGACGTGCGATACGACCTGCCGGCGCTTCGCCGGCTGCTCGAACGGCTGCACGACAGCGACGCCGTGCTGCCCCAGAACTACTTCACCGACCTGCCCTGGCACGCGCGTTGGGACACCGGGCGCACGTTGCTGAACCGGGCGCTCGGCCACGACTATCCAGGGACGCTGGGCGTGAGGAGGGAGGCCTTCTTGTCCTGCCGCGGCTACTGCGGCGCCGTCTTGTTCGAGAACCTGGAGCTGACCCGAACCCTGACCGCCCACGGCTACCGCGTGGCTCACGCCCGCGACATCTTCGTCGGCCGACGACCGCCGGACACCCGGCAGTTCCTGCGTCAGCGGATCCGCCAGGCCTACGACAGCCGTGCACAACCCGCCCGGTTCGCGCTGGAACTGGCCGGGCTCCCAGTAGTGCTGCTGAGCGCCCGAAGGGTACGGCGGCTGCCCGTGTTGCTTGCGGCGGCCGTCGTAGGAGTGGCCGAGGTTGGGCGTCGCCGGGACGGCGGCCGCGGTGCGTTCGACCGTCAGCTGCCGCTGTGGGCGCCGGCCTGGGCGCTCGAACGCAGCATCTGCGCATGGCTCGCGCTGGGCAGCGGATGGTGCGGCGGTGTGCATTACATCGGGACCCGGCTTCGCACGGCTGCGCACCCCGTTCGGGTCCTCTCCGGGACCTCGTGTCCCGAGCCGCGGTGCAGCTGCGACACCGTCCTGCGTCCGTCGGCACACGACACCGTCCTGCGCCCTTCGGCACGAGCCGCCGCCAGCGGGACCTCGTCGCCAGCGCCGATGACTGCTGTTGGACAGGAGCGTTCGCATGCGCACTGGCGACGCGAGGAGGCGACACGCTGACGAAGTTTGACGATAGGCGCGGCGCAGCGTCCGGACTGCCGCGCGGCTGTCCGGGGCGCGACGCGTCCTCGTCGTCGCTCGGCGGGCCCTGCGGGCGAGTGGCTCAGATGCTGCTCTCGCGGGCGCTGTCTGCGTCCTCGTGCTGCGGGTCGTCCGGGTAGTTCTCCTGATCCTCGGGGTCCAGGCCGAGCCGGTCTACCGCGTCTGCCCGGTCGACGTCCTCTTCGCCGGGGGCACCCTCGATCTGGGGATCCTGACGCTTGCGCTGGTGAGACATGTCTCGTCGGTACCCGATCACCGGGTCGTCCATGCGTGCTGAAGGCGCCTTTCAGTGGTCGTCCTCGCCGCTGCCGCCGCATCGTCAGGCGGCGGTCTGCGGTCAGGCTGCTGATGTCGGCCGCCACCGCCGTGGGTGGCCACGGGGTGACCGCCTCGGGCAAGGATTTCAGGGCCTTGGTGTGGCGCACGAACACCGGAAGCTCGCCGGGGAAGTCGGAGGGGCCGGTGTCTGTAGATGACGAGAACCGCGTGATGGGTCCGGACGGCCCCGGAACCAATCGCGGTCATCGACGACCGCCCCCGCGGAACGCCGACCCCCGTTCCTACAGGATGCGCGTGATCGGGCCCCGCACCTCCGCACTTTCGGGCGGAAGCGGAGCACCGCCCGGAGCATCCCTACCCGTCGCTGCCAGCGCTTCGCTCGGGCACCCGGGCGGGCTGCCCGAACGGGTGACGGTCGTCATCACGCGAACGGAGCCCCGCAGCCGAGACTCGGGCACGTCGCGAAGGTGTGGTCCTGGTACCCCGCACCTTGAGGGGAATCCCCCCGAGTTCGCACCGGGGCGGTTGCCCGTCCACTCATCTGCGGTTGCCCGCCCTTCTAGGGACAAGTCACGAAGCCTCGGCCTGCAAGTCGTTCATTTCGGCCGCCGGCGATGATCGCGACGCTGAAGGTGGCCGACCGCGACGGGGATACCATCATGTCAGCGTCCCCTCTTGTCGAGCTTGGCGCTCTCTCGGGAGGGGAGCACCGGCGAGCCGCTCCGTTTCAGCGCCCCCTCACGCCGGCGGGGCGGCTCCTTGCCCGCGAAGATGCCGACAACCGCCGGGCGCAGATGGTCGCCGCACGAACCTCCTGCTTTCGCGGGTCGCGTCCTTCGCCCCCGCCGACCAGCCCTTCGTGGGCTGGGATGGTCCAGAGTTCCGGAGCGCTCGAGGTCGGCTGTGTCATCGACCAGGGAGCGCCGAGCCCCGGCGAGCGCCTCCCCGGTGGCCGCATCGCCGCTGGGGGCAACCGGGCTGTGATTCGGCAACTATCGGGCACCGAGGTCGACCTGGCGGGGTGCTCGGCCCGGGTCGGCGGCCTGGAAGCCGGCGATCCGTGAGGTCAAGGCGGCAGAGGGGGTCTCGAGCGTTCTCCCTCCGGTTGGAGCTGAAGGGCGGCGACCGCGCGGGCGAGGACCTCGGTCGCGCTGCCGTCGACCGAGACCTCGACGCCCGGCTCATCGGGCTCCAGCGGCTCGAGCGTGTCGTACTGGCTGTGCAGCAGCGACGGGGGCATGAAGTGGTCCTGGCGGGTGTCGATCCGGTTCGCGACGAGGTCCTCCCCCGCAACCAGGTGACAGAACACGACCTCGGGACGCCCCTCGCGCAACACGTCGCGGTACGCGCGTCGCAACGCCGAGCAGGTCACGACCCCAGAGCGTCCGGCCGCGATCTCCTGCGACATCCACTCGCCGATGGTGCGCAGCCAGGGCCACCGGTCCTCGTCGGTGAGCGGTTGGCCCGAGGACATCTTGGCGAGGTTCGCCTCCGGGTGGAGGGCATCGCCCTCCACGAATGGCCACCGCATCAGCGTCGACAACCCCTTGGCGAAGGTGGACTTCCCCACACCCGAGACACCCATCACGACGACCTGACGCACACCGCTCGAGGGGGTCATGTCGGCACGCTATCTGCTGCTCGCGTCACCGCGCCCCGCCTTGCTGTTGTCCGGCCACACCGATCGCTTCCGCGCCCTGGAGCAGGTCATCGCTCGTGGCCGAGTGCAGCACCTGCCGTCAGTGGCCGGGTCGATCTCCGTGCTGTCGGGGTGAACGGCACGCTCCTCGCGCAAGGGCGGCGCCGGAGGCGGCGTCGACCCAGGGTCTGCTGGCGATATGCAATCGGTCGCCACACGACGCAACGCGGTTCGTTCTGGAACATTTCGCCCGAAAGGGCGGGGGCGCAAACGCCTTGCGCACGCGCATCCTGTGACCCTCGGGGGTCGACGTCAGGCAGGAGGGCCGCCGGGACCGTGATGGTTCTGTCTCACGCAGCCGGAACCGCCAGCAATCGCGGTCTCGTCATCTGCGAGGCGCCGACCCCCTCAGCCACCCCGCTGGCTTGTCATGCCTTTGCCTGGGCAGGTTTGTTTGGTGCTCCGCCACCCCTCGGCCCCTCCGGCCAACAGCCCGTCATGGGACTACAGCTCGGCGTGGTCGATGACGCAGAACTCGGTGCCATCGGGGTCGCGCAGAACAACGAAGTCGGCGTCGCTCGGGTAAGGCCAGTCGTCGACTCTCTTCGCACCCAGACCGACGAGGCGAGAAACGTGCCGGTCCTGCTCGTCGGTGTACAAGTCGAGGTGAAGGCGAACCGGCTCCTTCGGCGGCGACTCAGCCTTCTGCAGTGACACCGGAAGGCCCGTTCCACCTTGGTCCACGAGCATCATGAAGTCGGGGTCGAATGTTGTCTCCCGAGGTCGGTATCCAAGTGCTGCCGACCAGAACGAGACAGCCCTGCTCATGTCTTGAACATTGATCACCACCGTCGCGAGATGGAGATCGCCAACCTCCTCTGTCTCGGTCATGAATAAACGGTAGGAGAACGTTTGCGGGGCCGCGTCGACTAGCGGCCGGGTAGCCAGACCTTCCCCGGCCAAGGCCTTCGCTCGCCACGCCGAGTGTGCCTAGGGTGGAAGCGTGGGCGACACAGACGTCGAGCCCGTCTCCTCGGCCGCGCCGGAGCTGACCGGCTCGGTGATGATGAACCAGAGCTGGCGCGACCTGACGTTCCTGCACTGGGCTGTCGCCCCGGAGGACGTCGCACACCGGATGCCGCCCGGCGTCAGGCCCGACACCCTCGACGGTGTCACGTACGTCGGGCTGATCCCGTTTCGGATGGTCGGCGCCGGAATCGCGCGTGGCGTCGGTGTCCCATGGTTCGGGTCGTTCCTGGAGACGAACGTGCGCCTCTACTCCGTCGATGACACAGGACGCCGCGGCATCGTGTTCCTCAGTCTCGACGCCGACCGGGCTGCGGTCGTGGTCGGTGCGCGCGCGATGTTCGGGTTGCCCTACCGGTGGGCACGGATGCACTACCGCGCGAGCGGGGACGTGCACTCGTACGACGCGCGACTGCGCCATCCCGGGAGACCAACGGAAAGCCACGTCGTGGTCCGCGCAGGATCAAGGCGTCAGCGCACCGAGCTCGACAACTTTGTCACCGCACGTTGGGGTCTGCACGTGCGCTGGTGGGGCCGGACCTTGTACATCCCGAACCGACACGAGGTTTGGCCGGTGCACGCCGCGGAGGTCCTGGCGCTGGACGACGGGCTGATGGCGTCGGCGGGGCTGCCCGATGTGGCCACCCGTCCGCCAGATCACGTGGCCTTCAGCCCCGGCGTGCACACCGAGTTCGGGTTCCCCGGAGATGCGTCTCGTCCTCGACGTTCGTGAGCAGAGTCAGGACGGGCCTATGACCGTTTCCGCGGGCTAACACTGCTGCGGTTCAACACGCGCCGGCCAGGCGTGATGAGCGGACATCTGAAACGGCAGCTCCCAGAAGATTCGCCAGCCACGGCGTACCGTCCGCAGGCAGCGAGGGCGCTCCCAGCCTGGCGTGCGTGGCTGAGCCCACAGGGGCGCTCCAGCATCTGGCCTCCCCCGTCCTTCATGGCCGCGCTCATAGCGCTCGCAGGATGTCCTCGACGCGCTCCTTCGCATCGCCGAAGAGCATCGCGCTGTTGTCGCGGAAGAACAGCGGGTTCTGGACGCCGGCGTACCCGGTGGCCATCGAGCGCTTGAAGACGACGACGTCATCGGCGTTCCAGACCGTCAGGACAGGCATGCCCGCGATGGGACTGTTGGGATCGTCAGCAGCTGCCGGGTTCACCGTGTCGTTGGCACCGATGACCAGGACAACGGCGGTGTCGTCGAAGTCGTCGTTGATCTCGTCCATTTCCAGGACGATGTCGTAGGGGACCTTGGCCTCGGCGAGAAGCACGTTCATGTGCCCGGGCAGTCGTCCCGCGACGGGGTGGATGCCGAACCGGACGGTGACACCCCGCTCACGGAGCTTGCGCGTGAGCTCCGCGACGCCGTACTGCGCCTGGGCGACCGCCATGCCGTAGCCGGGGGTGATGATCACGCTGTCTGCCTCAGCGAGGAGCTCCGCAACGCCTTCCGCGGTGACCTCACGATGGTCGCCGTAGTCCTTGTCCTCACCTGGACCGGCTTCGATGCCGAAGCCGCCCGCGATGACGGAGATGAACGAGCGGTTCATGGCCTTGCACATGATGTACGACAGGTAGGCACCGGATGAGCCGACCAGCGCGCCGGTGATGATCAGCAGGTCGTTGTTGAGCAGGAACCCCGACGCCGCGGCTGCCCAGCCCGAGTAGCTGTTCAGCATCGAGACCACCACCGGCATGTCGCCGCCCCCGATCGAGGCGACCAGGTGCCAGCCCAACGCCAGCGCCACGGCGGTCACCACGGCGAGCAACCACAGGTGTGGGTCGATGACGAACCAGACCGTGAGCACCAGGAACACGACGAGGGCGCCGATGTTGAGCACGTTCTTGCCAGGCAGCACGAGCGGCGCCGACTTGATCCGCGCCGACAGCTTCAGGAACGCCACGATCGAGCCGGTGAAGGTGACGGCACCGATGAACACCCCAATGAACACCTCAGCTGAGTGGATCCCGAGCAGGTCCAGTGCCTCGCCCGTGCCGACTCCGAGCAGCTCCTGGGCGCGCCGCAGGGTCGGCACGTCACCGTCGAGCTCGGCCTCGACATGCAGGTAGCCGTTCCAGCCCACCAGCACGGCAGCCAGACCGACGAAGGAGTGCAGGAGCGCGATCAGCTCCGGCATGCCCGTCATCTCCACCACTCGCGCACGCCACAACCCGATCGCGGCACCGACCAGCATGGCCACGAGCAGCAGGATCAACCCCGTGCTCGAGACGTCGTGGTCGATGGCAAGGGTGATCGTGGCGGCCAGCGCGAGCGCCATTCCGGCGATGCCGAAGGTGTTGCCGGCCTTCGCGGTCTCGTGCTTGGACAGCCCGGCCAGGGCCAGGATGAAGAGCAGACCAGCGACGATGAACGCCGACTGTGCTGCGGTCTCGATGGTCATGGCTCAGTTCCTCAGCTTCTCGAGAACATGGCGAGCATGCGTCGGGTGACGGCGAAACCACCGAAGACGTTGATGGAGGCGAGCAGGATCGCGCCGAACGACAGCGTCGTGATGGCTGCGTTGCCGTGCCCGATCTGCAGGAGGGCACCGACCACGATGATCCCGGAGATCGCGTTCGTCACCGACATCAGCGGCGTGTGCAACGCGTGGTGCACGTGCCCGATGACGTAGTAGCCGATCACGATCGCGAGCGCGAACACCGTCAGGTGACCGAGCAATGCGGTCGGTGCGGCGGCGCCGACCAGGAACAAGAGCACGCCGGCAACCCCCACGATGCCGAACCGTCTTGCCGGAGAGACCGGGGGCTTGACTCTCGACTCGGCTGGTGGAGCCTGCGCCTGGGCAACCGGGACAGCCGAGACCTGCACCGGTGGTGGCGGCCACGTCGAGACCCCCTCACGGACCACCGTCATCGATCGCTGCACGACGTCGTCGAAGTCCAGGACGAGCTGGCCGTCCTTGCCCGGGGTCATCAACTTCATCAGGTTGACCAGGTTGGTGCCGTAGAGCTGGGAAGCCTGCGTGGGAAGCCGGCCTGCCAGGTCCGTGTAGCCGATGATGGTGACACCGTTGGCGGTGACCGTGACCTCACCGGCCACGACGCCCTCGACGTTTCCGCCGTTGGCTGCAGCCATGTCGACGATCACGCTGCCGGGCTTCATCGAGGCAACCATGTCGGCGGTGATCAGGGTCGGTGCCGGACGGCCCGGGATCAGGGCCGTGGTGATCATGATGTCGACGTCCGGGGCCTGCGCGGCGTACAGGGCAGCCGCCCGGGTGTTGTAGTCCTCCGACATCTCCTTCGCATAGCCGGTCGACGACACCTCGACATCGGCCGCCTCGACCGACAGGTACTCACCACCCAGCGACCTCACCTGGTCGGCCACCTCGGGCCGCGGGTCCGTCGCCAGCACGATCGCGCCCATGCTGCCCGCCGCGCCGATCGCCGCCAGACCCGCGACGCCCGCACCGGCGACCAGCACCTTCGCGGGTGGAACCTTGCCTGCAGCGGTGACCTGGCCGGTGAAGAAGCGCCCGAACACATGTGCCGCTTCCACGACAGCTCGATAGCCGGCGATGTTGGCCATCGACGAGAGAACGTCCAGCGACTGCGCCCGTGAGATGCGGGGCACTGCGTCCATCGACAGAGCCGTGATCGGGCGCCGGCCCAGATCCTCCACGAGCTCCGGGTCGAACATCGGCGACAGCAGGCTCACCAGCGTCGTTCCTGGTTTCATCGAGTCGAGCTGGTCCTTCGACGGCGCATTGACCCCGAACACGACATCGGCCGCCACGGCGTCGCCGATACGCGCGCCCGCCTCGACGTAGGCCGTGTCCGAGAAACTCGACGCGGCCCCCGCGCCGGAGTCGACGACCACGTCGTAGCCCAGCTTCATCAGCTGGGTCACCGTTGCCGGTGTCGCCGCTACCCGGGTCTCGCCCGGTTTCGCTTCTCGAAGCACTCCAATGATCACGACAGTCTCCTTTTGGATGACCCTCTGCCATCCCGTTCGCGACGACAGGGACGCCGTTGGCCTACATCCTCGATTGGATGATCGCAGCCACATGCCTCGCGTGACACGGCACCCACAATGCGACACCCTTCCGATCGGCTCAGTGGCTCGCTGCTCTTCGTGACCCAGTCGGGTCATCAACTGCACGCGTCGGCGTTGAAACGGACGATTGGGCGGACGTCTCCATCGGGGGTCGCCGCATTCACGACCCACGCCAGACCCCCGCGTGACTGTGCTCGCGAGGGCGGCTTGTCCGCGCCCCCGCCGAGGCTTGGTCCCGACGCGTGGGACGGGTTCAGGATGTTGGCAGGGTGGGGATGTTGTGAGGGGTCACGACATGGATCGGGGATCGGACGGATTTGATAGGGCCGTCGATGGCACCCTGGGCCTGCATGATGATGTGGCACGCGAGCCGCATGTCGTGTCGCAGGTCATGGTGCAGGACGGCGGTCAGGCGTTCGTCGTGGAGCAGCTGCAGGTTGTCTCGGTCGAGGTCGTGCCCGACGAACACCTGGCAGGGACGGTCGGCGGCGTCGAATGCCTGGAGGATGGCCTGGTTGCCGCCGCCGATGGAGTAGACGGCGTTGATGCCGGGGTGTCGCTGCAGGGTCCGCAGGGTCGACTCGTGGACCGTGGCGTCGAGCCCGTCGGTGTCGGTCTGTTCGATCAGGGCCCGGTCGGCGGAACGGTTCCTCATGGTGGCGCGGAACCCGATCTCGCGTTCCTCCTCACCCCGGAACACGCTGCGGCTCAGGGCCATCAGCACGTCACCGTCAGCGTCGCCGAGCAGCCGGTCAACCAGGTACGCCGCGGTGGAGCCTGCGGCCCGGTTGTCGATTCCGACATAGGCGACGCGTTGGCTGAGTGGAATGTCGGTGACCAGGGTGACGACGGGAATCCCGGCCTTGTCGAGTCTCGCAATGGCGTCGGCGACCTCGGGGACGTCCGGCGCCTTGAGCACGACGCCCATGGATCCGCGGTGGCGGATGTCGTCCAGGACCTTCACGATGTCCGCGGGGCGCCCCTTCTCCCGAAAGTCGAACCGGGATCGAACCACCGCCGGCCGCAGTGACGGCAGCTCGGCCTCCAACGCGGCCTTCACCGCCGAGGAAAACCGGTCCGGGGTCTGCATGACCACGTCGACCAGGAAGGTGCGGCCCGTCAGCCGCAGCTGGCTGCGCTGGCGGTCCAGGTCGGTGATGGCCTGACGCACGGTGCTCGCAGTGCTGGCGCGCACTCCTGGCCGGTGGTTGAGGACCCGGTCGACGGTGGCCTCACTGAGCCCCGCCTGACGGGCGATCTCCCGGATCGGATACGGGTGTCCCATGTCCCGGAGTCTGATGGATTGATGAGGTCTGGGTCAATAACGACAACCTCGGCCACGCACGCGTGCTTTACATTGCGGGACTGTCTCTATGAGGGGTTTTTGATGGCCAGTCCCCTGTTGACCTCGATGGTGACGGGACTCACGCTTGAGGGACCTGGTCACCGGATCCGAACGCACGACGCGAGTGGCCCCGAGTCCTTGAGTGCCTTACGTCGAATGGGTGGGTCAACATGGAACAGCTGATCGGTGGCCGGTGGGCTGCCTCGCAGTCAGGCCGCGAGGAGGAAGTGACATCGCCGTTCGACGGCGCGGTGGTCGGGTCCGTCCCGATCGCAGGACAGGCCGATGTCGACGCGGCGTTGACCGCGGCGGTCAGCGGTGCCCGGGTGTGGCGCAACACGCCCGGCCACGAGCGGATGCGCATCCTCCTGGCGGCGGCGACGCTGGCCGACGAGCGCGCGGAGGCCACCGCCCAGACGATCTCGGCGGAGGCCGGCAAGAGCATCACCGAGGCGCGGGGCGAGGCGTCGCGATCGGGAGAGATGATCCGGCTCGCTGCCTTCGAGGGCACCCAGCTGTACGGCGACTCGCTGCCGCTCGACGCCAACCGCGGCACCGGTTTCGACAAGATCGGGTTCACCGTGCGCCAGCCGGTCGGTGTCGTCGTCGCGATCACCCCGTTCAACTACCCCGCTCTGCTCGTGATGCACAAGCTCGCGCCGGCGTTGGCCGCGGGGAACTCGGTGGTCCTGAAGCCGGCTCGGGCGACACCGTTGACCGCTCTGGCCATGGCCGCCTGCTTCGTGGACGCCGGCTTGCCGGAAGGCGTGCTGTCGGTCCTGACCGGCTCCGGTGGTGAGCTCGGCGATGCGCTGGTCAGCGACCCGAGGGCCAACAAGATCTCGTTCACGGGGTCAACCGGCGTCGGCAACAGGATCACGCAGCTGGCTGGAGTGAAGAAGCTCTCCCTGGAGCTGGGTGCCTCGTGCCCGGTCGTCGTCCTCCCGGACGCAGACGTCGAAGCCGCCGCGGCAGCCGTGTCGATCGGCGGATACGTCAACGCCGGGCAGGTGTGCATCTCGGTGCAGCGGGTGATCACGCATCCCTCGATCGCCACGGACTTCCTCGACGCACTGGTGGTCGCGGTCGAGAAGATCCAGACCGGTGACCCGAAGTCCGCCGAGACCGGCATGGGAACGCTGATCTCCGTCGGAGAGGCAAACGCGTCGAGCGTTCCATCCAGGCTGCGGTCGGCGCCGGTGCCCGGCTGGTGACCGGCGGACAGCGAGACGGCGCGATGGTCTCACCGGCGGTGGTGGCCGGTGTAGATCCGGCGTCGCCGCTCAGCCAGGACGAGCTGTTCGGCCCGGCCGTCGCGATCTCCGTCGCCGACGACTGGCAGAGCGCGATCGGCCAGGCAAACGGAACCGCGTACGGGCTGGGGGCGGGGGTGTTCACGTCCGACGTCGCGGGTGCGGTCCGGGCGATCCGGGAGATCGACGCCGGCGTGATCCACATCAACTGGACCCCGCTCTGGCGCGCGGACCTGATGCCGTACGGCGGCCTGAAGGGCAGCGGCATCGGCAAGGAAGGACCCCGCTCCGCGGTCGCCGAGATGACC
>Ga0111538_10011491_pt1 | contig 11733 bp, 8 predicted proteins | sample SoiMethybrSBSTD1_FD_79669 | JGI IMG/M metagenome (GOLD analysis project Ga0111538, IMG submission 79669) | Bulk soil microbial communities from a Populus tree surrounding site in Tennessee, USA - Soil MetaG P. TD hybrid SBSTD1 (version 2)... | ecosystem: Environmental > Terrestrial > Soil > Tree...
GTGTAGGTGATTGCCGTCGCGTTCACGCTCGATCCGGTTTTGAACTGCCACAGCGTTTGACCGGATGCCTCATCGAGCGCGACGAACTCGCCCGTCAGCTTGCCGGTGAACACCAGACCGCCGCCGGTCACCAGCGTGCCCGCGGAGCTCGGCATATCCGTCAAGGAAATCTTCCATTTCGTTTCGCCGGTCAATGGGTTCATGGCCACGAAGTGTCCGACCGGTTCGCCGGGTTTCGATACCGGAGCCCGGCCCAGCACGCCGGTCGCGTTCGTGCCCATCACCAGGGGCTTCGGTGGCGCGAGCTTCTGGATTCGCGGCACGTCCCACGCGCTCACGTAGACCAGCCCCGTGTTGGGATTGAACGCAATCGGCACGGCATTCGTGCCGCGCTGCGGGAAGATCGACACCTCTTCGCCGGCGAGGAAGCGCTTGTAAAGGTCGGTCAACACCGGCCGTCCCGTCGCGAGATCGACGTGCGTCGCCCAGTTGACGGTCGTGTAGGGATGCGCCGCGATGAGCGCGCAGGTGCTCCGGTCCAGCACGTAGAGAAAACCGTTCTTGTTGGCCTGGATCATCACCGGCCGAGCGCGGCCAGAAATCTGAAGGTCGGCGAGCACCGGCTCGTCGATGCCGTCCACGTCATAGACGTCGTTCGGCGTGAATTGATAATGGCAGACCAGCTCGCCGGTCTTTGGCCTGATGGCGATGACGCTCGACGTGTAGAGGCTGTCCAGCGATCCACGAGGCCGCGGATCGTACGGCTCGGCGTTGCCGGTGCCCCAGTAGACCAGGTCGAGTTGAGGGTCGTACGAACCCGACCGCCACGTGGCCCCGCCGCCGATCATCCACGCGTCGCTGTCTCGCGGCCAGGTTTCCGAGCCCGGCTCGCCGGGCGCCGGCACGGTGTAGCGCCGCCAGAGCTTCTGGCCGGTCTCCGGATCCCACCCGTCGAGGAAGCCTCGCGTCGTGAATTCTCCGCCGGCCATGCCGGAAATCACGACGCCGTTGGCGACAATCGGCGCGCCGGTCGCCGTGTAGCCGTCGTGCCAATCAGCGAAGGTCTGATTCCAGACCTGCTTGCCGGTTTTCATGTCCAGCGCGATGAGATGGTTGTCGAGGGCAATGCGATACAGCTTGCCGTTGTAGATCGCCGGCGCGCCCCGCGTGATCGCCCCGAAGGGCGCCACCTTCTGGACGCCCGGTTCGGTGTCGACGGGCGTCCGCCAGATTTGCCGGCCGGTCTCGACGTCGAGCGCAAAGGTCCACTTGCCGTTGATGATGTACATGACGCCGTTGTAGACGACGGGAGCGGCGAGCTCCCCGGCATCGTTCATCAGGCTCGTGCTCCAGACTGGGACCAGCCGCTTCACGTTCGACGTGTTGATGTCCTTGAGCGGACTGTAGTTCTTCCGGTCGTAGCCAAGGCTTTGGACCAGAACGTTGTCAGTGTTCCGCTGCGCGTTGACGAGCTCGTCGGCCGATTGCGCCCCGGCCACCGCAGACAACAGGCCGAACAGGGCCATCAACAACCAGGTCTTCTTCATGCCACGGATGCTAGGCTCCGGTGCTGGAGGTGTCAACGACAGACCCGCTTTGAATGCTCTCACTCGGACAATTTGGTAACAGCCGTAGATTGCCGCGACAGTTTTGACGCCTACAACACAGCTGTAAACCACATGTCATCGGTTTGTCATCGATCTGTCGTCCGTCGCAGGCTACAGTTGGACCCTCGGCGCTTGCTCATTGACGACAACAACTCGAAATCGTCGTCTCGCAGAAATCCAACATTCCTTAAACAAGCGAACTGAACTCTCCGCTCCAACAACAGAGCGCAGATTCTGCGCTCGAAGGAACCTGAATGCCTTCTCTCGGCGGCGATGATCTGCCCGTTCGATGCCCGAACTGCGCATCGGATCGTGTTCACCCCGCGCGTTCGAAAGACACGGGCGCCTGGTACTTCTGCACCCTCTGTCGCTCATTGTTCGCCCCGAATCGTTTGGCGTGCGCCGATGACAAGGGCTCTCACCACTGAATGAACGCGTCTACCCGGGACCCATTCACCCGCGAGACGTCGGGGCGTCGCGACACGGACTGACCTAATTCGAAGCGTCCTGCGCATCTGTCGCACTCGGACGAGGCGTGATTCCGAGCGCTCCGTATACCTGCATCAGCCCGACGATGAACAGCACGAGGAACAGCGGGATTGTGGCGCCAACCGTCATGGCAAGAGTAACGAGCCAATACGTCAGCGGATTTGGGGCGATCTCTCGGAAGTCGACGCCGACGACGGCGGTTCCGTCCAGGAAGACGCACCGGCTCGCGCTATCGGCCCTCAGAAGGTTGAATGGATTTGCTGGCGGGTACCGAAACGCGACGTAGGTCAGCTGACGACCGCGTCCATAGCCGTCACAGAGCACACGCGCGTAGCGACCCTCGGCGAAAATCGCCGCAGCTACGGCTGCGGCCAGTGCCAGGCCGACCACCAAGAGCAAGTGCTGGACCCGCTGCCGGCGGGAGAGACTGACGGTTGCGCTCACCGCTACAGGCTAGCGCAACTGCGGCGTCTCACTTGGTGTCGTCGTCAGCGAGCAACTTCTCGATCGTCTGGGGGTCAATCGATGTAAAGGCGACTCCAGCGCGATAGGTCAGCACGCCCAAGCCCGCGCTCGGCGGCTCGAGACGCGACCAGATGATGCGTCCCTTGGCGGTCGCCGTCAGCCCGAGGCTTGGGAAGCCGATTTTCAAGTGCCGTCCCGGTTTGAGCATCACCGACGTGATGATCTGCGCGCCGTGCTCGGACAGGTCGATGATCTGGGCAGATTCACCGTCGATCTGCACGCGCACATCGCGATGCGACAGATTCTGCCTGACCGACCGGCGCGGATCGTCGAACGGCGTGGTCGGCGCCGACCGTAACCCCACCGGCGTTGGTCGATCGGTTGGCGTCGTACCAGAAGCCAGCGGACGATCGCCGCCGGCCGGCTCGGTCGACCAGGCGCGCAACGCGTCCGCCACGCTCGGGAACACTCCCGCCGCCGGCGCGCCTGCGGCGTCCTGGACCGCGGCAACCGCTTCTGCGACTGAATGACTCTCTACCACCGGCGGCAACTCTGGCTCGTCCGCACGCGGTCGCTCGACAGGCTTGCCCGAGATTGGCGGTAGAGGCGAGCGTCGCGGCGCCTGGCCCGATGCCTTCGACCCCGAAGGTTTCGCCGGCACGGCCGCCTTCGGCGCTGGACTCGGCTTGGGTGTCGCGTTCTCAGAAGGCTTGACGGTCGCGGCAGGCTTGGCGGCGGCCGCACGGGCGGCCTCCTCTGCAGCGCGGAGCTTTTGCTTGAGGCCACGCACCTTCGCGGTCCAGTCCTGATCCCGTGTCTTCACTGCCTCCTGGAGGGCCTGAATGCGTCCGGTCAGGTCATCCCGCTCTTCTTTCAACGCTTGAACCTGAGCCTCCGCCTCCCGCACGACGTCGTCGGTCTGCCTGCGCTGGGCGTCGGACGCCGAGTGCTGCGACGATGACTCGCGGTCGCGGACGGCGATGATCTGCTTCAGTGCGGACAGCTCGGTGGCCATCGCGTCGCGTGACGCGTCGGTCGCGCTGCGCGCGGCGTGGGTGGCCTCGAGCTCCGCCTGTATCGCCGCCCGGGTGGCCTGGGCGGCGTCGCGTTCGCGAAGCGCCTCGTCTCGTGCGCTGCGAAGCGCGTCGCCCTCGCTTGCCGCGCGATCGCGACCGGCCTGAAGCGCGTCGCGCTCGCGTACAGCCGCCTCGAGTGCCGACCGGGCTGCGTCGCGTTCGGCGATGACCGCATCGGTCGCCGCCCGGGCCGCGTCGCGCTCGGCAGCGGTGGCGTCGCGCGCGGCTCGCGCGGCGTCCCGTTCGGCAATCGCCGCATCTCGATCGCGACTCGCTGCGTCCAAGCCGGCCCGCGCCGCGTCACGCTCGAAAATCGCGCCGTCGCGCGCCATCTGGGCCGCATCGCGCTCGGCGGCAGCGGCGGTACGGCCGGTGTTCGCGGTGGCGAGCGCCGATTCGGCGTCGCGCAGCGCTTTCTCGGCCCGCTGGCGAGCAGTCTGATGCTCGAGGCCGCGCGACTCGGCATCTTGCTGAGCTCGCGCGGCCTGCTCGCGGAGCGCTTCGATCTTCGCGGTCAGTTCGGCGACCGTCACATTGGCGCGCTCGAGCTGTCCGGACAGCTGTTTCTGGACGCCGAGCAGCTCGGCGCGCCCCTGCTCCAGCTCACGAATGCGATCGTCAGCTTCTGCCGCGCGAGAGTCGGCTTCGAAGGCTCGCGTCTCGGCGTCGTTGACGCGTGCCTCAGCGTCGGCGAGCTGGGCGTGAAGGTCGGTCACACGTGCATCGGCCGCGGCGGTTCGGGCGTCGGCCTCGCGCACACGACCGTGGCCGGCCGCAGCGTTCCGCTCTTCCGATTCTTCCAGCGCACGCTGCGCCGCGATCAGCGACTGCCGCTCGCGATCGGCATCGGCACGTGCTCCGTTCAGATCGACTTTTGCGCCGTCGAGAGCGTGCCGCAGCGAGGCAATCGTCTGCCGGTCCTGAGCGATCGTCGCTGCGGCCGATCGCTCCGCGTCGAGGTGGGCTTCAAGGCAAGCCTGCCGGGCCGCGGCATCCGCTTCTTCGGTCGCGACCCGTGCCAGATCGAGCACCAGATCGTTCAGACCACTGGCTTGTCGAGGATCGGCCAGCGCTTTCTCGAGTGCCGCGACGCTCTCGTCGAACGTCACACGGAGAGCGTCCAGAGTCTCCTGTGCCGCAGCCGGCAGCTCGAACGGGTCGTCTTTGTCGCCTGGACGCACGCCGATGCATGTGCAATGTCGACGCCACGAATGGCGCACGAACTGATGTCTGAAACCGCGCACATGCGGGCGCCTGCCGTATGACAGTTCCGTTAGAGCAATGGCACTTCTGGCGTATCGACCTCGTGCCAATGACCATCCTGAAACCGGCCACCGGCCGTTTTCGCCCGTCATCGCGCGCATCGGCGCACTCGCGCACAGCCCACGGATGAGCCTGCACTTTGCACGGCGTCCAGCGTGACCGCGCCGAGCCCGGAGCTCGTGACCGCCGCCCGGACTCTCCTGCAATGGGCGCAGGCACGTCAGACCGTCTGGCGCGACCCGTCGACCGAGATCATCGCCGCTCTCGGCGATCGTTATCAGGCGTTCATGGACCAGGCACAGAGCGAGCCGGGCCCGCTGCCGCCGCCCACGACCCCGACCCCGCCGCCCCCGCCGCCAGCGGCTTACGTTGCCAGCGCACCATCAGCGCCCGTTGCCACGCACCCGACACCTCCTCCGCCGGCGCCGATCATCCCGCCCGAACCCGTGGTGCAGTCGCGGCCATCAATCATTCCGCCGAAGCCGCCCGCGCCCCGTCAGGTCTGGCGGCCAATGCCGTCGGAAACGACACGTTCGGAGGGTCGGCGCGCGGTGCCGCAGCCGGCGCCACGATCAAAGGCCGGATGGATGTGGGGGGCCATGGCGGCCGTCGCCGTCGCCATTGTCGTGGCCGTTGTCGCCGCCCCGCGTTTCAAGCACCGCGAACCGCCGCGAACTACCGTCACACCGCAGACGGGCACTCTCACGCTCGAGTCCACGCCGCCCGGTTCGACGGTGCTCGTCGATGGCGCCGAACGCGGAACGACGCCGCTGACACTCGACGTGGCACCTGGAACACACAGCGTTCAGTTCCGCTATCGCAAGAACGTTCGTGCTGTGGACGTCGCCGTTGCGGCGGGAGAAGCGGCGACGCAGAGCGTGGATTGGACGAGGAAGCCACGCTCCCGGCCGGCGACGCAAGAGCCCGCGGCAGCCGCACCGCTCGACAAACCGACGGCCGAAGAACCAGCCGCCGCCGAAGAACCAACAGCCAACGATCAACCGCTGGCGCCGCCGCCTGGGAACTAGCGTCCGCCGTCAACCGATTCGGTATCTCGTTCGTAGACGCGAGTGATCGTTCGGACGGCTTTGCCGCCGTTCTGCCCAGAGGTGCCGGCGCTTTCCTGTCCGTCGCGCCCGCCAGATCTTGCTTCCATCTTGAGCACGATGCTCAAGCGGTTCTGCGCGACATCTGGCGTGAACGTCTGCGTGATGGTCGCCGGTCCGAGCCCGGATATTTCCGAGACGAGCGACGCGTCCAGCCACTTCGTTCGACGTTCACTCCTTGTGGACTCGTCCTTCACCTTCGTGCCATCGGCCAACAGGCGGGTCGTCCGCCCATCACCGCCGGTCAAGATGACCATCGTGTCGCTCGTGGTGATCATCAATCGGTCCGGAGGGTTCATGAGGTCGCGGATCGCTTCGAATCGGCGACGAAGCCCGTCGTCATCGCGCGAGCCGTTCTCCGGGCTTTGACTGCGGCCATGGCCGCCGCCGAATCCACCGCGGCCACCGCGGCCCCGACCGGACCGGCCGGCGCCGTCGTCCGGCGATGGGGGTTTGTCGCTGAGATCGGCATCGAGTTTCCAGACGCCGACAATCGCTGCATCAGCGGGTGAGGGTTTTGCGGTCTGCGCGCGCACGACGATCGCACCCAACGCTGACACGCAGGCAACTGAAGCCAGCAGAATGAAGAGACGTTTCACGTCCGGTCCTTCGACTGAGGCAGGTGGCTCATCGATTATCGCTGGCGGCGGTGGAGAGAACCGTGACAAGACTGTGAACCGGTGAACCCGTGAACCGGTGAACCTGTGAACCTCGAGCGTCCCCTTTAGTGAACCGTCCGTCCCCCGTCCCCACCTCCCATGACCACGCGCCCGATCATCGCTTCGAGCTCGCGCTGGCCGATGTCGAACGGGCCGGCGATGGCCGCGCCCATCGTGATTTCGATGGCGATCACCACGCCGCCATCCTCGAACGGGTTGACGATCCAGCTGAGACCTCTGAGCGCGATCGGCGCCGGCTCTTCACGTGGATGCTTCGCCCGATGCATGGCGGCGAGCATGCCTTCGAGAACGGCCTTTACGTCGTCGTCGGTCCAGGCGCCCGGCTCATGCGGAATGCCGCTGATCGATTGCGTGGTGGCCACGTTCTGACCGCGCAGCCACACATCAACGTCCAGGTTCATTACGCTCCTCTTTCGTCGCGACTGCACGCCCGCGGCTCACCCTTTGGCGAGCGCCCGCTCGAGGACGTCGACCGCGGTCATCGGCGGCTGACAGGTAAAGTGGCGGCACAGGTAGGCCGCCGCTCGGCCATCGACTGACGTCATGCTGCCGATGAGCGGCAACACTTCCGCCAGAGCCGCTTGCTGTGTTGGCGACACGACGAGCGCCATCACCTGCGGCAGATAGCGAAGCGCGAGCGACCGCTCCAGCTCCTTCGAATCTGCGCCCACGACCACGACCTGCGCCGGATCGGAGAGATGCGTCGACAGCGCGGCCGCCATCATCGGCACGGCCCGGCCCATCCGCTCGAGCTGAGGTGCAAAGAGTTTCAGCGTTCTCTCGAGCTTCTGTCGCCACTCGGGACGATCGACGAGTCTCGTGAGCACGAGAAGGTTGTGGGCGCCGACGGAGCTCGCCGTCGGCTCAGCGCCGTCGTAGGTTTCTTTCATCCGCAGCAACACGCTTGGATCGTGTCCAGTCGTGCTGAACCACCCGCCGGCTTCCTCATCCCAGAACAATTCGTCCTGGCGCTCTTGCAGCGTGAGCGCCCACGTGAGCCATTCCGGATCCGCGTCGGCGGTAAACAGCTCCAAGAGCCCGAATACCAGGTATGCGTAATCCTCGGCATAGGCTTCGATCTCGGCATGACCGTCGCGGTAACGGCGGAGCAACGTCCGAGTCTCGTCAGCCCATAGACGTTCGCGCAGAAACCTCGCCGCTTTTTGTGCCGCCTCGAGATATGGCCGGGCCGCCGCGTCGCCGTGCGTGTCCCGGCCGCGGACGAGGCGAGCTATCCGTGCGAAGGCGGCGATCATCAGGCCGTTCCAGGCCGTCAGCACCTTGTCGTCGAGATGCGGCCGGGGCCGCTCCAGGCGGGCCTCGAACAACGCCAGCCGGGCACGGTTCAGAATCGACGTGACCTCCTCGACGGACCGCCCGGTCTCCTGCGCCAGCGTCTGCAGGCCTCTGGCGACGAAGAGAATGTTCTTGCCGGTAAACTCTCCCTGCGGATCCGCCGGGGCGTTGCCGTTCCGCTCGATGCCGAAGTACTTCTGCACCACGCTCGCGTCGTCGCCAAACAGCGCTTCGACCTCGTCGAGCCGCCACAAGTAGAACGCGCCCTCCATCCGGCGCGCGCCGGGTTCGGCGGCAACTTCCGGCGGCAGACTGTCAGCGTCCTCCGCCGAAAAGAATGCTCCGCCGGCATCCGTCATCTCCCGCATCACGTAGCGGAGCGTATCCTCGGCGACGTCGATGAAAAACGGGTCACCAGACACTTGTGCGCCCTCGATGTAAGCGAGCACGAGCTGCGCCTGGTCGTACAGCATCTTTTCGAAGTGCGGCACCCGCCAGGCGCGGTCCACCGAGTAGCGATGGAATCCGCCGCCGACGTGATCGCGCAGGCCGCCGAGCGCCATGGCGCCGAGCGTCTGCAGCACGATGTCCCGAAGGTCGCCCCTGCCCGTTCGAGCGTGCTCGCGGAGCAGGAACAGGAGTTCGGTCGGGCGGGGGAATTTCGGCTCGTTTCCGAACCCGCCATGGCGCTCGTCAAACGCCTGGACGAACTGATCAGCCGTTCGCTCCAAAGCGGCGGCCGAGGGCAGTTCGTCGCCCGGGGTTTCGCGCTCGCGCAGCGTCATCTGACGCGTGACGTCGTCTGCCGACCCCCGCACCTGCGCCTGCTCGGCGCGCCACACGCGCGCGATCTCCGTCAGGATTTCAGCGAAGCCAGGCCGGCCCCACTTGCTTTCGGGCGGGAAATAGGTACCGCCGTAGAACGGTTTCAGCTCGGGAGTGAGCCAGACGCTCATCGGCCAGCCGCCGGAACCGGTGGTGGCCTGAACGAACGCCATGTAGACGCGATCGACGTCGGGCCGTTCTTCGCGATCGACTTTCACCGCCACGAAGTGCTCGTTCAACAGCGCGGCAATCGCCGGCTGCTCGAACGACTCGTGCTCCATCACGTGGCACCAGTGGCAGGTCGAGTAGCCGATGGAGAGGAAGATCGGTTTGTCTTCTGCCCGGGCCTTCGCGAACGCGTCTTCACCCCAAGGGTACCAATCCACGGGATTCGCGGCGTGCTGCAGGAGGTAGGGGCTACGCTCGCGCCCGAGACGATTCACGCACTGATTATGGCATTGCGGATTGCAGAATTTCAGATTGCAGGATTTCGCTGGGCTTTAGGCTTCAAGCTTCGGGCTTCAGGCTTCCGGCTTCAGGTACTTTCCTAATGCGCGTGTTTCCAGCCTCCGAAGTTGCAGATGACATCGTACCGAGAGCCCGACGCCTGAAGTCCGGAGCCTGTCGCCACGTGAAGCCCAAAGTCCAAAGCCTTTAGCCTGATAGAATCGCTCCTATGGAAGACGGCCAACTGACGGGCAAACGCGTGGCGATGCTCGTCGAAGACGAATTCGAAGATCGTGAATTAACCGGACCGCTCGACGCGCTTCGGCGCGCCGGTGTCACGGTGATCCTCGTGGGACCGTCGGCTGGCGGCACTTATCGCGGCAAGCGCGGGGAGGCGACGGTCACCGCCGACATTGGTGCGGGTTCAGCCAGAATCGCGGACTTCGACGCGGTCGTGATCCCCGGCGGCCACGCACCGGACAAGATGCGGATGCGCCACGCCATGGTCGATCTCGCGAGAGATGCGATGGAGGCCGGCAAGCCCGTTGCCGCGATCTGCCACGGGCCGCAACTGCTCATCTCGGCGAACACCCTGCGCGGCCGGACGCTCACCTGCTGGCCGTCAATTGCCGTGGACGTCAAGAACGCCGGGGGCCTCTACGTCGACAAACCGGTCGTCCAGGACGGCAATCTCATCACCTCCCGCAAGCCAGACGATGTGCCGGTGTTCAGCGAGGCCATCCTGCGTGCCCTAGGCAGCTGACGTCATCCCAGCTCGTGCACCGCTTCTTTGCGCAGACGCGCGTAGGCGGCGGTGAACTCCGCGCCGTACAGCAGGATGACCGCCTGCAGATAGACCCAGATGAGAAACACCACCGTGACCGCAATCGACCCGTTGACCTGGTTGAATCGAGTCATGTCGCGGACGTACCACGAGAAGCCTTCCAGCGCGATCTTCCAGAGCAGTCCGGTCACCAGCGCGCCTATCCAGACGTCGCGAAACCGCACCTTGGTGTTCGGCACAAAGTAGTAGACGAAGCCCACCACCACGATGAAGAGGGGGGTCGTCACGTGGCGGATCGCGAACCCGCGCAGGACGAGCAGGGCGGGAAACCGAACGAGGACGGTCGCGAACCAGCTCGCTCCCACCAGCTGCGACACCGACACGAGCAGGAGCGCGATCAGCAGAATCAGCCCGGCGACGAGCATCATCACGAACGAAAAGAGCTTGTGCGTCCAGAAGTTCCGCTGCTTTTCGACGTCCCACGCGTGGTTGATCGCCGTGGTGATGGCACCGAAGACGCCGAGCGCGCCCCAGATCAAGGCCGCCGTTCCGGCGACGCCGAATGTTACCTGGTTCCCGCGGAAGGCATCGAGTTGCCGGGTGATGAAATCGAACTGCCGCGGAAAAAATCGCAGCACGAAGTCGAGCACGGCCGTTCGGTTCTGTTCGTCTGCGGCCACGCTGCCCAGCACGACGAAGCCGAGCAGGGCTGAGGGGAACAGCGACAGTAGTGCGTAATACGCCACTGAGGCGGCGTAGGTGAGGTTGTCGCTGTGGTAGAAGCCGAGGAAACCGCGCCAGGCGGCGCGGGCGGTCAGCGCGCCGATCGTCCGTGCGCGCCGGCCGAGCGAAGGTCCGGTGCCCACGTCACGTGCGATTAGTCTCGAAGGTCCAAACTCTGCAGCATGTGGCACGGCACCCCTACGACGTGGATGGCGATGTCGACGGACCCGTTGCGCCTGCCGCGGCGGCCGCGCTGGCCGATGACGCCCGCTTCCCGCCATCGCGGATGTCGTGCTTCTTCATCTTGCTGTAGAGCGTCGGTCGATAGAGACCGAGAATCTGCGCCGCCTCTTGCTTGTTCCAGTTCGTCCGCTGCAGCGTCTGCAGAATGGCCATCTTCTCGATTTCGGCCAGCGTGCGATGCGGCGGGATGACGAAGTCGGTGGAAGCCGCCGATTCCTCGCGAATCGACTCCGGCAGATCCGCCACGAGGATCTCAGTGCCCTTGGCCACGAGCACTGCACGCTCGATGGCGTTCTCCAATTCACGCACGTTGCCCGGCCACCGGTTTCTGATGAGCAGGTGGTAGACCGACGGCGCCAGCGTCTTCACGTTCTTCGAATAGCGCTGGCGGAACTTGTCGAGGAAGTAGTCGCAGAGCAGCGGAATATCCTCGGTCCGCTCGCGCAGCGGCGGCACCCGCAGCGTGATGGTGTTGATGCGGAAGTACAGATCTTCCCGCAGCCGCCCTTCGCGAAGCGCCGTGTCGAGATCGATATTGGTCGCGCAGATCAGCCGGAAGTCGACGTGGACGATGCGGTCGCTGCCGATGGGACGGTACTCCCGCTCCTGCAGCACACGCAGCAGCTTCGTCTGCAAGTACGGCGGCATCTCGCCGATCTCGTCGAGCAGCAGCGACCCGCCTTCCGCCATCTCGAAGAGGCCTTCCTTGTCCATCGTCGCGCCGGTGAA
>Ga0111538_10011492_pt1 | contig 11731 bp, 11 predicted proteins | sample SoiMethybrSBSTD1_FD_79669 | JGI IMG/M metagenome (GOLD analysis project Ga0111538, IMG submission 79669) | Bulk soil microbial communities from a Populus tree surrounding site in Tennessee, USA - Soil MetaG P. TD hybrid SBSTD1 (version 2)... | ecosystem: Environmental > Terrestrial > Soil >...
AACACGGCGAGTGGCCCGGGCGTCGGGATCGTCGGCCAGACAATGCAGTTCCACGGGACGGCCGACAGGTACACCCTGAACGGCGCGACCTCGATCGCGACGCTCTACTCGGACGCGAACACGGCCACCCCGAACCCGGCTGTGACCACCCGGAACGTCGGCTCGAACGGCGGACAGGCAGCCGCGTTCACGTTCGACCTCGACCGCTCGATCGTCTACACGCGCCAGGGCAACCCGGCCTGGGCGGGACAGGAGCGCGACGGAGTCTCCCCGAGCATCCGGCCCGACGACATGTTCTTCGGCGCGAAGCCGGGCGACGTGCAGCCCGACTGGGTCGACCTGAACAAGGTCGCGATCCCACAGGCGGACGAGCAGCAGCGCCTGCTCGCGAACATGATCCTCTCGATGACGCGCGATCGGAAGCCGCTCCCCCGCTTCTGGTACCTCCCGCGCGGACTCAAGGCTGCCGTGGTCATGACCGGCGACGATCACGCGAGCGGCGGCACAGCGGGGCGGTTCGACCAGTACCTCGCGGACAGCCCGGCCGGCTGCAGCGTCGCCAACTGGGAGTGCGTGCGCTCGACGTCGTACATCTATCCCGCGAGCCCGCTGACGAACGCTCAGGCGGCGTCCTACGTCGCGCAGGGCTTCGAGGTGGCGCTCCACATCGCGCCGGCCGGCGTCAACATTCTCACCTGCGCCGAGTGGGTCCCGTCACAGCTCGATTCGATCTACACGACGCAGATCGCCGCCTTCACCGCGAAGTACACGAGCGTCCCGCCGCTCGCCACGCATCGGATGCACTGCGTCTCCTGGGACGACTGGGCCACACAGCCCAAGGTCGAGCTCGCTCACGGCATTCGCTTCGACACGAATTACTACTACTACCCGGGCGCCTGGATGGCGAACAAGCCCGGGTTCATGACCGGCTCCGGGTTCCCGATGCGGTTCGCCGATCTCGACGGCTCCATGATCGACGTCTACCAGGCCAACACGGAGATGACGGACGAGTCCGGTCAGGCGTACCCGGCGACGTCCAACGCCCTGCTCGACAACGCACTGGGGCCGCAGGGGTACTACGGCCTGTTCGTTGCGAACATCCACACCGACCAGGCGAACTCGGCCGACTCCGACAACCTCGTCGCCTCCGCGCAGGCTCGCAACGTGCCGATCATCTCGGCCAAGCAGGCGTACGACTGGACCGACGGCCGCAGCAACTCCCGGTTCCGGCAGTTCGGCTGGAGCAACGGAACGCTGACCTTCACGCTGGACGCCGGCGCGGGCGCGAACGGCCTTCAGGGGATGCTCCCGCTGCAGACAGCCGCCGGGTCGCTCACCTCGCTCACGCGCGGCGGCTCCAACGTCACGTTCACGACTGCCACGCTCAAGGGCGTCCAGTACGCGCTCTTCACCGGGACCGCGGGGTCCTACAGCGCGCACTACGGCCCCTGAGCGCGAGTCGGACCTAGCCGAAGGGCCAGCGCCCCTCCGTGTGGAGGGTTTCCCGGGTCCCGTCTATGCCGCACAGACTGCCGTCTCTAGGCTTAAACAAGCCAAATCTCGAGCCACCGGACAGGGTTTTGATGAGGGACGCAAGCGATAAGGCAAGAAGCCTGAACGTCGTCAGCGGAGGTGCCGCGAGCATCGTCCTCAACGACCTCACGCTCGAGATCCTTCGCGATCGCCGTAATTCCGCGCGAAAGCGTCGGAAGACGATCGTCTCCCGGATGCTGATCGTCGCGGACGTCCTCGCGCTGCTCCTCGCGTACGTGATCGCCGAGGCGTTCTTCAGCACGTCAGCCGACAGGATCCCGTCGCTGGTCGAGGACGCCATCTTCCTGGTGACGATCCCAGGCTGGGTCCTGCTCGCGAAGCTCTACAAGCTCTACGACCGCGACGACGAACGCGCCGACCATTCGACGCTCGAGGATGTCGCCCCCGTCTTTCATCTCGTGACGCTCGGGACCTGGCTCGTCATCGTCGCGGCGTGGGCCTCCGGGGCGGGCGAGATCGCGATGACGAAGCTCGTCGCCTTCTGGGCGATGGCGATCGTGTTCGTGATCGTCGCCCGTGCGCTGGCGCGCGCCTGGTGCCGCCGCAGCCTCGCCTACTTCCAGAACACGATCGTGCTGGGGGCGGGCACCGTGGGCCAGCTCGTCGCGCGCAAGCTCGTCCTCCATCGCGACGAGTACCGGATGAACGTCGTCGGGCTCGTCGACGCGAACCCGCTGCCCCGTCGACCCGAGCTCGCCGAGATTCCGGTGCTGGGCGAGCCGAGCAGACTGCCGGAGCTCGTCCGTCAACTCGACGTGGAGCGAGTCGTGGTGGCGTTCTCGGGCGAGCCACACGACGCCCAGCTCGAGCGCATCGCCGAGCTGAAGAAGCTCGACGTGCAGGTCGACATCGTGCCGCGCCTCTACGAGGTGGTCGGCCCGCACGTGCGCATCACCACCGTCGAGGGAGTTCCGCTGGTCTCGCTCCCCACCGCGAAGCTGCTTCCGGGGTCTCGTGCGATCAAGCGCGCGCTGGACATCGTCGGCGCGGCGATCGGCGTGGTCTTGACCGCGCCGCTGTTGGCGTACATCGCGTGGCGGATCCGGCGCGACTCGCCCGGTCCGATCCTGTTCCGCCAGACACGGCTCGGCCTCGGCAGGCGCGAGTTCACGGTCCTGAAGTTCCGCACGATGCGGACCGACGTCGACAACACGGCGCACCGCGACTACATCCGCCAGACGATGAGCGCCGACGCCGTCGTCGGAGCGAACGGCCTCTACAAGCTCGAACGGGACGACGTGATCACGCCCTTCGGCCGCTGGTTGCGCCGCACGAGTCTCGACGAGCTGCCCCAGCTCTTCAACGTGCTTCGCGGCGACATGTCCCTCGTGGGGCCACGGCCGTGTCTCGCCTACGAGACTGAGCACTTCAAGCCGCACCACTTCGAACGCTTCGAGGTTCCGCAGGGGATCACCGGCCTGTGGCAGGTGACCGCTCGGGCGCACGCGACCTTCGGCGAGGCGCTCGACATGGACGTCGCGTATGCACGCAGCTGGTCGCTCGGCCTCGATCTCTGGCTCCTCTTGCGAACTCCGATCCATCTCCTCCGTCGAAAGGGCACCGCGTGAGCACGAACAACGGCAAGCCGCTGCAGCTGGCGGTGGTCGGGCTCGGGTACTGGGGCCCGAACCTCGTCCGCAACCTCCATGACGTCCCCGGCGCGTCCCTTCGCTGGATCTGCGATCTCCGCGAAGACAACCTCGAGCGAATCGGCCGGCGGTATCCCGCGGTCGCGCGGACGACGTCGTTCGACGAGGTTCTGAGCGACCCCGAGGTCGACGCCATCGCCGTGGCGACGCCGGTCTCCACTCATTTTGCGCTCGCGTCGGCAGCGCTCGACGCGGGGAAGCACGTCTTCGTCGAGAAGCCGCTCGCAGCGACCGTCGACCAGGCGGAAGTGCTTGCCCGGCGCGCCGTGGACGCCGGACTGATCCTGATGCCCGGCCACACGTTCCTGTACAGCCCGCCGGTGACGATGATCCGTGAGCTGATCGAGGCCGACGAGCTCGGGGACATCTACTTCATCTCGACGAGCCGCGTGAATCTCGGTCTGCACCAGTCCGACGCGAGCGTCGCGTGGGATCTCGCGCCGCACGACTTCTCGATCCTGCGGTACTGGCTCGGGGAGACGCCCGCGCGCTTGGCCGCCCTTAGCCGCGACTGCATCGTCCCCGGGACACCGGACGTGGCGTTCATCAACCTCGAGTTCGCCTCCGGCACGATCGCGCACGTCGAGATCGCCTGGCTCGCGCCGAGCAAGCTCCGCCGAACCGCCATCGTGGGGTCGCGCAAGATGGTCGTCTACGACGACACGAGCAACGAGCCGGTTCGCGTGTTCGACTCCGGAGTGCTTCCTCGCGACCCGACCTCGTTCGGCGAGTACAAGCTCACGTACCGGACCGGCGACATCGTCTCGCCGCGCATCGAGGCGGCCGAGCCCCTGCTGCTGGAGTTGAACGACTTTTGCGATGCGATTCGCAGCGGCGCCGCGCCTCGGTCGTCGAGCTCGATCGGCGTGGAAGTCGTCCGGATGATCGAGGCTGTCGACCGCTCCCTGGCCGAGAGCGGCGCACGAGTCGAGATCGGCGCTGCGTCGGAGGCGACTCTCTGACGATGAGCCACCACGTCTCCGCTGTGCCCCGGGCAGCCCGCGCATCGGCGCGAGAGCCGCTCGCGGTCGCCGTGGTTGCCGCCGACCAGGTGCTGGCTCAGCGCCTGGCGCTCGTGCTGGCGGAGGGTGGCCATGAGGTCGTTGCGCGCTTCGACCAGCCGGGCGAGCTCAACGGAGGCTCCTGGGACGTCACGATCGTCGCGGAGACGGGATCGGCCGCCGCGCGGCGCCGCCTCCAGGAGCACATCGCGTCGCTGGAGCAGCCGTTCATCGTCATCGCGCCCGGCCGAGGCGCCGGAGCGGTCCGCGAAGCGCTCGCGCGGGGCGCCTGCGGGGTCGTACGCACGACCGAGGTCGACGAGCGGTTGTCGGACGCCGTTCGCGCCGTGTTCGCCGGCCTCCTCGTGGTGCCGGCCGACGCGGCCTCCATCTTCGGCCGTCCGACGCTCTCACCGCGTGAGAAACAGGTACTCGGGCTCGTCGTTCTCGGCTGCTCGAACGCCGAGATCGCGGCCAAACTGAAAGTGACCGAGGCGACGGTGAAGACCCATCTGACCTCGTCCTTCCGCAAGCTCGGCGTTCGGACGCGCAGCGACGCGACGGCGCGCATCCTCGACCCAGCGAGCGGCCTCGGGCTCGGCATCCTCGCGCTCACCGGCGACGGCGAGGCGGCCGCGTGACCGCCCTCGCTCGACCGGACAACGATGCGCTCCTGAGCACACGCGCACACGTCCCGGAGCACGTCGTGTATCGCGCCTTCGTGCAGGAGACGGTCGTGCTGAATCTCGAGACCGGCCGCTACCAGGGGCTCAACCCCACGGGCGGGCGCATCCTCGACCTGCTCGGCGGCGGCCACACGGTCGGAAGCGCGGCCCGCGCCCTCGCCGAGGAGTACCAGCGACCGGTACCCGACGTCGAGCACGACGTCTGCACCTTCTGCACCGACCTGCTTGACCGCGGCTTGATCGAGCTCGATGGCGACGGCTGAGCTCCAGCCAGAGCCGTTCCCTGGCGCGGTCGCCGAGCGCTGGACCGGCTACGCGTTCGGAGTCGTGCTCGAGTGCGACGACGTGTTTCCCGGCGTCATGCCGACGACGAGCGCGGCCAATGGCCGATCCGCCTCGTGGCGCGAGGTCTCGCGGGAGGAGATCGAGGGCGCCTGGCGGCCCGACGCCGGCGAGATCCTGTTCGAGCGCCGCCACCCTGACGGCCGCCTCTTCCTGCAAGTGGACACGCGGTCGGAGCTCGGCTTCCGCATCTGGGCGCCGTACTACGGGCGCCACCTGGTCGACCCGGACGGCCAGGCGATCGCCTCTGCGCTTCCACGTGTGCCGCCGGTGCGCTGGCAACGCCTCTTCTTCGCGCAGGTGCTGCCGCTCGCGGCCGCCCTTCAGGGGATGTCGCTCTTCCACGCGAGCGCCGTAGCGCTGGACGGGCGCGTGCTGCCGTTCATCGGGCCCTCCGGGATCGGGAAGACTTCGCTGACGGCGCATCTCGTCTCCCTCGGCGCATCGTTCTTCACCGACGACGTCCTCGCTCTCGAGCCCAGGCCAGGGGGTGTGCTCGCTCATCCGGGGCCCGCGCGGCTGAGCATCGACGATCGGGAGCTGCGGCGAATCCCCTCGGCGCAGGCGCCCCGTCTCGGGCCCTGTCTCGGTCGCAGCGACAAGCTCATGCTCGCGACCCAGCCGCTGGAGACACCGCTTCCCGTCGCCTGCCTCTATTACCTCCGACCGGACAGCGAGGCCACCCACATCGTGATCGAGGAGCGCCGTACCGAGCCCGGCAGGACCCTGCTCGGGAGCAGTTTCATCAACTACCTGCGCTCCCCGGGGTATCTCGAGCGACACCTGGTGATCTCCGCGGCGCTCGATGCGTCGGTGCAGCTATACGACATTCGCATCCCCCGCGGCTTTCGCCCGCGCGACATCGCGGCGCGTGTGCTCGAGCACCGCGACGAGCTGTCTGGACGGTGAGCGTGCAGGCGCGTGGCCGGCCGCTCCATCAGAAACTCGCGCTCGGAATCGAGATCGTCGCGACGTACGTCCACGTCCGCGCCCGGCTCCGGAACGCGCCGCTTCCCACGACGGTCGCCTCACTGCGCGGCTGCTCACCGCTGAACGGGTCGGCCGAGGCCCTCGAGGAAGCGGTGCGGCTCGGTCACGCCGTTCGGCGCACGCTCAGGTTGCTCCCGACGGGTGGAGACTGCCTGACGCAGTCGCTCGTGCTGACGAAGCTCCTCGCTCGCCGCGGAATCGCGTCGGAGCTCGTGATCGGCGTGACGCCTGGGGAGCGGTTCGGCGCCCACGCCTGGGTCGAGCGCGAAAACGTCGCTCTGCTGCCGGCGCACAGGCGCCGGTTCGAGAACCTGGCAAGGCTTTGACTACGACTTTTTTCAGCCTTGACCCCCCTTCATTCCGTGCATAGCCTGAGGTTGGGAAAGCTGCGTCACATACACCAGTCGAAAGGTCGAGTGGAATGGACGTAAGGGAACACGAAACAGTCGACGAGTATGAGGCTCCGAGGGTCGTCGACTACGGGGATCTGTTCGAGCTTACGCAGGGAATGCGAGACGGCGATCATCTCGACGCCGACTTCCCCGCAGGCACGTCCAGAGGCGATCTCGGCTTCTCCTAAGCCGTTTCGCCAAAAGCCGGTTGCGGCGCTCCGACTGTCGTAGTCGGGACTGACCAGGTGCGTGCGCGAATCAGCGGCGCGTACTCTGCTGCGGGCCTTTCCCGCGAGACGACGTGCGAGGTCGAGGGGCGCGTCGACGGCATTCGCGCGCTCGCGGCGGAACTCGGCGAGGGTGCCGACGACGACGTGCTGGCGCAGGCTTTCACGCGCTTCGGCGACGGCCTGCTGACGCGAATCGGCGGCACCTTCGCCCTCCTCGTCTGGAGCGACGCGAGGCGCGAAGGATTGCTGGCGACCGACCCGCTCGGGTCGTGCTCCCTCTTCTTCTGCGAGACCGGTGGCTCGCTGCTCTTCGCGACGGAGCTCCGTGACCTGCTCGACCGCCTTCCCTCGGCCGCGCCGCCGAGCGAGGCCTCCGTGGCGCGATGGCTCGCCTACGGCGCCCTCAACCCCGACGAGACGCTCTACGAAGGCATCCGGCGGCTTCCGGGCGGGTGCTGTCTCCTGTTGCGCGAGGGGCGCTGGGAGCAGCGGCGCTACTGGACTCCGCGCTACGAGGGGGTCGACCGCGTCGGCCTCGAGGAGGCGGCGGAGGAGGTGCTCGCCGGCGTGCGCGCAGCCGTGGCGCGGCGGTGCGAGGGCCGGCGCGCTGCGGTGCTCCTCAGCGGCGGGCTGGACTCCGGCGCGGTCGCCGCCACGGCGCGTGAGCACGCGGCTTCCCTCCGGGCGTACTCCGCGGTCTTCCCCGGCGACCCGGACGCGGACGAAGCGCGGTTGGTCGAGCTCGCCACGACGGCACTCCGCATTCCTTCGACGACGCAGCCGAACGCCGCGGACGGCGTGCTGCGGGCGTCGGCCGAGCACGTCGCGGAGTGGCGCGTTCCCGCCGCGTCGCCCAACCTGTTCTTCCAGACCGGCCTCCTCGCCCGCGCGCGCGACGACGGTGCCGAGGTCGTGCTCGACGGCCAGGGCGGCGACGAGCTCTTCGGAGCCTCGCCGTTCCTGCTGGCGGACCGTGTACGGCGAGGACGGCGCCGAGAGGCGCACCGGCTCGCGCTCGATCTCGCCGGCGGCGACCAAGAGCTCGCCCGCAGGCTCTACCGGCGATACGGCGTCCGCGGAGCGGTACCCGCGGCGCTCGTGACTCTGCGGCGGCGGCTCCGCCGCGGCGCGCCCCGTCACTGGCTCACGAGCCACGCGTCGGCGGCCGCGCGTACGCAACCTGGGAGCAATACCCGCCTGGACGGGCCCCGCTGGTGGGCCGACCAGGCCGACAGGCTCACGCGGGGCCGCGAGCGGGCAGGCGTGCACGACCATCTCCGCCGCAAGCTCTTCGGAGCGGGCCTCGAGGGAGGGCATCCGTTGCTCGACGACCTGCCCCTCGTCGAGCTCGTGCTCCGGCTGCCGCCCGAGCTCGCCTTCGACCCGGAGCTCGACCGGCCGCTGCTGCGCCGCGCCCTGCTCGGCCTGCTGCCCGACGAGATCCGCCTGCGCGCGACGAAGAGCTACTTCGATTCCCTGGTCGTGGAGTCGCTCTCCGGGCCCGAGCGGCCGCAGCTCACGAGCCTGCTCGGCTCGCCGCGGGCGGAGATCCGCCGCTACGTCACCGAGGCCCGGTTGCGCGACATCGTCGACGGGCCGACGGCGCAAGAGCGGCCCTTCGACTGGGCCTGGAACTCGTGGCGGGTGGCGTCGACCGAGCTCTGGCTGCGCTCGTTCTAGCGGGCGGCGAACTCGCGGTCGTGCTCGGAGCGCCGGGTGAAGGCGTTGCGCACGGCAAGGGCAGTGCGCGAGAGCTTCCGCCGCCAGGTCTCGCCCTTCGGCCAGAGCTCCTCCCGAAGCGTGCGCGGCATCCGGGCGACCGCGCGGTGAGGTGGCAGCGCCCACAGATCGGACAACCACCGCTGGAGGTGGTTCTCGAGCACGGTCCGCTCGCGGCCCGCGGCGACGTTCTGGCCCCACACGCGCAGCGCGAGCGGCTTGCGTTCGCCGTAGAAGAGGAAGTCGACGGCGGCGGCCGTGGTCGCCCAGAGCCGCTCGACGCCCCATTCGGTCGCCGCCGCCGAGAGCTCCTCCGGCTCGGAAGCCTCGGCCAGCACAGCCACGTCGACGAGGTCGCGCAGCCGGCGCAGCGGCTCGTGCGCCCAGGAGTGCACCGCGACGAGCACCGCATGCGGGGCGCAGGGCAAGGCGAGGAAGCCGTCGACGCCGACCGCCGAGGGGAGACCGCGTTCAAGGACGTCTGCGGCCGAGGGCCCCTGCAGGCCGTCCAGCCACTTCGGGCGTGAGTGGAGCTCCAAGACCACCGGGAGTCCCGGCCAGGCGAGCGGCCGCAGGTGGTGGATATCGCGGTACCGCGCCGGATCGCCGAGCTCTCGGAAGCCGGCCTTGAGCAGCGAGGCCTGAGCGCGTGGGGCGTCGTCCGCTAGCAGGTCGACATCGCCGTACTCACGCAGCGCGTGATCGGGATAGTGCCGCGCCACCTCGGGCCCCTTCAGGATCAGCAGCGAGCCGTCGTACGCTGCCCGCACCCGCCGCAACAGGACGGGCACGCAGAGCAGGCCGACCGCCGCGCGGCGCTCACGCTCGACGAGCGCCGGCGGGACGGGCGCCCCCGCCGAGCGGAGCGACCGCGCCTCGAACAGCTCGACGCGGTGGCTTGCGACGTCGTTTGGCCCAGGCATGCGGGCGACAAGGTCGTCCACCGAGGCCCAGAGCTGCCCTGCCGTGGCCGCCATCAGTAGAGGCCGATCGTCCCGAGGCGGCGTTCCCGCCGCAGTGCCAGCCGGAAGATCCAGAGCCCGCCCAGAAGGGACACAACTGAAAACGGCAGGATCTCCGCCGCCGCGACGAGGGCATCTGTGGTGCCGGCGTTGCCGAGGAGCGACTCGCGCATCGAGTCGATCGTGAGCGCCAGCGGGTTGTACTGCGCGACTGTCGCCAGCCAGCCCGGCAGGAGGTCGAGCGGGAAATACGCCCCGGAGAGCAGCGTCAGGATCATCGCACCGAACCCGACCACGCCGGCCCCACGCCGGAACGTCAACACGAGCCCGGCGTTCGCGACACCGAGGCCCCACACGAACGGGATGAACGCCATCAGCACGAGCAGCGCGGCGGGAAGCCCCGCAGCCCGCAGGTCGAGCCCGAACACGAGGGTCGTGAAGACCAGGAACAGCGCCGTGCGCACGGGGACGTAGACGAGGTCGTACAGCACCGTGCCGATCTGGATCGTGTTCGGCGAGGTCGGCGTCACCAGCAGCGACTCGAGCGTCCCCATCAGCTGCTCGTTTCGAATCCCCGCGGAAATGCGCCCGAGCGCGAGCGCGGTGAAGCCGCCCAGCGCGATCCCGATGATCGCGAACTCGAGATAGGTGACGTCGTGGCCGCCGTACGACGGCAGCGCGCCCGGGTCCACCAGCTCGCCCACGAAGTAGAAGAGCACCGCCTGGAGGCCGAGCGCGATCCAGCCGGTGACGAAGCCGAAGCGGTAGCTGAGGGCGGTGAGCAGGTCGCGCCGCAGGAAGGCCGGCAGCTTCGCGAACTCCGCGAGCGTCCCCCAGCGGCGCGGTGCCTCGACGTAGGGCTGGGCGCTCATTCGCTCTCCGTCAGCCGGATGAAGGCGTCGAGCATCTCCGACCCCTCCTCGCGGCACGCCGTCACCTGCGCTCCCGCTGCCGTGAGCGCGGCCACCGCATCGCCGAGCACGGCATCCGGGGCGAGCGTCAGGCGGAAATCGCCCTCAGCTTCGTCCACGACCTCGATGGAACCGTGTCCTGCCAGCGAGGTGCGCAGCTCGCTCGTGCCGGGCCGGTGCGACGGAGCAAGGCGCAACAGGTGACTGCGGACGGCGACCGCGTCGGCGAACGCCGAAACACTGCCGACGAAAACGGTCTCGCCCTCGCGCAGGACCGTCACCGCGTCGGCAAAGCCGCGAAGCTCCTCGATCCGCTGCGTCGCCCAGATCGTTGCCGTTCCGCGGTCGGCCAGCTCGCGCACGTGTGCGCGCACCACCTCGGCGGCGTGCGGGTCGAGGTCGTGCGTCGCCTCGTCGACGAGCAACACCGGCGGCGTCGTCAGCAGCGCGCGGGCGATCGAAAGGCGCTTCTGCATCCCGTGCGAGTAGTGCCCGACCCGTTGCCGTGCGGCGTCCTCCAGGCCGACCATGGCGAGCGTCTCGCCGGCCCGTCTGCGCGCCGCGCGCTTGCGCATCCCGTGAAGTCGCGCGAAGAAGAGCAGGTTCTCGAGCCCTGACAGGCGCAGGTAGAACGAACGGTCCCCGGACGGGACGAGGCCAACGCGGCCGCGCAGCGCACGCGGGTTGCCGCTCGCGTCCTCGCCGAGCAGGCGCACCGCACCGTCGGTCGGGGTCGTCAATCCGCTGAGGATCCGGATCAGCGTCGTCTTGCCGGCGCCGTTCCGCCCGAGCACGGCGTGGATCTCACCGGCCGGGACGGCGAGCGAGACGCGGCTTAGTACCTCCTGGTCGCCGAACGCGCGCGACACCGTGTCGGCCTCGATCGCGCACGGCGGGTCCATCAGCGCGAGGCGAGCCCGCGGCTGATCGCTCGGGATCTGTGTTGTCGCAGCCTTGTGCACGGCGCTGCACAGATGGTCCGGCCGCAGGCGATCCGGCCACAACTAGCCGACTGACCAGGTTTTTGCCGGACCCGCCCTAGAGCTTGCCGCTTGTATCGCAGGCGTTGGGGTTGCCTTGCTGGGAACCGACGGTGAACCAGTGCTGCCGCTGGCTCGACGCGCCGTGTGTCCAGCTCTCGGGGTCGATGCGGCCCTGCGTCTGCTGCTGGATACGGTCGTCACCGACGGCCGCCGCCGCGTTGAGGCCGTCGGCGATGTCGTCCTGGGTGATGTCCGTCAGGTAGCCGGTCTGCGCGGCGTGATTCGCCCACACGCCGGCCAGGCAGTCCGCCT
>Ga0111538_10011493_pt1 | contig 11730 bp, 10 predicted proteins | sample SoiMethybrSBSTD1_FD_79669 | JGI IMG/M metagenome (GOLD analysis project Ga0111538, IMG submission 79669) | Bulk soil microbial communities from a Populus tree surrounding site in Tennessee, USA - Soil MetaG P. TD hybrid SBSTD1 (version 2)... | ecosystem: Environmental > Terrestrial > Soil >...
TCGCGTCAAGCGAGCTGTCGCACCACGAGCCCACCGTCTTCGACATAGGCGGTCACAGCATCGGCGCCCCGACGACGTTCTCGCTGATCGCCGGCCCGTGCACGGTGGAGTCGCGGGACCAGACGCTGACCGTGGCGCGCGCCGTGGCGTCGGCGGGCGCCTCGATGCTGCGCGGCGGTGCGTACAAGCCGCGCACGTCACCGTTCGCGTTCCAGGGGCTCGGTGTCGAGGGGCTCGGGATCCTGCGCGAGGCACGCGAGCAGACCGGGCTGCCGATCGTGAGCGAGATGACCTCGTCCAACCTCGCGGACCAGTTCGAGGAGGCGGTCGACGTGATCCAGGTCGGCGCGCGCAACATGCAGAACTACGGGCTCCTCGAGGTCGTCGGGAAGCTCGGCAAGCCGGTGCTCCTGAAGCGCGGCCTCTCCTCCACGCTCGACGAGCTGCTCCAGGCGGCCGACTACATCCTCAAGGAGGGCAACGAGCGCGTGATCCTGTGCGAGCGCGGGATCAGGACGTTCGACAACGCGATGCGCTTCACGCTCGACCTGGGCGCGGTGCCGTGGCTGAAGCTGCACACGCACCTGCCGGTGATCGTGGACCCGTCGCACGCCTCGGGCGACCGCCGCCTGGTGGGCCCGCTGTCCCGCGCCGCCGCCGCGGTGGGTGCGGACGGGATCATCGTGGAGGTGGCGGAGGACCCCGAGCAGGCCCTCTGCGACGGACCTCAGCAGCTGTATGCGGCGGACTTCGCGCAGTTCGCTAGCGAAGTGGCCGCGCACGCGGGGCTTGCCGGGCGAGCGCTCGCCTGAGCGCACCGAGGCGGGCCAGCGGCGTGTCCGCGATGTCGTGGACCGCAGATGCCGTCACGGTGACCGGCGATCTCAGGTTTCCGCGCACGCGGCGGCCGGCCAAGCGGCCGGTGATCCGGAAGCCGCGGATCCGCAACACGCCGTGCGGCGCGGACCTGCCGCCGATCCGAACCCGCCCGTGCTCGCGACGGGTCAGAAACCGCTCGATCCGGCCCGTGACGGTCACCCCGGGCAGGTACGCGACCCCGTCGAGCTCCGCCGCGTTGTCCGAGCCGATCCGGTAGCGCCCGGCGCGCAGGCCGCCGCCGCGGGCGCGGTCGGTCTCCCCGGCGCCGAACACGAGCGTCGTGAGCGAGTCCTCGAATACGTCGAGCAGCGTCAGCTTCGTCGCCGCCAGCGTCCGTCCCCGATTGCCGCGTGTGCCACGCAGGGGCAGCACCGCCGATAGCCGCCTCGGCGGTGGCGGCGTCGCTTGGAACGCGTGCGCCCTGCGCGGGCAGCCGCGCGGAACCTTGCGGCGCTGGATGAAACGGGCGAACGCTCGCTGCGTGCAGCCGTAGAAATCCGAGCCGATGGCGGAGTGGCCCGTGTCCGGAGCGACCACGAGCTGCGCGCGCGGGAAGGGCTGGGCCGCATGCTCGGCGTTCCCAACCGGCGTGCGCAGGTCGTCGGCGCCCTCCACGAGCAGCACGGGCACGTCGGGGAACGGCCCGGAGCCGAGATCCGGCGCCACCGGCGCGGCGGGCCAGCTCTCGCACAGCTCGAGCGTGTCGCTCGCGAGCGCCGTGGCGCGATCGAACGGCTCGAACGCGGAATCGGGGATGGTCGCCGCGTCTGCCGCCGCGAGCCGGTGCCGCTCGGCCGCGTCTGGCGGCGCGGCGCGCGGCCACGGCATCGGGATCTCCTCGCACGACGTGGCGGCGTACACCGCGGAGCTGAGCTGGCGCGGCGGCGGGGGCTCTGCGTCGATCTGGATGGCGCGCCGCCGCAGGCGGAGCATCGGCGTCACGTCGCCGCCGAGCGCCGCGTCGACCGCGCCGGGGAAGGCCGCTCGCAGCGTGGGGTCGAAGTCGCCGGCCAGCAGGATCGAGAAGAGGTCGACGCGGGTGAGCCGGGCGCGCCTGTGGCGACCGCGGGCGTCCACCACAGAGCCGCGGAGGGAGCCGCCGCGGCCGCCGATCCGCCGAACCAGCCGGTTCAGGTCGGCCACCGGGTCGGGGGTCCACCCGCACAGATGACCGCACAGCGAGCGAAGCACCCGCGGCACGGCCGCCGTGCTGTCGCGGTAGTAGGGATCCGGGCCGTCGAGCGGCGCGACCGAGTCGAGCACGAGCCGCTCGACGCGGTCGGGGTAGCGCAATGAATAGGACAGGGCGACCTTGGTGCCGTACGACGTGCCCCAGAGGGCGATGCGCTCGGCGCCGAGGGCCTGGCGCAGCGCGTCGATGTCGTCGTCCGTGTCACGCGTTGTATAGAAGGCGCGCCGCGCGCCGAGCTTCCGGGCGCACTCGCCCGCCGGCGGTCCCGCGTCGAACAGGTTCGCCCGCTCCAGGCGGCGGCACCGCAGGAGCCCCGAGCGGCCGGTGCCGCGCTGGTCGAAGATGATCACGTCGCGCTTCCAGTAGGCCGGGTAGAGCACGCTCAGCCCCTGCCCGCCGAAGGCGTCCGTCGCGGACTGGCCGGGCCCGCCGGCGAGCACGACGAGCGGCGGCTGGGTGGCGCCGCCCCGCTGGCGCGCCCTGATGCGCTCGACGAACAGGCGCACGCGGCCGGGCACGTTCCCGCTCCGGTCAAGCGGCACGCTCATCCGCGCGCAGGCGAGCCCGAAACTGCCGCAGCGCTTGAACGGGAGGGCGGCGTGCGCGGGCGCGGCGAGGACGAGCCCGGCCACGATCAGAGGGATGAGGAGGGCCGCCCGCCTTATGGGAGCAACGGTAGCGCCGTGGGGCCGTCCGCCCCCAGTAACCTCCCCGCCCGCGAATGTTCGAGAAGGTTTTGGTCGCAAACCGGGGTGAGATCGCCATCCGCGTCATGCGGACGCTCGAGGAGCTGGGTATCGGGAGCGTGGCGGTCTACTCCGAGCCGGATCGCGACGCGCCGCACGCCCGGCGCGCCGGCGAGGCGTACCTGATCGGTCCCGGACCCGCCAGCGAGAGCTACCTCGTCGTGGAGAAGCTGATCGAGGTGGCGCAGCAGTCCGGCGCCCAGGCGGTGCACCCGGGGTACGGCTTCCTCGCCGAGAACGCCGCCTTCGCGCGCGCCTGCGAGGAGGCCGGGATCGTGTTCATCGGCCCGCCCCCGAGCGCGATCGACGCCATGGGCTCGAAGACGCGCGCCCGCGAGATCATGCAGGAGGCCGGCGTGCCGATCGTGCCCGGCACGACCGACCCCGTGGAGACCGTCGAGGACGCCCGCAAGGTGATCGCGGACTCGGTCGGCTATCCGGTGGCCATCAAGGCCGCGGGAGGCGGCGGCGGCAAGGGATTCCGCGTCGCCGAGTCGGAGGACGAGCTCGAGAAGGCGTTCGAGGGCGCGTCACGCGAGGGCGAGAAGTTCTTCTCCGATCCCACCGTGTACGTGGAGCGGTACCTGCCGGACCCGCGCCACGTCGAGGTCCAGGTGCTTGCCGACGACCACGACAACGTCATCCACCTGTTCGAGCGCGACTGCTCCGTCCAGCGCCGCCACCAGAAGCTGATCGAGGAGTCGCCGGCCCCCGCGGTCGACCCCGAGCTGCGCGAGAAGATCGGCAAGATCGGCACCGACGCGGCACGCGCGGTGGGCTACCGCTCCGCCGGCACGATCGAAGGCCTCCTCCAGGACGGCGAGTACTTCTTCCTCGAGATGAACACGCGCGTGCAGGTCGAGCACTGCGTGACCGAGATGGTCACCGGGATCGACATCGTTCGCGAGCAGATCAAGATCGCCGCCGGCGAGCCGCTCGGCTACTCGCAGGAGGACGTCGTCGTGCGCGGGCACGCGATCGAGTGCCGCATCAACGCGGAGGACGCGTCGAAGAACTTCGCCCCCGCGCCCGGCCGTGTGGGCTCGTACCGCGAGCCGGCCGGCCCCTTCGTCCGCGTGGACTCGGGCGCTGAGGAGGGCTACGAGGTCCTGCCGCTGTACGACCCGATGATCGCCAAGCTGATCGTCTGGGACGTGGACCGCGAGGCGTCGACCAAGCGCATGCTGCGCGCGCTCGGCGAATACGAGATCGGCGGCCTGAAGACGCTCATCCCCTTCCACACCGCGCTGCTCGGCACCGAGCAGTGGGCGAACGCCGAGACATGCCGCGACCTCGTCGAGGACAAGGACTGGCTCAAGCAGCTCGCGTTCCCGGCACCTGAGAAGCCGGCCGAAGACGACGAGACCGAGAAGGTGTCGCGCGAGTACGCGGTCGAGGTCTCCGGCCGGCGCTTCGACGTGACCGTGATCGGCGAGGCGCTCGCCGCGAACGGAGCGGGGCCGGCCAAGCAGGCGCCACGCCGTGAGCGCAAGAGCGGCGGCGGGGGCGGCGCTCCCGGCGAGCTCGTGTCACCCATCCAGGGAACCGTTCTCAAGGTCGCCGTGGAGAAGGGCGCCGAGGTGGACGAGGGCGCGCTCATCTGCGTGATCGAGGCGATGAAGATGGAGAACGAGATCACGGCTCCGAGCGCCGGAACGGTGGAGGAGCTGAGCGTTTCCGAGGGCGGCTCGGTGGCAACCGGGGACACGATCGCCGTCATCAAGTGACGACGTTCGTCCCGCCCGCCCGCCACCTCCTCAAAGCCAAGGACCTCGCCGACGCTCGCTACTTCGAGCAGCTCGACGTGGAGGACCTGGCGCACGCCGCGGGGCTGTCGCGCGCGCACTTCAGCCGCGAGTTCAGGGCCGCGTTCGGCGAGTCGCCGCACAGCTATCTGCTGACCCGCCGCATGGAGCGGGCCGCGGCGCTCCTGCGCACGACGGACCGGTCGGTCGCCGACGTGTGCTTCTCGGTCGGCCTCCAGAGCGTCGGCTCCTTCACGAGCAGCTTCAAGCGCACATACGGAGTGACGCCGACCGCGTACCGCGCCGCGTACCCGCCGGCGGCGGCCAGCGCCATGGTGCCCGGGTGCATCGCGCGCTTCTTCGGACGCCCGCGGCACAACAGCACAAATGAAGAAGACAGCCCTTCGGCCGAGGCGTAGCTTGCTTCCCATGATGAGAATCGCAAACGCACAGGTATGGGTCCACAACCAGGACGAGGCGCTCGCCTTCTACACCGACAAGCTCGGCATGGAGGTTCGCTCCGACGTGACGCTGCCGGAGATGGGCGACTTCCGCTGGCTCACGGTCGGCCCGCCCGGGCAGGAGGACTTCGGCATCGTTCTGATGGCCATCCCCGGCGCGCCCGTGATGGATGAGCAGACCGGGGCCGAGGTGCGCAACCTCATGTCGAAGGGCTTTGCCGTCACCGTCTTCCTGACCACCGACAACGTCCAGGGCGACTACGAGGAGCTCAAGGGCCGCGGTGTCGAGTTCACCGACGACCCGGAGGAGCGTCCGTACGGCGTCGACTGCGGCTTCCGCGATCCGTCCGGCAACTCGTTCCGGCTGACGCAGGTGAACGAGGCCGTCGTCAACCAGCGCTGAACCTGCGCGGGAACGCCACCGGGCCTGTAGCTTGCGGCCCGGTGGTGAACCCGCTCGGAATCGTCTCAGCGCCAGGAGAGCTGGCCGCCTCTCTCCGCACACTGCCCGAGCTGCTCGAGGCCCTGCGGAAGGTCGCCGACGACACGCGCCGGATGGCCGACAACACCGCGGAGCTGCCAGACGTGCGGGCTCAGCTCGAGCAGGTGGCCGAGACCACGAGCGTGCTGCCGCAGATGGACCGGCGCATGGCCACGATCGAGGAGGCCATGCCCGTGCTGGTGGAGGTGCAGCAGCACCTGGCGCGCCTGCCGGAGACGATCGAGGGCCTGAACCGCGGCATCGCCGAGCTGGTGGGCCTCATGGACGGGCTCCAGGCCTCACTCGGCCAGCTCCACGAGTCGCTCGAGCCACTCGGCCGCCTGGCCGACCGCATCCCCGGCGGCTCGCGCCGCTAGGGACGGTTGCGACACTGCGCGCATGACCTTCACCGCGATCGTGCCGGACGAGCTCGACTGGATCACCCGCCCCCACGAAGCGGGCGAGCCCGCCCGCCACGTCGCCGAGCTGAGTGATGTGGCCGGCTTCGCCCACGCGCGCGGGAATCTCTGGCTCTACGAGCCGGGCGCCCGCGGCCGCAGGCACCGGCACCCCGCGCAGGAGGAGACCTTCGTGGTCATTCGCGGGATGCTCTCCATGTATCTCGGCGAGCCGCCCGAGCGCCGCGACGTACCGGTCGGCGGGCTCGTCCACGTGGGCCCCGGCACGCCGCTCCAGACGGTGAACCACGGCGACGAGGACCTGCTCGTGTACGCCTACGGGTACCCGCCGGAGGCAGAGCACGCCGAGATCCTCGAGTCCGCGCTCAGCGACTAGTGACGACCAGCTCGTGGGTGCCCGAGGTGGGCGCGTTCACCAGCACCTCGACGCCCCGGTTGCTCGCCACAGTGGTGTACGAGACGGGGCTCCCGTCGAGCGTTGCCCGCGCCACCTGAGCGCCGCTCGGGAGCGTGTGGCCGATCGTGAAGCGGGAGAGCGGCACTCCGAGGGTCACGCGCGTCGTGTACGTGCTCCCCGAGTGCGAGGCCGTCACGTCCACCGCGCCTCCGGCCAGCCTGATGTTCGATCCCGCCACGCTCGACTGCCCGCCCGGCACCTGCGGAGTGACCTCCAGCGCGCGCCGGCCCATGTCCGGCCGGACGCCCAGCTGCTGGTGCACCACGGGCCACAGCGTCCCGTACGTGCCCCAGGCCTGGAGGACCATCGACCGGTCGTAGAACGGCCGGTCGATGTTGCGCCCGAAGTCGGGCGACGGTGCGATCTCCGGCATCGCGCCCGGCTGCTCGTCCGGATCCGGCAGCTGCAGGCGCCGGTTCGCGGCGGTGTAGCGCTGCTGCTGGTTCGCGCCGAGCCGGCCGTAGTTGCCCTCGCCCACCGCCATCACCGCGGTGTTGAGGCTGAAGATCGAGCGCTCGCCGGTGCCGGCCGGGCCGTTGTCGCATCCCGGCACGCCGGTGTGGAAGAGCCCGAAGTCGGTGCTGAAGCACTGGCTCTCGCGCACGTCGAGGGCCGCGTTCCCGTGATCCTTTGCAGCGAGCCCGGGGCTCACGCGACCGTCCTTCGCCAGCTCGATCTCCATCGGCGTCACGCCGATCCAGTGGCGCTGGTACTTCTGCAGGTTGTTCGGCTCGTCGAGCGAGTCGGCGTATCCCGGGACGCCGGGCATCCACCACGCCGCCTCGAATGCCGTTTCCATCTTGCGGGCCTGTCCGCGTGCCCACGCGCGCGTCGACGCATCGCCCTTCGAGTCGGCGAGGTCTGCAAGGTCGTACAGACCGCGGATCGTGGCCGTGGTCACGTCGAGCTTCTCCTTGCCCATGCCGGTCCGCTCCACGTTGCCGAGCCCCTCCGGCCAGCCGTCGTGGTCGGCGTCCATCTGGTCGACGACCCAGTGCATGCCGCGCACCGCGAACGGATACAGCTGGTCGCGCAGGCCGCTGTCGCCGCTCCAGCGCCACGCCAGCGCGAGCGCGCTCGGGAACTTGGCGGTCTCGTCGGTGTTCCCGGCGGACGAGTCGGCGCCGTAGTAGACGCTGCCGTCCGTGACGACCTCGTGCACCACCTTGCCGGAGGTCGGGTTGACGATGACGCTCACGTCACGCAGCGCCCGGAGGTGGTCGGCCACCGTCTCGAACTGGCCCGCCGCCACAGCGGCGAAGGACGTGAACTCCCCGTCGGTGGCGAACAGCCAGGGGTAGTCGGGGAAGCCCGCTCCGAAGAAGCGCACGTGCGGGACGGTGCCGGCGGGCGGCGGGTATTGCTTGCCCTCGTCGGTGAAGCGGACCTTCAGGTCGTCAGCCGCCTGCACCGAGTCCGCCAGGTTCTGCTTGCTCCACTCGATGCCCTGCTCGAGGAGCCTGTCGCCCGGCAGGTCGACCTTCGTCCGGCTCGCGACCTGATCGCGGCTCGCCATCTTCGCCTGGAGAGCGCCGTCCGGGTCCGACAGCGCCGCGTTCAGCTCGGACGTCGCGGCGGCCTGGCCGGCCTCGGAGCCCGCTACCGCGATCCACAGCGTCGCGGTGCCTCCCGGCGGGATGTCGAGCTGGTAGCGCAGCCGGCCGCCTGCGCCCTTCCCGGCCGCGCTGTCGTCACAGCGAGCGGGCGCCGGGCCATCCGACGGGCAGATGACCGGCGGCTCCTGCGGTCCGCGGAAGCCCGTGCCGGTCGCGGTGTCGATCGGCTGCTCGCGGGCTCCCACCATCGCGGTCCAGCCGCGCTCCTCCGAGAAGACCAGCCGGCCGCCGGAGGCCGTGGCCGAATCCGCCTGGTTGAACGCCGTGGCGTTCGGCGTCGTCCAGCCCCACGGGTAGGCGCTCATCAGCTCCGAGTGCGCGTCCACGCTGATCACCGGGCGCTGCCGGCCGCCGGTGGAGCGGAGGGTTAGCCCGAAGAGCGCCGCGCGGCGCCCGTCTGGCACGAAGTCGGTGCGCTGCACGGTGAGCCCCCTGGGGCCCGGCAGATCCATGCGCGCGAAGCCCGACCCGGAGGTGAACCGCGTGGCCGGCCCGATCCACTGGCCGTCGATCCCGAACCAGATCCCGTCGAGCAGCTTGAGCGGCGGCGTCCACACGCCGCCCATCTCGCCGCGGATGTGCCAGCCGGAGGCCGGGAAGCGGCCCGCCTCGCTGCCGACCACGTAGCCGCGCGACCCTGACTCGACGTAGCGCCGGTCGTCGAGCCGGTTGGAGGTGGAGAGGGAGGGAGCGGCCTGGGCGGTCGTCGCGCCGAGGAGCGCGAGGCAGGTCACGGCAATGAGCGTCCGGCGCATCAATGAGGCGATGCCCGGGCCCCGGTGAGGGCAAACGCTCCGGCCTAGCCGGCGCGCAAACGCTTCAGGTTCTCGGTGTGGATCTTGCGCTGCTCGCCCGAATCGCGGCCGGCGGGGAGCTTCAGCCGATCCTCGCCCCGCTCCAGCGCGTCGAGATAGTCCACGTCCTCGTCGAGGATGCGGAGCGCCTCCGCCCGGGTGTGGGGCGAGCCGTGGCCCGGCACGACCGTCTCCGCCGCCTCCACGAGGGGAGCCAGGCGTGCCAGTGTCGCCCGGTAGTCGCCGAGGCCCGCCTCCACCATCGGGATCTCCACGTTCGAGAGGTAGTCCCCCACGCACAGCACCCCGCACCAGCGCGCCATCACGGCCATGCCGTCGGAGGTGTGGCCGTCCGCCGGGTGCAGCTCGAGCTCCTCGGGACCGAGCTCGATGCTCCCCGGCACCGGCAGCGCCTGCACGTGGCCGAGCGCCAGCGGCCGGTCACGCTCCACGTACAGCTCGGCGTCCTTGTCCCGCAGCTCCCGCTGCGCCGCGCCGGGCTCCTGGTGCAGCCGCGTCACGCTCGGCTCGCCCATTCCGAGCGCGAGCTCCGGGAAGGCGACCCGGCCGAGCAGGTGGTCGTAGTCCGCGTGGGTGGCCACGAGCGCGTCCGGCTCGAAGCCGGCGCCCGCGAGCAGGCCCGGGAGCGCCTCGAGCTCGTCCGGGAAGTACGGCGAGTCGATCAGCATCGCCTCCTCGCCCGCACGCATGGCGACCGCGTTGGTCTGCCACATCCGGCTGGTGATGACGAGTACGTCGGGGTGAGCCGAGACGGCTCTCAAGCGGCGTTGAGAAGCTTGCCGGCGTCGCGGAAGGTCTTGACCTCGGCGTCCGGCTTCTTGCGGCCGTCCAGGTCCTCCCCGTGGCGGTTCACCCAGATCACCGGGATCTTCGACTTGAGGCAGGGCTCCACGTCGGTCGGATAGCCCGAGGCGATGTGCACCCAGTTCTTCTTCAGCTTCTCGATCCGGCGCGCGCACTCCTTGAAGTGGGCGGGATCGGGCTTGTAGCTGCGCACCTGCTGCGCGGTGACCACGAGGTCGAAGTCCACCCGGAAGTGCCGCCGTGTCGCCCCCAGCAGCTTGTCGTCGATGTTCGCGAGGATCCCGAGCTCGTACTTCTTCGAGAAGCGCTCGAGCTGCGCGTTCGTCTCACGGAACGGCGCCCACGCCGGGACGCTGTTCGGCAGGAAGTTGGAGCGCGACGGCTCTAGCTCCCAGCCCAGCTCTGACGCCACCCGGACCGCCGTACGGCGCAGCACCTCGGCGTACAGCTCGTACGAGCCACGCTGGATATCGCGCTGGATATCGATGAAACGGGGGATCAGGACGTCCCGGTCGATAGTGAAGCCGTCCCGGTCGGCCTCCTTCTGGAATGCCTCGTACACCCCCGTCTCCCAATCGATGAGGGTGCCGTAGCAGTCGAACGTGACGAATTTGACGTCTTTCGGTAGAGCCATGAGGAGGGTGTTCGGTAGGGTCCTGCCCCGCTGAAGAAGGTGCCCCGCGCGGCGCTGGATAGTACCTACCCTCGATGGACCTCCTCGAATACCAGGGAAAGCAGCTGTTCCAAAAGCACGGCGTGCCCGTGCCTGACGGGCGTCCCGCGACCTCCGTTCCGGAGGCCGTGGAGGCCGCCGAGGAGCTCGGCTACCCGGTCGTGATCAAGGCGCAGGTCCAGATCGGCGGCCGCGGCAAGGCCGGCGGCATCAAGCTGGCGAAGGACCGCGCGGAGGCCGAGGAGAACGCCACGGCGATCCTCGGCATGGACATCCGCGGCTTCACCGTGCACGAGCTGTACGTGGAGAAGGCGTCCGAGATCGACGAGGAGTACTACGCGGCGATCGTGTTCGACCGCGCCGCCAAGAAGCCGATGGCGATGCTCTCGAAGATGGGCGGCATGGACGTGGAGGAGGTCGCCGAGACCGACCCCGAGGCCATGCGGATGCTCCACGTGGACCCGCTGCTCGGGCTCCAGGACTTCCAGGGCCGCCGGCTGGCGTTCGAGTCCGGCATCGCGGAGGACGTGATCCGGCCGGTGGGCGCGATGCTGGCGAAGCTCTACGACGTGTTCGTGCGCGAGGACGCCACGCTGGTCGAGGTGAACCCGCTGCTGATCACGAAGAGCCGCGAGGTGGTGGCGCTCGACGCGAAGGTCACGGTCGACGACAACGCGCTGTTCCGCCATCCCGACGTGGCCGAGATGCGCGACCTGTCCGCCGAGGACCCGCAGGAGCGGATGGCGAAGGAGCGCGGGCTCACCTACGTGAAGCTCGACGGCAACGTGGGGATCCTCGGCAACGGCGCCGGCCTCGTGATGTCAACGCTCGACGTGGTGGCTCAGGCGGGCGGGAGCCCCGCGAACTTCCTCGACGCCGGCGGCGGCTCGAAGGCCGAGGCGATCACGAGCGCGGTCGAGGTGATCCTCTCCGACGAGAAGGTGAAGGCGGTGCTGTTCAACATCTTCGGCGGGATCACGCGCTGCGACGAGGTCGCGCGCGGCCTGATCGAGGCGTTCGAGCAGATCAAGCCGGATGTGCCGTTCGTGGTCCGGCTCGACGGGACGAACGACAAGGAGGGGCGCGCGCTGCTCGCCGAGGCGAACCTGCCCAACGTGCACACCGAGTCGACCATGCTCGGCGCGGCCGAGAAGGTCGTGGAGCTGGCTGCCTGATGGCGATCCTGGTGGACAGGGACACCCGTCTGGTCGTCTCAGGCATAACGGGCCGCGAGGGCACCTTCCACAGCCTGCGCAACCGCGATTACGGCACCAACGTCGTCGCCGGGGTGACGCCCGGCAAGGGCGGCCAGGACGTGGACGGGATCCCCGTCTTCAACACGTTCCACGACGCGGTGGAGAAGACCGGCGCCAACACCGCGATGGTGTTCGTGCCGCCGCGGTTCGCGGCCGACTCGATCCTCGAGGCCGAGGACGCCGGCA
>Ga0111538_10011494_pt1 | contig 11730 bp, 10 predicted proteins | sample SoiMethybrSBSTD1_FD_79669 | JGI IMG/M metagenome (GOLD analysis project Ga0111538, IMG submission 79669) | Bulk soil microbial communities from a Populus tree surrounding site in Tennessee, USA - Soil MetaG P. TD hybrid SBSTD1 (version 2)... | ecosystem: Environmental > Terrestrial > Soil >...
AGCCCGCCAGGTTGTCTCCATCGAATTTGGGAAGCTGACGCCTCACGATCAAGAAGACTTCTTGCGCGAGGTCGTCGAGGTCGGCATCGAGTCCGCCGAAAGCTCGGATCCATCGAGAGACATCATGGAACCATCGGGCGTAAATCTTCTCGAAGGTGAGCGCGTCCGCCTCGCTTTGCTCGGACGTCACCTCGCCGGGGCTCGGCTTCGCCGCGATGACATCCGCCGACATCGACATCAATCGTAAATGGAGGCGCATCGCGAAGATCTTCTCGCTATTTCAGTCGAGCGCAGCTGCGAGACCTGCCGAAGCACCCAGCCACAATGCCGGCATGCGTCCGACCTGGCCGTCGGGGTTGATTTGAAGAGCGTACGGCACCGGCCGGAGGACGCCATCTGCGGACAAATACAGCGCAAATTTCTTATCGAGCCAAAACCTGACCCAGGTCGATGCTCGGAGGCCGATTTCAAGACGCACTTGCTGCTCGGCCTGCTGCAAATCGCGCCCGACGATCGACAGAATGCTCGCGCTCGGCCCGAACTCGGCGCCCACTTCGGAGAATCCGCTCCTCGCCGAAAAACCGGCTGCGATGTCGATCGGAATCCACCACGCGCTGGCGGACGCACTCTCGAACTCGAGCGAACCGCGGAGCAGGCCGGCGCCGAATCCGAGGTGAAAGCCGCGCTTGCCGCGCACCCAAATCTGGGCGCCGCCGCTCACCGCGGCTTTCCGATCGCTGGCGGCGGGGGCGACGAGCAGCATTCCTCCCAGCGTAAGGTCCCATTGCATCGGCCTTGCACCGCTCGATGGAGGCGGAGGGGGTGCGGCGCGTTCGGGCGCCGGTGGTAGGACCGGCGCTTGCGCGCGTGTCACCGGCTCCGGCGCGGGCTCGGCGATCGTCGGAGGATCGAGCACCAGTGCGACGAACACCGCGGCGTGCTGCGCGCGCTCGGCGCAAGCGCGCGCGGGATCGGCGAACACACGTTCTTGCCCGGACACTGTGACGCGGAACTGCGCGCCTTGATCGGCAATCGACGCTTCGTCGCTGCCCGGCGGCCCCGCGTCGGTCATCACCTCGGTGCGACGAAGCAACCGCCTTAGCACCGTGGCGACTTGCGACGGCGCGGGGCACGCACTCTCGTCTCCCGCGAGGTGCAGCGAGCTCGGAGGCGCCGCGCGGGCAAATTGCGTAAACGCCAGGCCCGTAGCCAAGAGGCTCATCCGGGCAAGGCTGATCGCTCGCGAGCGCCTCATTCACGCCTACTTCCCACGCGCGGCGCGTCGTTTTCAAGTCCAGCGGAGCGCCCGCTCAGCACCGGGCCGTCCATCGACCCCGAAAGGTCGCATGAAGGTTCTTGGGCTCCTCCGCCATTCCCTCAGGTGTACGCGAACCACGAGGCGCACGAAGTGGGATGACGGCGAGCACCTCCGTCGGCCAAACGGCTGACCCGTGGCTGTCCCGAATCGAATTTTCCAGTCGCACGCCCGTTCGGGCGTGCCGGCTTTCTCGCGCTCGAAGAACGACCAAGACCCTGAACGTCGTGCCGCAGGACCGAGAGGAGCAAACATGAAGACGTCGAGGCACCGAAGAACCGCGTGGACCGCGCTGGGCTTTTCTCTCATCGTCGGCGGGATTTCTTGCTCGGCAGAGATTGGCGATAGCGGTTCGCATCCGAACGACCGCACGGGGGGCACCCGAACCGGCACCGGAACGACGGGATCGGGCGGAAATACCGGCGGAACCGGTACGACTACGGGCACCGGAACGGGTGCCGGCGGGGGTTCCACCACGGGGACCGGTACCGGCGCGGGGGGATCCTCCGGCAACGGCGGCACGGGCAGCGGCGGAACCGGTACGGGGACCGGAGGCGCCGGTGGTGCCGGCGCGGGCGGAGCGGGAGGAAGCGGCGGTGCAATGCCTCCGCCCGGTTTCGAGCCCGCCACCGTGCGCAGCATGGTGCGCAAGGTGAAGAACCTTTTGACCGGAATGGCCCCGGTCGACGCGGATCTCACCGCCGTCACCAACAATGGTCCCGCCGCGCTGCAGGGCCTCATCAATACCTGGACGATGACCCCGGAGTTCCGCGATCGGATGGTCGCCCTCTTCCGCAACACCTTCCAGCAAACCGGATTCACGGCCACCGAGGACTTCAAGCCGCAGCTGCTCGAGAACGGTGGACTCGATCTCGGTCCCGTCGGCCCCATCGCCGTCGGTGACGACGCCTACAACCGCCTCGTTCAGAATCTGCAGGACAGCTTTGCGCTCACCGCTTGGCAGATCATCGCCGACGGGCGCCCGTTCAGCGACGTGCTCACCACGCGGAAGTTCATGATGACCACCGCGCTGAAATCCCTCTACCTGCAGATCGAAATGCCCAACGATCAGCCGCTCCGTTTCAACTTCGGCGGCGCCAAGAAACTGCAGTGGAAGGTCGACTACAGCGGCACGGCGATTCCGCTCGAGGACACGCTCAATCCGGCGAGCCCCAACTACATGATTTTCAGCGACGAGGCACCGGTCAACAAGCCCTTGTTCCCGACCGGGCTCGTGACTTGCCAGAACACGCCGGGCAAGATCCTGCCCATGGAAGGGTATGCGCTCTTGTTCCAGCGGCTCTTCGGCATGACGCCGCGATCGTCGTACCTCACGATGACGCCGGAGTGCTTCGAGCACGGGTCGAAGCCGTACTTCACGGCGCAAGACCTCAGCGATTGGAAGTGGGTCAACGTCCGCACGATGAACGCCGGCGAAGCGTACGTGCAGCCCTATGATCTGCCGAAAGTGCGCACGCTGACCGAGCTCGGTTTGGCGCTCCCGCGCGTCGGCTTCTACACGACGCCCGCGTACCTCGCGCTCTGGAACACCAACGACTCCAATCAGCACCGCGTGACGGCCAACCAGACGCTCCTCGTGGCTCTCGGGCAATCGTTCAGCGGCGCCGATTCGATCATCCCCATCAGCACGACGGGGCTCGATTCGTCGCACTCCGTGAACGGCTCTGAGTGCTACGGCTGCCACAAGAGCCTCGACCCGCTGCGGCAGTTCTGGGGCACGCAGAACGACTACAACGACCGCAACGACTTTTTGACGACGAGCTTCGGCAACACGCCGTCCAACCCCCGCCCCGCGGCGAAAGGGGGAGCGCTCGCCTTCGGCAACGTCAATGCAACCGGCGCGGACATGTTCGCGTTGGGCCCGCTGCTCCTGCAGGTCGCCGAGCCCGACGGGCTCACGCGGTTCGCCATGGCGATCACGCAGCAGCTCTGCTTCTTCGCCAACTCGTCGATGTGCCTTGAAGGCGACGGCGAATTCCGCCGCATCGCGCGCGCGTTCCAGGACAAGAACTACGATTTCCGCGCGCTCGTGGCGGAGTTCTTCTCCTCGCCGCTCGTGACCGGCGCAACGAGCACCGCCACATCCATGCAAAACGGCGTGACCATCAGCATCTCGCGCCGCGATCAGCTGTGCGGGAGCCTCTCGGTGCGCTTGAACAAACCGGACATCTGCGCGCAGGCGGTGCCGTTGCCGTCGGTCACGCAGCAGTCCACGCAGCGGATCGCCTCCAGCCTCGCCATCGACGGTTTCAGCCGCGGCGAGGAGTACCCGGTGACCCCGAGCTCCCCCACCCTGTTCTATCGCGCGGCCAGCGAGCTCCTCTGTGAAAACATTGCTCCCCTGGTTGTCGACGTGCTCGGCGCCACCGACAGTCTTTACAAGAGCGCCAGCTACGCAGCTGGAATCGATGACATGGTTTCCCGTGTGATGGGTGTCGCTCCGTCCGACCCGCGTCACGCCGAGGCTGTGTCGCTCCTCACGGCGCATTACAACGCCGTCGTCGGCGCCAAGAACACGGCCTCGAATGCGCTTCGTTCGACGTTCGTCTTGGCCTGCGAATCCCCCACGTCCCTGTCGTTTGGTCTGTAAGGAAGGATAACCAACATGTTGCTCGCACGACGTGACGCACTGATGACGGCGCTCTTCGGCGCCGGACACGTTGGCCTCCGCGCACTGGCGACGGGCCTTCCTGCGTGGTTCCTCGCCAATCCGCGCTCGGCGACCGCCGAGTCCCTCGATTGCGCCATCATGGCCAAGGAGAAGCTCCAGTACCTCATCGTGAGCTGCTCGAGCCAAGGAGATCCCGTCAATTGCAACGTGCCTGGCACGTACGAAGCGCCGGCCATCATCCATCCCAACCAGGACACGATGGCGGCGACGATGGTGAGCCTCGGCGGGAAGAGCTACGGAGCGGCGAAACCGTGGGCCGGCACCGACGTGGGTGGCGCGCTCGCTCCCGCGACGCTGGGGCGCACGGCGTTCTTCCACCACACGACGCGCACGACGACGCACGGCGACCAGCCCAAGGTGATGAAGTTGCTCGGAGGCGTCACCGGCGGCGACATGGTGGTGTCGGCTTTCGCCAAGCACCTCTCGCCGTGCCTTGGGACCGTACAACCGGAACCGGTCGCGGTGGGAGCGCGGGGCAATGCCAGCGAGCTCGTGAGCTACGCCGGGCGCACGCTCCCCTCGATTTCACCGACGCAGCTGAAGCAGCTCTTGACCGGCAGCAAGACCGACGTGCTGGTCAAAGTGCGCAACCTGCGCGATCAATCGCTGGACCAGCTGAACGCGCTGTTCAAAGCGGAAGGCAACGCGACGCAAAAGGCGTTCCTCGACGCCATGGCGCTTTCTCAAGTCCAAGTGCGCAAGCTGGTCGAGCAGCTTGCCACGACGCTCAACGCCATCAACTCCGACGACGCCAAGGGCCAAGCCTTGGCCGCCGCGGCGCTGATTTCCGCCAACGTCACCCCCGTCGTCACGATGCACATCGGGTTCGGCGGGGACAATCACACCGACACCGAGCTCGCCACGGAAGCGGCGCAGCACGTGACCGGGGTCCAAGCGATCCAACAGATCCAGGATGCCCTCGGCATGCTGAGCCTGACGGACAAGGTGACCTTCGCGACGCTCAACGTCTTCGGGCGCAACTTGAACGGCATCCCCAAGACGGACGGCCGCACCGGCCGCGATCACTACGGCAACCACGCCGTCACCGTGATGATCGGCAAGAACGTCAAGGCGGGCGTTTACGGCGGCGTTTCCACCGGGTCGAGCGCGGCGTTCCTCGCGTCAGCCATCGACTCCGCCAGTGGCGCGCCCAACGCGGCGGGGGACATCCCCGTGGCGCAGACCCACGCCGCCGCCATGCGCACCCTGGGGGCCGCGCTCGGCATCCCCGAGGATCAGCTGAACACCAGCTTTACCGCCGGGGCCGGCGGCAAGGTCGTTCGCGCCGCGGTGAACGTCTAAGCGCGCGCCAGCGACCCGGTCGGGCCCGGCGGATCACGCCGTGGAATGCCGCCGTTTCGAGGCGCGCATGAGGTTTCGCGCCACGCGATTGACCGGGCCGCGGAGCAGGAGGTACGGAACGATGGCCAGCGCGGTGGCGACGAGCAGGCCCGCGAGCGGCCGTAGACCGCGAAGAACGACGAGCTGGTAAATCGTGTCGAGCACCAGCGCCAGGACGAAGACCTTCTGAATGGCGTGCCAGCCATCGCGGAGCCTCGAGCGGCGGTTTACCGGATCGGCGAAGAGCGCCCAGAAATACGCCGGTCGCCCGGTACGCGCGTCGCGAATGCCGTCGCGCGTGGCGAGGAACATGGCCATGAGCGGTTGAAAATAGAACCGAAAGGCCATCTTCCCCGAAGGGCGCGCCACGATCTCTTGCCAGAGCTCGGAAAGTCCGTGATCCATCCTCCACCTCGTTTCGCACCCCTAGGGGCCCCTCCGATATGTGTTCGAGAGGGTCGAGCGTCGAGACTCGCGGCGAGATGCAAAGGTCGGCGGGCGGCCCGACTCGTGGGGCGTCACTGGCGTGAGGTGCGTCCGCGTCACCAGAAGTAACGCATCACGAGTTGCGCCGAGGTCGCTGTGCCCTTGTCGCTGCCCTGAGGATTGCCATTTGCGTCGACGCCTTGAATCGCGGGGAGCCCGAATTCGCCGGCCACCGCCGGACCGACTTGCAAATCCGGCCGGGCCGCGTAGTACGCGGCGAGGATCGCCAGATGGCGCGCGGGGGAGGTCGAACTTTCCTTGTCCTGCGCGGAAAGACGATACTCCGCGGAGAAGGCGACCGGCCAACCGATAGGAATCATTCCGACCATCACGCCGACCTGCGGAATCCAAGCGGTCGAGCTGATGTCGACCCGGGCCCGCTGGCTCGGAACGTAGGGCGATTCCGTGGTGCGCCGCCAGTCGAGGCGAAACGAGGCCTGCACCGAAAAGACCTGAGAGAGGACCTGAGCGACGTTGAGCGAAGCGGCCGCGCCGAGTCGCGATACAGGCGTGACGAGCAGATCACCGAAGTTGAGGAGCGCGACCGCAACATCGCCGGCCGGGTCGTCTCGTATCGCGCGGATGAAGGGCAAGAGGGAGATGCGACCGCCCCCCTGCAGACCGAAAACCTCCGCGCGCACTGAAACCTGCGTCCCCGATTCTTCGATGCGGGCAATTCGATAGCCAGCATCCAGGTTCGCCCCGTACGAATAGAGAACCCCCTGCGTAGCGATGGCACGGCCGTTGAGACCGACCACGCCGCGACCCAAGAAGCCAACGCCGACGTTGAATCGATCACTCAATGCCAGTTCGAAATTGATCCCTTCTCCGAGGTCGAAAGAAGTTATTTCGGTCGTGCTGCTGCCAATCGGAATATTTGGCACCACTTCATACCTGCCCGAAGTGCGAACGGAGAACAAGGTATCGATGAAGGCCGAATCGATGATCGCTGGATACATGAATGTATGGCTGCGCAAGGTTCGCGAAGGCGCCTCCGCGCAGTCCTGCGCGCGTGCCTCGACGGGCATGGCAACGGCCGCGGCCAGCGCCAACATCAGAGAGAGTCGCATGTGCGAGGTCCTTTCCCGCTACCATGCTGGCTCGCGCCGCGGCACCGTACATCCGGCGCAAGACATCCGCGCCGAACCCTAGACGGATCACCCTCCGACGTGTGTTCGCAGCGCCTGCGAACATGCGTGCTCACATTTGACTCTCGGCCGGCCTCGTGCCGGAAGGACGAGAATGGACGAAGGTCTTCGTTGGAATCAGGATTTCTCGTTGACCCATGGGGGGCCCTTGTTCGCAATCCTGAGGTCAATGGGGCCGCTCCGCAGTGGTCGGCGCAACGCGCTCCAGCTCGGCGTCGCTTGCGCAGCCTTGGCATGGGTGCCGATGATGCTCCTGGGCGTCGCAAGTTGGTTCAGCACGGCGGCGCCCCCCCCGCTCATGCGCGATCCCGCCGTGCACTTTCGGCTTCTCGTCGCGATCCCCCTATTTTTCTTGGCGGAGGTGCTCCTCGAAGAGCGATGCGCTTCCAGCTTTCATCACGTCGTGGAGGGTTTCGTGCGACCAAAGGAGGCGGCAGTGCCCATCGCCGAACGCGGCGTGCGCATGCGCGACTCCCGCCTGGCAGAAGCGATCTTCCTCGCCATCGCCGTCGGCATCGGCCAATCGGTTTTGTGGGGTGTAAGCCGCGGATCCGGCGCCATGGAGGGCGTCGAGACCCATCCGACCAAGTCCGCGGCGTTCGTGTGGTACGCGACCGTCGCCCTCCCGGTCTTCCAGTTCCTCTTGTTGAGATCGCTCTATCGATGGTGGATCTGGTCGCGGATGCTCATCGATCTTTCGCGCCTCGATCTCGATCTCGTGCCGACACATCCCGATCTCGCGGGCGGACTCGAGATCATCAGCGAGCCGGTGGAAGGGTTCGCTGTGATCGCTTTCGCGGGCAGCGGCGTCGTCGCGTCGACGTGGGGGTATCGCGTGGCGGCGCAACACCTCGACCCGCAGTCGTTCGCTTCGTCCTTCGTCCTTCTCGTCGTCCTCATGATGTCGCTGTCTTTCGGCCCTCTGTTTCTCTTCAGCATCCGCCTCTGGCGCGTTCGACTGGAGGGCATTCGCGAGTACAGCGAATTTGCTCGCCGCTATACGAAGGGCTTTCACGACAAGTGGATCGTCGCAGCGACGGACGCTTCGCCGCTCGGCAGCGGCGACATCCAGAGTCTCGCCGACTTGGGCAACAGCTTCGATAGGGTCGAGCACATGCGATTCGTGCCGTTCGGGCTGCGCCTTGCGGTGCTCGTCTTCAGCGTCACGCTGGCGCCGATGCTCCCGATTTTGGCCATCGTGAAGCCCATTCCGGAGATCGTCGCGAGCCTGGGACGCGTGCTGCTCGGAGGCTTGCACTGACTCAGGTGACCACGAGGTACGTGCACACCACGAGAATTGCCAACAGCCCGACCATTCCGTACACCATGTGACGCGTGATGTAGACGGGCGGCGAGCCTGCGTCTTTGAGGTCGGCAGCCACTTTACCGAAGCGCGCGCCGCCGAAGACGATCATCAAGCTGCCGAGGATGATGAAGGCGAGCGCGAGCCAGCGCGTCGTTTCTCCGGGGTGGGCCTTGGCGACGCCGATGCCCGCCGCGTCGACGGACAAACCGGTACGCACCCATGCCGCGAACGTTCGTTCATTGGCGAGATGGGTTCGGATTGCGGCCAGAGCGTTGGCGTTATCGGGAGACGCGTCGCCCATCTGCTCCTCGTGCGGCCGGCGGGGTCACGGCGCCACCGGTCGAAGTGACGCGTGGCCATAGGGGCTCGGGGTACGTGAGTTGCAGCCCTCGCACGCCAGGAGGTTCGAGATGAAACCTACGGTATCAATCGCAGCGCTCGCCTGCGCCATCGCTGCGACAGTTGGGTCGACAACGGCTCACGCTCAGACGGTGGTGATGGTGCCGCCCCCGGCGCCCCCGCCCACGGTCATGGTCGAGCGGCCTGTACTGCCCAACCCCGTCTTGTTCCGCGGCGGTTTTGCGGTCCTCGCGGTTGGCTACATTCCGGCGGCAGCGGTCGGCATCTTCAGCGATCACAAGGGGGACGCCAACTTGCTCATCCCGGTCGCAGGCCCCTGGATCGATCTCGGCACCCGCGGCTGTTCCGGTTCGGTCACCTACACCTACGATGGTCCTGTGGAGGTGAGCAGCGGCGATCGCTGTGGATCGAACAGCACCGAGCAGGCAGCGCTCATCGTCGATGGGATCGTGCAGGGTGTCGGTGCGCTCGGCGTCATCGGCTCGCTCTTCATCCCCGAGCGCCGGCTGATGGCCTGGGCTTCGCCGTCGCCCAATTTGACTTTGACTCCGACGTCGTTCGGCGGGCGTGGTATGGGCGCCTTCGCGGCTGGTCGGTTCTGATCGTTCGCGCGAGGGACCATGATGATCAGCCGGCTGCGACGGGTCGGCCGTCTCAAAAAGCGGGTCGAGCGCGCCGCCCATTCCATCGAAGAGCGCTCGCGCCAAGTCACACGTCGCGGCCTCCAGGGCGGCTTGGAAATGACGCTCATCGCGCTGGCCAGGAGCCCGGCGTTCTACCGTTTGGTGGACGAGGTCGTGCAGTACCTCGTCCACCACCCCGACGTGGAGGCGCTCATTCACCAGCAAACGTCGAGCTTTGCGATCGACGCCGTCGACGAGCTCCGGGCCACGGCGGCGCGCGCCGACACCGCATTCGATCGCATGGTCATCGCGCTTCGCCGCCGCGTGACGGCGAAATGACGACCCGCGCCCCCTTCACCGACGAACGGCGCCGTGCGCTCGAGCAACTCGGAGCGTCCGTACCCCTGGTTCCTGGACTCATCAGTCGATGGCTGGCATTCCTGCTCGACATCGCCGTGATGATGCTGGCTGCGGTGGCGTCCACGTACCTCATCGAGTGGACCGGCGAGTTCTTCCGATTGGACAAGTTCCCGATCGGTCATCGCATCGTCGACGTCACTTCCCGAGTCACGGTGCTCCTCGTGTGGTTGCTCTACTTCCCGTTGTCGTGGACGCTGACGGGACAGAGCGTCGGCAAGGCAATCCTCGGCCTGCGTGTGGTTCGAAGTGACCCGCGACACCCATCGGAGACCAAGCTGAGCTTGCCGCGTTGCTATCTCCGGGTGGCGGGCTATTGGTTATCCGCTCTCCCTTTTGGACTCGGATTTCTGACCGCGGTCTTCAACGCAGAACACCGGACGTTGCACGACAGAATCGCTGGGACTCGGGTGGTTTACCAACCGAGCCAAAGGAGCAAGTACAGGCGCGGGTGACCTCCGGACCAACGAGCATCGTGGCGCGTCCCGATTGTCTGCTGAGCGACGGCGATCCACGTTGTTATTTCGGGGGGAAATGACATTGCAGTCGATCAGCCGGCGGAACGATGTCCGAGCGCTCGAGCTCCTCTTTCGCCAAACGCCTGGCACCTTCTGGACGACGGATCGCGACCTTTTGATCACATCGCTCGTCGGCCGAGAGCCGGGTGCGCTCGGAATGCTGGCGGACTCCGCGGTGGGCACTACGGTCCAGCATTCGCTCGGCACCGAAGATCCCGGCGATCCCGTGGTCGCGCGACACCTGGCGGCCCTGAGCGGACGCAGCAGCTCGGTCCTTTATCATTTTCGAAGTGGTTTTTACGAAGTGCGCGTTGAGCCCCTCATCGACGATGCCGACCAAATCGTTGGAACGGTGGGCGTCGCGCTCAATGTGACCGAACAGCAGCGCGCCGACGGTGAGCTCGCGTTGAGCCGGTCCATGCTGGCGGAGGCGCAAGCCCTCGCGCATGTCGGTAGCTGGTCTTGGGACGTCGAGCGCAACGAAATGACGTGCTCCGACGAGCTCTATCGCATCTACGGCGTAGCGCGCACTCCCGCCCGAAGATTCGAAGAGTTCTTGGGCCTCGTTCATCGTGAAGACGTCGACGGGGTGCGACTTGCCATTACCTCGGCCATGGCCACGCGCCGGCCGTTCTCTCACCGATATCGCATCCGCAATCACAGCGGCTCGACGCGCGTTCTCGAAATGCGCGGAGATGTCGTGCTCGGCACAGGGGGGCACGTCAAGCGGATCACGGGGAGCTGCTGGGACATCACCGATCAGTGGCATGCGAATGCGGAGCTCACTCGCACCACGTCGCTGCTCCGGGCCACACTCGAGGCGACCGCCGACGGTCTCTTGGTCGTCGACAACGCCGGGAAGGTCGTCATCCGTAACAACCGGTTCTTGTCGCTCTGGTCGATTCCCCCCGATGTCGTCGCGAGCGACGACGATCACAAGTTGCTCGACGCGGTCACGAATCAACTGGAGGATCCGGTCGGCTTTCTGCAGCGGGTGCGCGCCCTCTACGCCACGCCGGAGGCGGAGAGCTTCGACATCGTGCGCTTCAAGGACGGACGCGTGTTCGAACGCTATTCGATACCGCAAAAAGTCGGCAGCGAGGTCGTCGGACGTGTGTGGAGCTTTCGCGACGTGACCGACCGCGAGCGCCTGCTCTGGCGAGCGGAGTACCTCGCCGACGCCGGGCGCCTCTTGGCTTCGCTGGACGTCGAGAAAGCCCTGGACAGCGTGGCGCGTCTTTCGGTCCCTTACCTGGGGGAGCGATGCGTCGTCGATCTTCTGACGGACGTCGGAGGTCCCCGGCGCCTGCTCGTCGTGGCCACCGTACTCCAGCGCGTCGGTGGTCCAACCATCAAGGGCGGCAAGCGCTTTCGGCGTGTCGAGATCATCGGCCAGGTAGCGCCGGACCCGGGCCAGCACATCGTCGGCGGCCGGTCCCGCAGGCAAAGCCGTCGCCGCCCGCCACCGCTGCAGCCGCGCATTCGCCTCGTCGAGCACCTGCACGCTCCACGACCGGTCGCTGC
>Ga0111538_10011496_pt1 | contig 11727 bp, 4 predicted proteins | sample SoiMethybrSBSTD1_FD_79669 | JGI IMG/M metagenome (GOLD analysis project Ga0111538, IMG submission 79669) | Bulk soil microbial communities from a Populus tree surrounding site in Tennessee, USA - Soil MetaG P. TD hybrid SBSTD1 (version 2)... | ecosystem: Environmental > Terrestrial > Soil > Tree...
ATGATGCCGGTGATCGCCTACGACCTGTTGCAGTCGATCGAGATCCTCGCCGCCGCCTGCCGCCTGCTCGCCGAGCGCTGCGTGGAGGGGATCGTCGCCGACCGCGAGCGCCTCAAGTCGATGGTCGAGCGCTCGCTGATGATGGTCACCGCGCTGGCGCCGAAGATCGGCTACGACGCCGCTGCCGCGCTCGCTAAGGAGGCATACCAGAGCGGCCGCACGGTGCGCGAGCTGGCGCTGGAGAAGCGCGTGCTACCGCCCGGGGAGCTCGACGAGGTGCTCGACCCACGGCAAATGACCGAGGGCGGCGTGCTCGGCATCGCCGTGGGCGGGTGACGACGGAATGTTGCGGCGCCAACCAGGCGTAGGGGCCACCCTTCAGGAGGGGTCCCTTTCGAGCTGGAGGCAAGGGTGGCCGAAGAACTGATAGGCCACGGTCGTCGCCGATGGACCCTCGGACGGCTGCATTTTCCGGAAGCGGGCGCGGATCGTACGTAGCACCTCGGCGGGGAGCTGTCTCTCTTCCAGTGAGCTGAGGTAAAAGTCGAGGGCGAGGTCCTTTGCCAGGTCGTCGCTGACTGACCACAGCGGCGCGACGACTCCGGAGGCGCCATTGCGCAGAAACGACGCCGCGATCCCTGCGTAGTCGCCGAGGACGCGGTCACCCCCGGCGAGCTGGCAGGCGTTGAGGAAGACGAACGGATTGCCAACCATCTCCGCGCCTTCGATGGTCGCCGGGTCGAGCGACGTCCCGTCCGTCATGATGACGCCGTTGTCGAGGTCGAGGGGGTCCCAGTGACCGTGAACGGCAAAGTGGAGCAGGTCCGTCGGGGGGTCCTGCCTGAGGCACCCCAGGACTGCTTCCGCTACCGCCTCGACGTGATCGCCGCGATAGCGCGAGCGAATCGTGGCAGCCTCGTCCTCTGCGTGCATCAGACGGGCATAGCCGGGTCGCTCGTAGACGCCGGACACGACTGCCAATCGCCGGATGGTGACACTCAGCGGCGGGGGTAGGAACGGCATCCCGGCGCCGAGAACCCAACGGCCCATGGAAACCTGTGCCGCGAGCAGTGGCGGCGCGCCGGCGTCGCGGGCGATCGAGCCGGGTACGTAGGCGATCTCCCAGGGGACATACGGTTCCTCTGAAAGCAGCAAGACGGTGGGCGGCGCGGCCTTCGTGGCTTGGATCGCGGCGAGAGTCGACCAGAAGGCCGCGGGCACTGCGCGGGCGATCTCTTTGCCGCGGCCGAGCACCTGTTCGTAGACCTCCGACCTGCCTTCCCGGTCGCCGACGCTGGCGACGATCGAACGGGCGTACTCGACCGCCTGTTTGCCGATGGTCGTGCGTATCGGCTCGGCGGACGTGTGGACTACCGGGCTGATGAGGAACCAGTCCAGGGTGCCCTCGTTCTCGAAGAGGCACACCGTCAGATCGGGTGGCGACCGCTGGCAGCGCAAGCCAAACACCTCCTGCTCGCGCGGGCGCCGTTCGATCGGGAGGGCGGCAGGCAGGGGCGTGGCATGGACGGTGAGCGGATGCACCGCAAAGCCGATGGGTTGGCCGTCTACCGAGTAAACGACCTTGATGGCTCGCGCCTCCGAGGGTGAGGTCTGTGGCCCGGGTGTGAGGTGGAGAAGCACCGCAGGACACGGGTCGGCGGCGGTGACCCTGACGACGTTGGACCAGCTCTCTCCGGCGCGGAGGTCGAAACCATAGGCCTGGACCTGCAGTCGCAGCTCATACTCCCCGCGGCTGGTCGACGGCCGATGCATGGGCTCGGGATTGTCGGCGCTGGATGGGGTGTCCGAGATGCCGACGGTGAGCTCGAGCTCGCGGCCGACCAGGGCTTCGGCGGGAGCGTCGAGGCGAGCGTAGACGGCGCGCGGCAGATCGGCCACGGCTGCCGCCCGACGGCGCAGCTGGGCGCGGATCGCCTTGGCGTTGGCGGCCGCCGCCGGAGGCGACGAGCCGGCGGGAAGGCCGAGGGTGAGCAAGGGCTCGCGACGCTTGCTCCAGCGCCGCTCGAGGACCGAGGTGCCCGAGCCCTGAGCCAGCGGCGGCGGCTCGGCGAGGACGTCGTACTGGGCGCACACGCCCTCCAGGACCCGTGCGAGATCGGCGGCGAGCGCCCGCGCCAGATCGTCCGCGGCCCGATAGGGTCGCGGTTCCTCGCCGAGCAGGTCGGCGAGGCGTTGAACGGCGACAGGATCGGCAGCCTGGTCGCCGCGCCGCCAGTACACGAGGCGGTGCCGTTGTGAGGCCCGCTGCGCTCTCTGCAGCTCGTCGAGGGCCCGTTGATCCGGAAGGCCCCGGAAGATGCCGACCCAGATCGGGGCGCTCTCGAGGAGGAACCGGTCGCGCGAGCCGCCGGAGAACACCGGCAGCAGCATGCCGAGGACTTCGCTGCAGAGGGCGAACGACAGGCGGGCGGCCGGGAGCTCCGACGGATCGCAGGTGACGAAGCAGGCGATTCGCCCCTCGATGCGCGCGTCGCGGTTCTCAGCGCTCATGCTGCCAACCGGCCTGGCTCGCCATAGAGCTGGAAGCCGGACCACCAGACGGGGTCGGCAGACTGCGGATCCCGCAGCATCTCGAGCTGGCAGCGTCGGAGGGCGGCGGCTCGGGACAGTCGCTGGTCGAGGGCTTGATAGAACGAGCGCACGAGTCGCAGGGCGTGCGAGGCCTCGACCTCCCACAGCCCTGCCAGCACGCTGCCTGCTCCTTGCCAGCGGAACACCTCCGGCAGGCTGACGATCCACCGCCCTGGAATCACGTAGTTGTCGGCCGCCCAGCATGACATCAAGGTTGCGTGGGCGATCACGCCGAGGGGGAGGAGGGCGAGGTCGCGAATGCTGATGACGGTGGAGCCCTCGCCGTTCGGCCCGGGAACGAGGAAGCCCGTTGCACGCGGGTCTTCCGGCGAGAAGAGCCCGTGACAGCAGACGTGGAGATGTCGCGCTCGCTGCAGACCCTCGCACAGCGAATCCAGCGTGGCCCCGCGGTCGAGCAGCACGACCGGCTCGAGGTCGCGCCGGCGTGCCCACTGCTGCATGACGTCGGCCTGCTCCGCCGTCCGGGGAAGCGCTGCGTGATCGCCGTGCGCGGCGGCGGTGCCGAGGAACAGCGCAGCAGTTCCGGGCCGGCGGGTCCGAGGCCGGCGCCGCGCGGGAAGCGGATCGTACTCGACGTGCAGCGCGAACGACTCGACCAGCCGCTTGCCGCGGACCCGCAGCGCTGCGAACGGCAGGCCGTGGAGGCAATCGTCGGGAACGACGGTGAGCAGCGCCGGCTTGGCCGGGTCGGCGGTCCCGCCGAGGAGCTCGTCGAGCATGAGGGCGCGGGAGATCTCGTCCCCCAGCTCGTCGAGGTCTCGGGATGCCAGCCCGCTCACCGCGCGGTGCCACGCGCGCACCAGGCCGCGCAGTTGGGTGCGAGTGACTGCGGCGACGCGGAAGTCGACTCGCATCCAGCCGATGGTGAAGACGACGACCGCGTCGGGCAGCACGAGGAAGCCGAGGACCCGATGCGAGGGGGAGCGGAGAGCGAGCCGTTGGAGGAACGGCGAGCGGCGGGGAGGAGCCGCAACCTCCGCGAGATCCAACCGCTGCTGCAGCTCCCGGCGCGTGCCGTAGACGTCGGCAATCAGCTGGCTGAAGAAGCGCAGTCGACGCCAGTAGCGAAGCACGCCATTGCGGGTGCCGGCTTGCTGCTCGCTGATGGCGTTGATGGCCGCGGCGAGGGTGTCTTCGCGCTGGGTCCACTTGTCGAGCAGGAACTGGGCGCGCTCGACGACGGGAAGGGAACCGGCCATGAGATCGAGCGCCCCCTTCGCGCGCGCCACCGCCTGGCCGGCCTCGGCACCGTCCCCGCGGGTGTGCCGATGGAGGTAGGCCAGCACCCGGGCCGTCTCGTACTCGTCCAGGCGCGCCCGCAGCCGGCTGAAGATCCCGAGCGCCGACTCGGTTTGCTCGATCCGCCGGCCGAGGGCGGCCGGGTCGCGCCGGCTGCGTGCCGGCGAGTAGACCCCAACCAAGACCGTCAACATGAGAAGGCGAGCCTGGATCAACTCCGACTCGGCGTCCTCGAAGTCTTGCTGAAGCTCGGCCAGCGCCGCGGCTGCGTCCTTGGTGCCCAGACGTGCGCGCACGGCGGCGGCGCGGGCTTCGAAACGGGCGAGGTAGTCGTGGGTCTCCAGGTTGGTGACCTCGATTTCGGTGGCTGCCGGAGGACGGTCGACGCGGGGAGCTCCGTCCTGGAGCCTGATCACCGGCCGCGCGCCGACCGCGGCGGGTGAGCTCGCTCGGGCGGCGCGAGCGACGAGCCGGGCGAGTCGATCCATGAGACCAGGATCGGCGGTGACCGCCGGCGACGCCATGATCCCGGCAATCCGCGCCTCCGCGGCCGCCGTCAGGTTGATTGCCAACTCCAGCTCGGCGCAGTTGGCCAGCGCCAGGAGCCGGGCCCTTCCCAGTTGCGCTCGCTCGGCGGCGTCGGCAGCGGCAGCGAAGCATCGGAGTGCCTGCCCCAGGTCGCCGGCGAGGAACGCCGCCCGGCCGAGCGCCTCGTCCCGGTTCACCGCCAGCCCGGGATAGCGCCTGCCGTCGACGGCGAGCGGTGTCAGCGTGTCGGCGGCTGCCCCGGCGTCGCCGAGGGTCAGGAGGGCTTCCGCGCTGGCGAGCACCAGCGCCGTGCGGTCATCCTCGCTGCCAGCCGAGCAATGGCTCGTTCCGCGCGCGAAGAGCACGCCCGCAGAACGGTGCAGTCCCCGCAGGCAGAGGAACCGGCCGAGCTCCAGGTAGAGCCTGGGTAGGAGCCGAGGCAGCGTCGGCGGAGCCCACAGCAGCTCGCATTCGAAGCGCAGGAGGCCCGGGGCCGAGAGCTCGACTCGTTCCAGCCTTCCGGTAGACCGCTCCAGCGCCCGCACGGCCGCGAGGGCCCGATTCGCATCACCCGCCGAGACGGCGATGTGGAGCAGCCGCAGGAGCACGGAGTCCCGCCGCTCGGCCTCCCCGGCGCGCTCCGCCGCGGTGAGCGCGAATCGAAGCAGTTGCTCGGCCGCGTCGGTGTCGCCGAACAGCAGGGCGAAGGTGCCGACCTGCTCGAACAGTCGGGCGACGCCGTCGGGAGGGGGCATCGGCTCGCCCGCGAGCGCGAGACAACCAGCGGCGGCGCCGGCGTAGAAGCGGCGCGCCGCGGGAAGGTCGCCGTCCCTCCAGGCGGTATCGGCGCGGACGACGAGCTCATGGACGCCGGAGATGCCAACGGGGCTCACGCCGCGCGCCCAATCAGCACGACCTCGTCCCGACACTCGGGCAGCAGCGGCTCGCCCGGCGGACATTGCGGCTGTGGTCCGTTGCGCCAGCGAGGCGCCGCGCTCGAGGCCGAAGGCAGCCGGCGGTAGGTGCGCTGGGTCGACACCTGTTCGATCATCGACGGCCGGGTGCGGGCGAGCACGCGGTCAGGCACGGCAAAGGCGGCGGCGAGATTCGGGTCGGCGGTCATCTGGTCCACCGCCCGCTCCACCGTCATGCCCGGCTGGTCCAGCGACGAGCCGACCTCGACGTAGGCGACCCGGGCGCGGACCTCGTGCGGGGGCAGCCTCTTGGGTTCCAGGTGGGCAATCAGCCTGGTCATGAAATCGAATCGGCCCGGCTGTCCCGGGGCGACGACCGTGCGATAGGTGTGGCGCGGGTCGTTGAGGATGGCGAAGACCAGCTCGCGAAAGCGCTCGAGGTCAGCCCGCTGCGCCGCGTCGAGGGTGGGATCCTTGAGCCGCGCCTCGATAGCCGACAGCAGGGGCGTGTCCCCCCGCAGCGTGCCATGGGTGGCGAACTCCTCGACACCGCGGATGGGGTTTCCGGAGGCCAGGCGGTCGAGAGTGCGCAACAGCCGGGTGTCGGCATCGGCGCCGAAGGCGGTCTCGAGGTTGGCGAGGTGCCGCCTCGCCGACGAGACGTTGCCCTTCGCGATGTCGTCGGCGGCGGCGGTCAGCAGGCGACTCCTGCCGGTTTCCAGCCGCCCCCCGAAGGCTATGGGATCCCGGAGCAGGGCCTCGAGCAGGGTCGGGTAGTCCCGGCGCGCCAGCTCCTCGACGGCGACGCTGCGGACCCCGCCGTCGGCGAGGGTCTGCGGGTTCGCCAGCGCCTCGGGCGGGAGGTCGCCGCGACGGAGGAAGGTGGCGCCCGAGGCGGGGTCGCGGAGCGCCCGGACCGGCGTATCCAGCACGTCGACGGTGACCGCTTTGGCGTTGGGCGGCCCGCGGGCCACGACCTCGAGGTGCAGGGTCTTGCCGCCCTTGGCGGCCTGGCGGACCACCACCAGCTCGCCGGCGCCGAGGGCGTCCGCCGCGGGGAGCCCGGTGGTGTCGATGTCCCACTGGGTGCCGTCCGGCGCCGTCGCCCGCAGCGAGGACTCGACCTTCTCGGTGACCTCCTGGTTGTGCATGCGGATCCAGCGGTCGCTGTCTCGCAGCATCACCCAGGTGTCGCCCTCGGGGGTCTCGATGACCGCCTTGGCGAGGCCGCTGTCGCGGATGCTGCGCGCCGCCCCGGGACCGGGGAGCGTGCGGCGGGCGAGCTGCACCGCCTGTTCGCGCTCGAGCCCCTTGAAGGCGACGTGGAAGGCGTTGCCCCGCGAGGCGATGCTGAGCTCGGCGATGGGACTGTCGCCGGCGAGGACCCGCGTGACGAGGCCGCCGGCGCGCGGACGGAAGTCGAGGGCGAAGGTGGCGGTGGCCGACTCGCTCGCGGGGTCGCGCAGGTGGGCGGCGGCACGGGGCGTTATCTGCACCCTTCCAGTCGACGCCTCGAGACGAAACAGGGTCTCTTCGGCCGTCCGGTAGGAGGTCACACCGCGAGCCGCACCCCTCTCGAAGGAGCCGTAGTCGATGGCCGAGCGGCGCCACGAGGGCGGCACCTCGGTCGACATGACGGCGCGCCTGGTGAAGGTCTTGCCCTCGGCGAGCGACACTCCTCCGCTCATCATGGAGATGGGGCTCTCGGAGAGGAGGGTCTGCAGGGTTTCCGCCGGGGCGTCGCCGTGCCCCTGCGGATAGAACCGGATCTCCTGCCAGGCCGAGAAGCGCAGCGGCTGGGTGCTTGCCCAGCTGGGGAACCATGCCTTGTCATGCGGCTTGACGGCGGACAGGAACCCGAGCCGCGAGCTGGCCGCCCGATCGGCGAGCCAACGAACCACGGCGCTCCACTTCATGATGGCGTTGAGACGTTCGTACTGCGGCTCGAACTGGGCGATGCGCTCGTAGTTGTCGTTCCACCAGTTGATGAAGGTGGCCGAGTCCATGGCTGCCTCGGACTCCTCCTCGTTGCCGAGAAGGCTCTGCGATTTGGCGAAGACGCGGGTCGAGATGTGCGAGAACCTGAGCGCGGCGGCATCCTTCTGGAATCCGGCGTCATTGGTGCCGAACCAGAGCCGCGTGCTCGGGAGGGCCTTCGACTCGCGCTCGTAGATGGGTTCCACCGACCGATTGGCGATCGGCACCATGTCGCGGATCTGGCGAGTCGGCGCGTGGTGGGCGAAGTCGATCGCCCACAGCTTCGCCAGCAGGTCGGTGTAGAAGAGGGTCATCCCCACCGCGGTGCCGGCAAGGGGCCCGTCATACCTTGCCTCCTGGAAGGTCGCCGCAGCCTGCGCACGAAAGAGCTTCTTGCGCAGCGGGCCTCTGACCGCGGACCACACCTCGACGAACGGGTCGGGATCGGAGTCGTCGATGGCTTCGCTGACGGCGTCGAACGTCTCCTCGTCCACGCCCGCCTCGCGAAGGTCGTCGCCGAGAGAGACCCACGCCGCCTTCAACTTCGCGAAGTCATAGGACGGATCCAGCGAGAAGCCGCTGTCGGCCGGCGACGCGCCGAGCGCGCGCTGCCTGATCTGACAAGCGGCATGGGCACTCGGGGTCAATGGGCGGTCCACGCACTCCTCCTGGAATGCCGACAACTCGGCCCGACGCGGACTGAGCTTCCGGTCGGCCTGCCAGAGCGCCGCGACGTCGTCGAGCGTCATCTTGGGGACATGGTGGTCCGCGTAGGACCGCCCGGCCATGCGCAGCCCCGAATCGGTGAGCTCCACCGCGGTCAGGTCGTCGCTCGCGGCGAGGAAGCGCTCGAGGTCGGAGATCGAGGCGACGGTGGTGGATAGGAAGCCGTAGGCGGCAGAGAAGAGATCGTCGCCCGAGACGTTGCCCAGGCGGACGAGGGTGGCGCCCGGGCCGCGGTCGTCGAGGGAGTAGGCGAAGGGAACGACGGTCGCCGGCCGTTGTCCGGTGTTCTTGTAGTGCTCGTCGGCGATGCGGGCAAGCTGTGCTCGGCGGGTGGCGTCATCCGCCGCGGCGGGCACCAGCGCCAGCACGGTGCCGTCGGCGATCAGCCGCGAGCGGGTCTCGGTGTAGTCGTAGCTGGCGATGCTGGTGAGGGACATGCGCCGCAGCGGCGGGATGTCGTGCAGGGCGGCGAGGAGTGCCTCTTGGCTGGGCGCGGCGTCGGCAACCACCAGGTAGAGCAGCCAGTCGCGGTACTGGTTGCGCCGCTGCAGCACGTCGGCCTCGGCGAGCAGCTCGCCGGGCTCGAAGGTCACGCTTCGCGCCTCGCCGATCGGGAAGCGCGCGAATGGCGCCGAGTGCGTCGCGGACTCCGCGGCCTGCTCTCCGCCTGTGGGTTCTGGAGTGACGACGTGAGATGGCGGCGGCGGCGGCGTGAATGCTCGCTCGGGGTCCGAGGCGGCGACCGAGGCCAGGAACAGGGCGAGCGTGAAGAGGCAGGCGCCGAGGGCGGTCAGAATCCGTGAGTAAGTCATGATGGCCTCGTTCAGCGCGCCGAACTGAGCGCGCGATAGCCGGCGATTCGCCGGCTGGTTGCGTCGTCGATACCCTGCGGGCTCGCGGCGACGAGCTCGACCAAGGAGACGCCGTAGATCCCGCGTGCCTCGTCGACCGCGTCGGGGTGATGGGCCGCCAGCGGCGAGGCCAGGAAGCGCTCCGCCGCATCGGCCGCTTCGGCGTAGTCCTGGCGGACGAAGCTCCGCTGCATCGCTTGGAAGGTGCGGTCCCGCGCCTCGCGCCCGGCGGCCGCGCTGGTTGCCCACATGCCGCAAAGGACCGCCAGGCCGAGGGATACCGCGGCGAAGGTCTTCGGCAGCAGGCCCTCGCGGCTCCAGAACCAGAACGCCAGGGGCTCCAGGCTTCGCTTCCTCTCGCGGCTCTCGAGTGGCAGGCGGGGGGCCTCGAACGCGGTCGCCGTGGCTTCGTCGGCCACTTCGGCTCCATCCCCGGGGAGGCCGGCCGCGAGTGCCGCGACGACGGACCCCTCATCGAAGCGGGAGAGCAGGGGGTCTTTCTTCACCGCGCGCTGCCAACCCTTGGCGATCTCGGTTGCGGTGCGTGGACTGCCGGTCAGCGTCCGTTCGATGCCCTTGCGCAGGGCAGCCTCGTTTTCGGCGAGCGAGCCCTCTTCCGGCGCCGCGATCCCGACGCCGCGGAAGTAGCTCAGCGCCCGCGCCCGCACTGCCTGCCCCTTCAGCAGGTAGGGGACGCCGGACTGCCGATAGGCGTCCCTGGCCGTAGTCCCCTTGGCGACGTCCGTGCGGAGCTGATGCCCGGCAACGCTCAGCTCGGCGTTGGGCGTGCGGCCGATCTCGGCAAGGATGGTCTCGAGCTGGCGGCGCCGCTGGGTCATCAGCTCCTCGAGCTCCTTGGCCGTCGTCGCCATCTGCTCGTCGTCGGGAGCATGGGCCCTCGCCTTTTCGATCTCGGCCAGTGCTTCGGCGACGTCGAGGGAGTTGGCGAGACAAACGGCGCGTGTCCGGTGGAGGGAGGCGAGCGCCGCGTAGACGTCGGCGTTGTCGGGGTATCTCCGCCGCAGGTCCTCAAGCCTCCCAATGCCGACCGCCAGGGACCTGGCGTTGAAGGCCCAGGTCGCCGCGTCGCTGCCGTGGCTGAGAGCGGCGTCGGCGGCGCGGTGGACCGTGACTACTGCCAGGTTCTGGTTGCGCGCGGTCGGGAATCGCTTCACCAGCTCGTCGGCGGCGGCAACCGTATCGGCCGTTCGACCGCGCTGCAGGCACGCCGCGAGGCGGCTCTCGAGCATTGCGGCATAGCGCTCGCCCGCGTCCTCGGCCGGGAACGGTGCGCTCGCGAGCTTGCGTACGTGGTCCAGGTGCGCGAAGGCACGGCTGTCGGGCGCCGGCTTGCTGACGCCGCTCAAGTGGGCGGCGAAGTACGACTCGTGGGTGGCGGTGAGGAGCGTACGGAGCCCTCGAGTCAGGGTGTCAGGTCCTGGCCGCCGCCACAGCGCTCGCAGCTGACGCTCTGCCCCCCGCCAGAAGAAGTCGGCCCGCCGCCACGAGCCGCGGACCTCGGCTCTCGCGGCGAGGTCGATGAACCGGAGCAATCGAGTGGCACGATCCTTCTGCGGGAGCCTCCAGCCGGCGACCAGCTGCAGACGGGTGAGAGGCGCGGCCCTCATTCTCGCCAACTCGGCCTCCTCAGGCGGAGGCTCGGTTACCGCAGGCAGCGGCTCAGCGGTTGATGGAACGGAGTCGCTTGCTGGTGTTGCCATGGTGCTTCTCCCGTGAGCCGTCATCGCGCTCCGCGATCCGGCTCGGCTGGCGAGTTGCGGTCCGCAATCTCGGATCCTTCGGACTGCGGATGCCCATCTGCTATCTGGACGGACGCCGGTGTTGGATTCCCACCAGCGCCGATCGGGCGGTCGTTGGTCCCCGCCCGCCCACGATGCCCAGGGTCTTCACGGCGACCTCGCCAACGTAGAGTACGAACGTGAGGAGCGTCCCGGCGGACGCGGACGACGCCGCACTTCGGCTGGCGGCCGGCGACGCGCTCTTTCTCTTCGGCAGCGAGGCGGCGCTGCGTACGGCGGCGGAGGACCTCGCTTGAGCCGCACCCGCGCCGTCGATCACAGGAGGTGCCCGGTTTGGTAAGCGAGGTGCTGCGCGAGGCGCTGGTGCTGCTGCTCGCCGCGGTGATCGTCCTTCTCGTCAGCCATCGCCTCCGCCTGCCCGCCATCGTCGGGCTGCTGCTCACCGGCGTGCTCATCGGCCCCTCCGGGCTGCGGCTGTTCTCCGAGCTCGCCGCGGTGGAGGTCGCCGCCGAGATCGGCGTCGTCTTCCTGCTCTTCGCCATTGGTCTCGAGTTCTCGCTCGAGCGACTGCGCGAGATCCGCCGCGCCTTCCTGCTCGGCGGCAGCGTGCAGAGCGGGCTCACCATCGCCGTCGTCGCGCTGCTCGCCGTTGCGGTCGCCGGCCAGCCGCCGCTGCGGGCGGTTTTTTTCGGCTGTCTGGTGGCGCTGTCGAGCACCGCCGTCGTGCTGACGCTCTACGCGGCGCGCCGGGAGCTCGACGCGCCGCAGGGAAGGCTGCTGCTCGGCGTGCTGCTGTTCCAGGACTTCCTCATCGTGCCGATGATCGTGCTGACGCCGGTGCTCGCCGGCACGGTGGAGGCGTCGGCGCTCACCTTCGCCGCCCGCTTCGGCGGCGGCGTCCTGGCGGTGGCGGCGGTGTTCCTGGTGGCGCGTCACCTGATGCCGCGGCTGATGCACTACGTGGCCGGGACGCGCATCCACGAGGTCTTCGTGCTCGGCGCCCTGCTCGTCTGCCTCGGCATGGCGTACTTCACCGAGCACCTCGGCTTCTCGCTGGCGCTGGGCGCCTTCCTCGCCGGCATCGTGGTGTCGGAGTCGGAGTACAGCCACCAGGTGGTG
>Ga0111538_10011498_pt1 | contig 11726 bp, 20 predicted proteins | sample SoiMethybrSBSTD1_FD_79669 | JGI IMG/M metagenome (GOLD analysis project Ga0111538, IMG submission 79669) | Bulk soil microbial communities from a Populus tree surrounding site in Tennessee, USA - Soil MetaG P. TD hybrid SBSTD1 (version 2)... | ecosystem: Environmental > Terrestrial > Soil >...
CTACTAACTGGCCTTAACGGTGCGCATCAGACCCGGTTTCCTCTCAATTGCACGCGCGACGACGCAAAGGGCGAGTCTATGGAGAAGGGCAAGGGCGTTCCTCCGAAACTGTACAAGTACCGGAAATTCGATAATAGAATCCTGACGAGGAAGGACGGGAAGACCGCAAGCGATCTGGTGCCAGGGACCCCGAGGCGGCACTGCTTCGTGCACGTGCGCAGATAGTCGCACTCATTAGATTGCAGCTTGTCGGCTGTTAGCCTAGTCGTTGTGTAGATGGGCGACACTGACATAGACACCCGACGCGGGACGACCACGGTCACCGGCGAAATTCAACAGGGCCCATGTCCGCATCGAAGTTACTTTGATGAATAGGCACTTTATCCAGTGGGACAGGTGCAAACGAAGTCCCTTTGATATCCGCAATCCTTTTTGCGTCCAAAAGTGTGATGAGACGGCTGGCATTGCCATTCAAATCATACCAATTACCGCTCATTTTAGTGATATGCCCTTCGTTTCTTGATTTGTTGAAGCTGACTCGCCCAAAAAACTCAATTTCGACTTCGATGACCGGCCGGCCATCGAAGCTTGGAGCGATCAAACTTGCCATCGATGAAGCCAATTGTCGTTCCATTTTGCAGTAATAGAACATATTATATCCGCCGTCCTCACTGTATCGTATGGCGACCTCACGAATTGGCGGCGCGCCAGGCTTAAAGAATTCACCCCCTTCGTCTTCGAATGTAATGAATAGTTTTTTTCGGGATTTATATCGATTTTACAATAGGTATTTTGCTTCGGTCTCGCAGAATGCGTTCTAGGGCCGACGGCCGCTTCGTAGCTAACCACCCAAGCGCCAGTTATCGCTTCGCGCACTTCGGAGTAGACGTCAGTCGCATCCTTTGCGCTTAACAGATATAAAATAAACCAGCTGCAGGCAAATAAAACCCCAAATATAACGACAAAAGCCAATTTTTGATTGTCTGTAAGCGCAATGCGAAGTCCAGCGTCCGCGTCATAGTTAATAGAAGGGATCCCCATCATCGCTAGGACAACAAGCGAGGCAAGCACGAAGGCCGATAAACCCAATCGAGCATTCCTGTTGTCAGTAAACTTAAGAACGACCCCTGATACGTCTGTAACGGCCGACATCATATCGCTCCTGTAGAGGAGATCCGATCGTCAAATCTTGAACCCGTGCCACATAACCACCGCGGATCCCGTGTGAGCCACTTTCGTGCTTGCTAGTCAATCCGCAGGAAAGAGACTAGAGAACATGAAGAAACCAGGCACTCCAGGTCAACCCGGATGATCAGGGAGCGGAAACCCCGATAGCTAGTCCCAGCTTTCCACGGTAGGGGCCGATGTCACGCCTGCCAGACATGGGAGATGGGACATCAAGGCAGGCGCTGGCCGATGAATGCGCTCTGGGACTTTCTCGATGATCGCGCGAAGCCGGCGATAATCGGCAAGGCTAAGCGCAAGGCGCGGGAGGCCACGTCGTGATCAAGAAGCATCCAGAACAGGACCCCGTTGGCATCCTCGGCACATTGGCGCGTTTTGGCCGTGGCAAGGTCGCCCCGCCAGCAGGCGGCACGCCCTACGTGCCGCCCACCGCAAGAACCGAAAGTCCTTCACTACTTGGCAGGACGAGACCGCGCTGAGCGAGTTGCGTGCCCTCGCCCATGAGACCGGCAAGAGCCAGCAGTGGACAAAGGGGAGGTTGCGGATTTCCTGAGAGGGTGACTAGAGGCGGTCGGGTGCATGGCGAAGCTGCTGTATTGCTGGCGCTGCAAGATGACATTCCCATGCTGGACGAGACCGAATGGGAGTACGTGCGGCCGCGGGAACCGGCCGATGATCAAGAGGCATTTCGTCGGGAGGCGCTGGATCGGTACTTCGAGCTGACAGGCTTTCGCGAAACGAATATCGCCGCACTTTTTCACCACCGTCTCGTATTGTACGGTCCGCCGTGCGCCACGTGCGGGAAACCGCTGCGTACGCCGCGAGCACGTTGGTGTGCGGTGTGCGGGAATGAAGGGTGATTGCTGTCTTCTGCTTATGACGATGTCCTGAGTCCGCCGATCCAGGAGGAGCGCGTGGATGACGGGCAGCTAATCCGCCTTCAGTGCCTTGCGAATTTTCTTCATCTTACCAAGGGCAGCAGCGTCGAATGTCGGGTATTTGAGGTCAAGGCGGTCGAGGACATCGACGAGCACAGTGGCGACCATCAGCCGCGCGAACCACTTGTGATCGGCCGGGACCACGTACCACGGTGCTTCCGGCGTGCTGGTATTACGGATCATATCCTCATAGGCGTTCATGTGGCGATCCCAGAGCTTGCGCTCGGCCACATCGTCTGCGGAGAACTTCCAGCGCTTGGCTGGCTCGTCCAGCCGCGCGAGCAATCGGCGTTTTTGCTCCTCTTTGGAGATGCGCAGGTGGAACTTGACCACCACGGTGCCGCTGCGCACCAAATGCCGCTCGAAGGCGTTGATGTCCTCGAACCGCTCCTGCCAGATGCGGCCGGTCACGAGCACGGGCGGAAGCCTGCGCTTTTCTAGCAAGTCCTTGTGCACGCGCACGACGAGCACGTCTTCGTAGTGTGAGCGATTGAAGATCGCAATGTCGCCCCGGCAGGGCAGGCGTTTGACGACGCGCCAGAGGAAGTCGTGCTCGAGCTCCTCAGAGGTCGGGACCTTGAACGGGTGAACGGTGCAGCCTTGCGGATCAAGCTCAGCCATCACATGCTTGATGACACCATCCTTGCCCGCTGCGTCGACCCCTTGCAGGATGATAAGCAGCGCCCAGCGGTCCTCGGCGTAGAGCCGCTCTTGCAATTCGACGAGCTGCTCGGCGTGCGCTTTGACTATCCTCTTCGCTTCGGTCTTGTTGAAGCGGGCCGTATCGGCAGGATCGAATTCGGCGAGCTTGAAGCTCCTGGGTCGATCGACCCGAAAGCGCTTGATGAGCTTCGACTGTTTCATCATGTGCTCCCAGCGGAGCGACGATCGAGTAAGGAATACGTCGTCACTCGCGGTAGTCTTGCACTCGGGTAGCCCTCAGTCCCGGTAGGCCATGGCGGTCGAGCGTTCTCTGCCAGGAAAGAAATTCGTCTACCGTAAGTGTGTAGCGTTCGCACGTTTCTTCCAGGGTCAAAAGACCACCGCGAACAGCGGCTACGAGCGTCGGATCACCCAGCGCTTCGTGTTGCGCGGCGGGAGGTCGGCTATGGTGAGGACACGTCCGTCCGGCCCGATAACGTAGCGCGCCCGGTTATGGCGTTGAACGGTCATGGTTCTCATTACTCGTTGTCTGTCTGGGCCGCGAACGTAGCCAAACACGATGAAGATCGACTTTCCCGTCGAAGTCAGTTTTTGGGAAAGATCTGTCCGATTCCGGGACGAATGTCGGCCCACATACCTCGTGTGGCATAGGATGGGATGCGGCGTCATGAACCTTGCAAATCGAGGCGGAATCGATACCTAATCAATGCGCGTCATGCGGGGCGGTTGTCCCGCTCTTCGGATTCGCGGGTGGCCGGGGTGTCTACTAATAGAGTGTTGGCGGGCATGCCGCGTCCTTCTGCACATGATGGGGTTTGAGCATGTATAGCATGCTCCGGAATGTCCTACGGCGTTGCAAAGAGCTCGCTATCGTTCTGATCACGGCAGTGGAAAAATTCACGCGCCTGTTGCACCCGATCCATGGAACAACTAGGACCAGTCACAACTGCATTTAGGGAGGAGCCAACTTCCAGCAGCGGGGAGGTCTGACATGCTCAATCTCTACGCCGTCACGGTTTGGCACTCGAGTGAACCGCAGCAGTTCGAAACGGTAGAGGTGCGCACGTACAGCGCTCGGCGCGCCGAGCACCTCGCAAGCGAGAGCTTCCCAGGTTGTCGGACGATCGCGGAGCCCATCTACGATTTGATGGAACGCCCTGTCGACGGCGCCCTATTTTCGATCTGCAAGAGCACGCTGAGTTCGGAAGCGGCTACCTCACCACAGACGGGGGATATTCAGGATGGGGTTCTGGGGGGTCAAATCCTGCCGCTTCCACCAGGTCTCCATCGAATCCTGTTCCCAACCGCATTGGTAAATTTGGGCGCGGAGGTGTTGCCTCTGCACTCGCGGTGCACGGTCGGCTTTTTCGCGAGGGCTAGTTCGCGATCAATCTTTCTTCCCCGTTCGAAGATGTAAACCGCGAACCCATTCGGGTCGGTCGGAGCTTCAATGAGTGGTTCTCGCACGGCCTGCTGTATCGCTTGCAGAGAGGGCATGAGTCCAGAGTACGGCATAAGGCACCCCCAAAGTAAAACGCTTCGAGGAGAGAGCGTGCCGAGAGGCCCAGCTAGCGTCCACATTGGGAACAACGAAATCCACAGCAATTCAGAGCTTGAACTTGACAGGGCTAGACTCGGCGACACCGCCGCGCGGCTTTAGTCCACGTCAACCGTAGAGCGGATGTGAGTCTGCTATCAAGATGGTGAGCCACGGTTTTCCCGCACAAGCTCGGCCAGTATGAGACGCGCCAAGACCTCTGGGGTTGAGCCACCGAGCTGCGTGGTCTTGCTGCGACCGTGAAACCAAACAGTGATGGTTTTACCATCAATGACATAGGTGCCCTGATGCCTCGTGCCGGCGACTTCGACAGAGACGTCGAGCGGGGCGCGATATGGCGTGCGGCGCGTCATTCTCCATATGTAACACCAATGTCGGGGCGACGAAATCGGTGATCGCGTGACGGTCAAGGCAAAAAGGGATTGTTGCGCGTACGGTACGCCGCTTTTCATTACGAAGTGGTAGGGTTGCTTGCGTACGTCGTCAGCGTTTTCCATTCATAGAAGCCGTCCGCGAGGACGAGGTAGTGACGACCGGAGAAGCTCTGCCTGAGCTGACGCTTCTCTGCCGCGGTCTCAAGGCGCGCGTAGCCGCTCAGCAGTTCCGTGATGCACTGAATGTTCTTGAGGAGGAGGTCTGCCGTTGGCTCGCGTAGATGCGGCTTTGAGTGCGTGAGGAATAACAGTAGGCGCCAAGCGTTGTGGCAACGCCACACGGTGTGGCAACTTGCTTGAAGTGCGGACAGAGCTAGGCGAGAGCGCAGAGTCGCGCTATTTGGGCCACAAGGTTCCACACACAGGAAAGCGCCATGATCCCGAACAAAGCTCGCATCATAGCGGGCAGCCCACGATTGGTTGCGAGGCCAGCAGATAAATGAGAAAAGGCCGAGACCGAGATCAAAGACGCAGCCGATTTGATGACGATCAGCCCGAAGCGTCGTATGAAGCTCCACGCCAATCTTTTCGTCCGGCATCTCGCGCGGACGCGGCGCCGGGTGGGCCGGCGATCGACGCCATCGTCAAGTGGTTCAATCCAGATAAAGGCTTCGGGTTCGTTGAGCTCGCTGACGGATCAGGCGATGTTTTCCTCCACATTGCTGTGTTGGAGCGCGGCGGGCATGACGCGGTGCTGCCGGAGACCAAGCTGCGCGTCCAAGTTGGTCAGGGCCAGAAGGGCCGCCAGGTCACGGCAGTACTTGAGCTCGATGCAAGCACCGCCGGCGCGTCGCGATCGAGGATGTCTCCTAGGATCTCAGGCGGCGGCCGTGAACGCCCTAACCCCGCCGAAGCTTCTGAGCTCCACGGCACGGTGAAGTGGTTCAATGGTCAAAAGGGCTTTGGCTTTGTCGAAGCCGAAGATGGTGGAAAGGATGTGTTCCTCCACATCTCCATTGTCGACCGAGCCGGAATTCAGGTGCTTCCCGAGGGCCAGCCGGTCCGGATGCAGGTAGTCCAAACTCAGAAGGGTCGAGAGGCGATTTCGATCGCACTGATAGATTAGGAGCGTGGCTCACTACTTTGGCGGCGTGCCGGTCGTCGGGGCCAGATTAGGCAGAAAGTTTCCTGTCGAGGCCGACGTGTTTCTCGATGGCGGCGACGCGTTCGAGACCGTGATCGCTCTCTTTGCGATAGCCGAGGATGTTCTCGACTTTTTCTTAGAGGTCGTCGCGTGCGCGCGGCCGAACTCGTCGAGCATCAGGCGGCTTATACTTTCAAGTCGGTTTGGCCCATAGGCGTCCACTATAGCGTGAGATCATTTGTGATTTGAGCGGCGCGATCGCTGCGAGTTCGTTGGAGCTAACCTTGTTCATTTTTGGTGAGACTGGATGTGCGCGCTCGACTTGGCTCATTTGAAGCTGTCGACCATACCCTTTCGGCTTTCCGCTTTTGCTTTTTCGGCCTCGTCCTTGTGACGCTGGGCGCGACATGCTGGAGGGTCGGCCTGGACCTCAAATCGGTCGGCCCTCAATTCTTCTCGCCAGTGCGAATGCAATGGGCTCGCGACAGCGCCTTCCGACACGCAGCGATGTGCCCTGTCGATCTACCGCAGTGCGAGAAAAGACATGCCACGCTCGCCGCGAAATCCAGCACGCCACGAGCGCGCTCCACCGCCAATTGCGCATTCGCGCGGCATTGCTCAAGCCGTTCTCGAGCGCGGGGATGCTGGGCCAATCGGTCATGCTCAAGCTTCTATAACGAGGTTTGATGATGCGCTCTTGCAAGCGCGTATTGCAAGAGAAGCTGTGGAACACGCTAACGAAGAACTCCACACCCAGCTCGCACGGCAACAACAGGCGAAAAAAGTAGCCGAGGGTGCCGAGCGCCGAGCATGGGACCAAGCTGCGAGAGAACGAAGCCTTAGGCTGGCCGCTGAGCGTGACCGGGCCGATGCGCTCGCGCAGGTGACGGTGATAACAAGCCAGAGGGAACTAGCCGAGACTGCGGCGCGCGAAGCGCGCGACCTGGCCGCAAAGGAACGAAGTCTCAGGCGCGCTGCCGAGCACAACCGCGAGCTCGCCCTCCGGCGATACAAAATGGAGCGGGATGCCAGGCGCCGAATTGCATTAGCAAGCCGGAGCCCATCCTTCACCCTGAGCTGGTGATTTCAAAATCACACGAAAATACCAGCGGTTGTGAGCGACGGAGTACAGCTGTCACTGAGTTGCGGCCCGGGCAAGGAAAGACAAAGGACGCTTCCCGATGAGCATCGATGTTTTCTTCCGCAAGGTGCGCACAATGCCTGTGAGTCCCAACGCCCTCTCCTACGACCCTGCAGATGAGCTGACAAGGACCGGCACTAGAATGCACCGAGACGTAATGCTGAAGGTTCTTAGTCGCGACAGCGAATTGCGGCGCATATACGTTCAGCGCCGCTGGCAGGGGTTGGACGAGTAGGCTGCCCACTGATAGAGGATGCACTTTGCATATCTAGCCTCTTCCGCTGTCTCTGCTGTAGCTTGTGGCGTCCGCGCACGCTACAGCGCCGCCCCTCTCACCTTGCAGACCGGTAACGATACGCACGTAGGGCTTCCCTAAAGGTAGCCCAGCTCAAAACAGCCTTCTTGCCGCGAACGCTTCGTAGCTGAGTAAGCGTCCGCCTGTGCTGCTCACGTTCACTAACGCCATCAAGCTTGTGTTCCCGATCGAGGCTTTCAATTATTTCATATGCCCCCTCGCGCTTTGTCGGCCGCCGGCCACGCCTGGGTGGGCACAGTAGTCGCTCAGGCAAAGCTCGTCGCGCGAGCGTATCAAGATTGATTGAGAGGCGCTCGTCGGTATCGAAGCTAACCACATCGGCAAGAGCTACGACCCGTACGTTGTCGGGCAACAAGAGCGCATTCAAATCTCGATCGTTGTTTGTCAGAATGGCAGTTGCGTGAGGGTTGCCCCGAGGGGTTCTCAGAAAACGACCGAGTTCTTTGAAAATGGGTATGTCGCTGACGTTGGGTACCAGGTATACAGCGATCGTCAACTTGTCGAACTCGAATTCTCCAAGGCCCCAGAGAATCGGTGTGTCGGTTGGCCACGCACTCGCACCTCTTTTCCAACCGAGCGCGATCGACAATTGTTCGGCCAGAGCCTGGCATCTGACCACCAAGGCAAGTACACTGTTAGTCTGCAGCTCCACGAAGCCAGCTTGAGCGCAATACCAGCCAGTGCGGTTACCAACCGTTTCGACATCCACCATATGTGGCGCGTCACACTCCAGACATGTGGCGGTGGATATCGCACCGGCGGGGACCAACACACCAGAAGAAATCCAAGGGCTAAGCCGCTCGCAGCCGCCAAAGGCCGCCGCCCGTACGCTTATCTCCCGGGTGGCAAGAATTGCACATAGGTAGTCAATGCTATTCATCCTCTGGCTCTGGTCCAAAAATTTGCCACCGACTAAACAATTTTTCAGCCACGGCATGATCTGCATCGGTATTCTCGCGAAGCGTCGTGCCCATTGGAGATTTGAGCTCTATGGTGACGATGCGGGCGCTTTTTCCTATTCTATCAGGTTTGAATGTCAGTCGCAGTCGGACGCCAACGATCTGCCAACCCGCATTCCCGACTGGGCATCCGTCGCCGAACCATATTGCGGCCGTCGTGTAGATGTCGCGTATCCGGCGCGCTTGCCTCTTGCACTCCAACGTGATGAGGCCGCCCTCCGATCCCGGTGGCACAAGCCTTATCTCGTCAACCACACAGTCCGATACTGGATCGTTAGGCTTGAGATCAAAAGATGGCTTAGACGCGAAGAGTTCGAAATTGATCTGGCGGCGTGCAAGTCGCTCAAATGAGACATCAGGGGGAAAAAAAGTCCTGCAGAAGGCGCCAACCAAGTCATCGCGCACGGGGCGCCCCCCCTTAGCAACCAATTCGATCGTAGGGCGCGTTGGGTCGAAAATGATCGAGGCTCGATAGAGCCCCGGCAGGGAAATGCGCCGCAACTTATTATTGACTAATATTTCATGCGCTTGTAGTGCCGTCTGAGCGTAAATATTGACTTGGGTCCACGGCCGACGGCTATGCGAGCTTCGGCTTGGTAGCGCGTACTCGAAGTGGCCTATGCTGAAAGCGCGATGAGCGGGAACCAGCCTATCGTGCTGCTTCAGGACATGTTCGGCAGCGGCCTTGAACTCGTCCCGACGGACTGCATCGCTGATTGCTGCAGTGAGCGGCTGACGGCGGGTGATCCGAAAAGCGTCCCAGGAGCGAGTGCCCAAGCCCTTTAGCGCGTGCGCGGCCGAGACAAGATGATCGAAGATTTCACGGTCTTGCGTCGCGAGCCATACCGCGCAGGTTTCATTAGTGACATCCAAATTATCCACGCCGGGCATCAACTCCGGCCGACGATGACCGGCAGATCGAAGCAAGTCGCGGCCGCCGTTGTTCGCGATTAGATCGCAGTTCTCTAGTGCCGATATAGCCCACGTATCATGATCAAGCGCGTCCAGAACGGCGTTGGCTGTAGCAACCATGCTCTGCTGCCAATCAACCGATTGCCCTTTCCCATATCGTTCAAGAAACCCATTGATTGCCGAGGGCTCCACTGCGCGGAGAAACTTCTGGATATCGAAGGCCACCAGCCACCCCTCATCGCCCTGATCGGTTGCAGCGATTGAAGGCGGCCCATGCACCCATCAGTTTGCGCCGCTTGTCGAAAAGATCGCCGCGGGCATACGCCGCCTCTGCCTTGTCCTTCAATCGATGAGCGAGCGCCGACTCTATGACCTCGCGAGGGAAGCTTGTCGTTTCGCCGGCCCAGTCTCGGAATGTTGAACGGAAACCATGGACAGTTATGGCATACCGCCCCATCCTCTTCAGGACTGCCATAAGCGCCATGTCGCTCAATGGCTGGTCCGGACCGGCGGGAGCAGGGAACACCAGTGCATGACTCGGGCCGGGCTTGCCCAGGATCTCCATGGCCCTGGCAATGAGCGGAACCCGGTGTTCTTTACCGGCTTTCATTCGACCCGCTGGCACGGTCCAAAGATGTGATCGGAGGTCGACCTCTGCCCATCGCATATTTCTAACTTCTCCCGAACGGGCCGTTGTCAGCACGACAAACTCGAGAGCGCGCGCCGATATGCCCTCCCGTTGGCGCAGATCGGCCATGAAGTCCGGAACGTCGCGCCAATCTAGAGCGGGACGATGCTGCACGCGTCGGACAGCGGAAGGCTTAGGTAACAAGTTCTGCAAATGACCGCGCCATCGCGAGGGGTTCGGTCCGTCGCGAAGCCCTTGGGCTGATGCATAGTCCAGCACGGCCTAGATCCGCTGTCGGAGACGGCTTGCGGTCTCGGGCTTGGAAGTCCATATCGGGCGTAACACGGAGAGGACGTGCAGCGTGTCGATGGAATTCACATCGAGACAACCCAGTTTCGGATCAACATAGGTCAGCAACGTCGAAGTCCATTGGGCAGCATGCTTCGCGTTACGCCAACCAGGGCTCTTGCTTGCGATCAAATCGGCTGCTGCAACACGAAACGATATCGACCGCGCCGTCGGCGCGCTAAGGGGGTCGACTCCATCGATGATCTGGCGCCGCGCGGCGAGTGCCTTCTCGCGAGCGGCGGAAAGGGTGACCTCAGGATAAGGGCCAAGCCCCATATCCCGGCGACGACCGTTCAACTGATAACGCAACACCCAGGATCGCGCACCGCTCGTCTTTACCACCAGCATGAGTCCGCGGCCGTCAATGTAACGTCCGGTCTGTGCCGTCTCGACTCTGCGGACTGAGAGCGCCATACCATTCCCACACGCGTCCCCACACCCGGACACGTTTTTAGGAGACCATGCGCGAACGTGCAAGGACGGAGCGGTGAGTTCACACTCGAGATTCTATGCATTTCGAACAATCGCGAACACCAGTGGACGGGATCCGGCGGACACTCCCTCCGCCACCGAATGTCCGCCATTGTTCGGCGTCGTCCCCATTCCGCGAGAAATGCCCATCCAAATCAAGGGTACTTGCCTTTCCATCGGTTCGCGGCCGTGCGCTACTGATCACGCCTATCTTGCCCCTAGTGGATGGGTAGTGGATGGGCGGCCATGAAGAGACGGAGAACAGGCTTTCGGCTGTGACGGTCGCAACGTCGAAGGGCGCGGGCATGTATGCCGACGGTGGCGGTCTCTACCTGCAGATAAGCAATTCAGGGTCGAAGAGCTGGGTATTTCGCTTCCGGTTTCAAGGTAGGCGCCGTGACATGGGCCTAGGTGCGCTGCCATAGGTCAATTTGGTTGCGGCGCGTGACAAGGCATTCGAGTGCCCGCCGTCTTCTCATGCAGGGCGCTGATCCCGAGTGGGACGCCGCGATATCGGATGGGCCTGCCGAGCGCCTCGGAGAGGACCCGCGCATAGTGGTCAAGATCGGCCGATTCCCGCCCCGTCAGATCGTGAATTTGTCCGATATGCGGTGCGGGGTCGTCGAGAATCGCTGCTACCGCACGCGCCACGTCGACCGCCGAGATTGGCGAGGTCTTGCCGGCGCCCATCGGCAGCGCCAACTCGTCGGAGGCCCGCACGCCAGCGGCGGCGAGTTGAAGAAAGAAGCCCTCGAGGAAGACTGTCGGCCGCACCGTGACGACCGGCAGTCCCGACCAGGACAGAGCCTGCTCCGCCAGCCAGTGCAGCTTGTGCTGCGGGCTGTCGGTGGTCTCGCTGATGCTCATCTGCGAGACCGTCATCTGCGACATGTTCACGAAAGCCTCGACGCCGTGGTGGCGCGCCAGCGCGGCGGTGTTCATCGTCGCTTCCAGGTAGGTCGACGAGACAGACATTCCGAAATAGATGCGCCCGCAATCTTCGATGGCGCGGTGCATCGAGGCGAGGTCCGTCAGGTCGCCCTCTACGACCTCTGCGCCGAGCCGCCGAAGGGCTTCGGCGCGCTCGTC
>Ga0111538_10011499_pt1 | contig 11726 bp, 8 predicted proteins | sample SoiMethybrSBSTD1_FD_79669 | JGI IMG/M metagenome (GOLD analysis project Ga0111538, IMG submission 79669) | Bulk soil microbial communities from a Populus tree surrounding site in Tennessee, USA - Soil MetaG P. TD hybrid SBSTD1 (version 2)... | ecosystem: Environmental > Terrestrial > Soil > Tree...
AGACGCGCTCGGTGAGGCGCGTGGAGGTGGAGCAGGCAAGCGGGATCGATCTTTTGATGATGTTCGACCCCGGGCACAGCCTGGAGGAGCGCATCTTGTCGGAGCAGTTCCGCTATTGACGTGCGGGTCCGCCCTCGCCCTCGGCGTCATCTCCGCGCAGGCGGAGATCCACGCCACGCGTTTTCATGTGCCAATCGCGTTGCGTGGATGCCCACCTGCGTGGGCATGACGTCGTGAGCGCGGTCGTGTCAATTCAACCACCAGGCAAGACAAGCCATGAGGACTGCCGTTGGCCAGAACATTAGCAGCAGCCAACGGCTGACGGCTGAGGGAACGGGTCCGTAGAACTGAAGCTCGGCATCGGGTTTGACCATTTTCAAGGCCCTTTTCAGCAATGGGCGGGATCGAGGCGCCGGACCGCTCCGACGGGTTGGGCGAAGGTGCAGAACTTGCCGGCTACGTATCGCTCCAGCCCCGCTTCGCTCAGATCGATGTCCTCGGCGATGATCCATGCCGCAACAGATGCACGCGGGCGCATATGAATTCGAGATGGACGAGGGCGCCGCCGCATAGGCGGGACATAGGAAATCCGCGGCGAGTAAGGGGTCAGACCCCAACGCCCGACCTTCCCTCGAACAACACGAGGGCCATGGGGTCTGACCCCCATCACGCCAACGCGTAGGAGCTGAACGTTGCTATTCGCGCGGGGATTTGAAAAGAGTCTTCTGTAGGCGTCTCCAGCGAGGCACCAAAATAGAAGCGTGAAGGCAAGTGGAGGAAGGTCCAATGACACATGGCGTGCACGCGGTGCAGCACGAGGTCGAGCACGAGATCAAGCATGGCGACCAGCACGGGGGCCACACGAGCCTTCTCGACAACATCAACAAGAAGGTGGCGTTGCTCATCGGCGTGATGGCGCTGTTCCTGGCGTTCTCCGAAACCCTCGGCAAGAGCGCGCAGACCGGCGCTCTCAGCTACAATATCGAAGCCTCGAACCTGTGGGCGTTCTTCCAAGCCAAGAACATCCGCCGCACCGTCGTCCTCACGGCCGCGGAGGAGATGACGGTCAATGCTCCGGCTGTTCCCGAGGTGATCAAGGCTGCTGCGACGAAGCAGATCGACACCTGGCAGAAGAATGCGGCCCGGTATCGCTCGGAGCCCGACGTTCGCGAAGGTACCGTCGAGCTGGCCGAGCGCGCCAAGGCCATGGAGAAGAAGCGCGATACCGCGCTCGCCAAGTATCACCACTACGAGGTCGCTTCAGCCGCGTTCCAGATCGGCATCGTTCTCGCGTCGGCGACGGTGATCACCGGCATGATCGCTCTGACATGGCTTGCGCTTGGGCTGGGAGGTCTCGGCGTCCTGTTCACCGCGATCGGCCTTTTCGCGCCGCACGCGATCCATCTATTTTGAGGAGTGAAGGGGTCAGACCCCAACGCTCGACCTTCCTCGAACAACACGAGGGCCATGGGGTCCGACCCCATCACGTCGCGCGGTGGGTCTGCTGGAGACGATAGGCGAACTCGGCTAGTCTTGACGGGACGAGCGTGCACCGGTTGGAGCGGACGGCGCGCGGAAAATGGAGGAGTTATGCAGGGGCTTTATCTGGAGGACTTCGAGGTGGGGCGCAAATTCGAGCATGCGCTGCGCCGTACCGTCACGGAGATGGACAACACGCTGTTCTCCTGCCTCACGCACAATCCCCAGCCGCTGCACATCGATCATGAGTTCGCCGCCAGCACCGAATGGGGCAAGCCGCTCGTCAACAGCATGTTCACGCTCGGGCTGATGATCGGCATCTCCGTCAACGACACCACGCTCGGCACGACCATCGGCAACCTCGGGATGACCGAGGTGAAGTTTCCCAAGCCCGTGTTCCACGGCGACACCCTCCACGTCACGACCGAGGTGGTCTCCCGGCGCGAGACCCGCTCGCGGCCCGACGCCGGCATCGTCGAGTTCGTGCACAGGGGCTTCAACCAGCGCGGCGAGTTGGTGGCGGAGTGCCGGCGCCAGGCCATGATGCGCAAGCAACCCAAGGCCTGAGGCATGCGCTCGCTGCTGTTCATCCCCGGCGACGACGAGAAGAAGCTCGGCAAGGGCGTGGGCTCGGGCGCCGACGCGCTGATCCTGGATCTGGAGGACTCCGTGGGTGGGCCCCGCAAGGCTGCCGCCCGCCAGATCGTCGCGCAATATATTGCCGCGACGCGGGCGCTCGAGACGCGGCCGCGGCTCTATGTTCGCATCAACGCGCTCGATACGCCGCTATGGGAGGACGACCTTAGCGGCGTCATGGCCGCGGGGCCGGACGGCATCCTGCTGCCCAAGGCGCGCTCGGGCGAGGACGTGCACAAGCTATCGATTGCGCTGCATCATGCTGAGGAGCGCAGCGGTGCGCCGACGGGGGCGACGCGCATCATCGCCATAGCGAGCGAGGTGGCGGTGTCGCTGCTAGTGCTCTCCACCTACGTGGAGGCGAGCGCTCGGCTGGAGGGGCTGACGTGGGGCGCTGAGGACTTGGCTGCTGCCGTCGGAGCGCACGCCAACAGGGAGGCTGACGGCAGCTGGGCCTCGCCATACCTGCTCGCTCGCAACCTCTGCCTGTTCACCGCCGTCGCCGCCAACGCGCAGCCGATCGACACGGTGTTCGTTGATTTCCGCGATGATGACGGGTTTCGCAGGGAAGCAAGCATGGCCGCTCGCGACGGATTCACGGGCAAGATGGCGATTCACCCGAGCCAGGTGGCGCCGATCAACGAGATCTTCACGCCCAGGCCCGAGGAGGTGGCGCGGGCGCGCGAGATCGTCAAGGCCTTCGCCGACGCGCCCGACGCCGGCGTGCTCGCCATCAGGGGACACATGGTCGACAAGGCGCACGTGAAGGGCGCGGAGCGCATCCTCGCGCGCGCCAAGGCGGCGGGGATTTGATGCGCCAGAAGCCCCTCCCCCTGGAGGAGGGAGGAAGACGCGCCACGAGTTAGCGTCGCCGGCTTGCGCCGACAGAAATCACGCTTCGCCTCCACGCGGCGCTAACTCGTTCGGCGCGTCTAGGAGGGGTGTCTCGTCGCGGGCGTTGCCGCGCGTCACCCCCACCAGGAACGCCATCGGACTTAGACGGCCGACGGCGTCTTGTCGCTACTGTCGCGGACGGCCGTCTAAGGCCGTGGCGTTCCGTCCTCCCGCCTCGAGGGGGAGGGGTCGCGCGGGAGTCCGCGTGGCAACGATCGTCTGGGAATCCTGCAGGAGCTTATCCCCGGCAAACCCGGTGAACGCCTCACTGTTTCACGTGAAACATTGTGGCTGCAACTGTGCGGCCGGTGCACCTACTCCGCGGCCTTGAGCTTCAGTTTTTCCATGGCCTCCTCGGGGGTGGGGCGGTCGATGGAGAAGATGGTCTCTGGCGTGACGACGCCGTAGTCCATGTAGCCCAGCCGCGCGATGGGGCGCATGGCCCCCGTGTCGACGATCCCGTCCTTGACGAAGCGGTCGTCGATGTGGATGCCGACCACCTGGCCGAAGATGACCGCGTTGCGCGATTCCCCGCCCGGCTGCAGCGGCGGCAGGTCCACCGTCTTCCAATGCTTGCACTCGAGCGCGGCCGGGCTCTCCTTGACGCGCGGCGGCTTGACGAGGCGGCAGGGCGCGGCCGTGAGGTCGCCGAGGGGGAACTCGTCGACGCCGCGCGGCACCGCCGCCGAGGTCATGTTCATGTTGAAGCGCAGGTCCCAGGTGGCGAGCGAGCACACGAACTCGCCGGTCTCCTCGATGTTGAGGAGCGAGTCCTTGCGGCCGGCGGAGCTGAAGATCACGTAATGCGGCTTCTCGCCGACGGCGTTGAAGAAGCTGTAGGGGGCGATGTTGCAAATGCCGTCCTTGCCGACGGTGGAGATCCAGCCGATCGGACGCGGCGCCACCAGCGCCTTGAAGGGATCGTGCTTGAGGCCGTGCTTGTTGGCGATCGTCTCGTAGAACACTCCTGTCCTCCTGGCGTACCTTACAAAGCAATTGCGGGCGGGATTCCCCCCCACCCCTCCCCGCATCATGCCGAAGGCGTGTCTTCGACACGACGGGGAGGGGGATTCTGTCCGTCATCCGGTCCAGCGGGTCACGATTTTGGCGAGCTGCGGGCGCTCGCGGTCGGGCTGGCGTTCCTTGGCGGTGCCGATGTAGACGAAGCCGGCCATGCGCTCGTTGGCGGCCAGGCCGAGCGCGGCGCGCACCGCGTTGCTGTAGGAATACCACTCGGTGATCCAGCAGGTGTCGAAGCCCAGCGCGTTGGCGGCCAGGCACATGTTGAAGCAGGCCGCCCCGCAGGAGAGGATTTGCTCCCATTCGGGGGCCGCGGGATTGGGCGTCACGCGCGAGATGACGGCGACCACGGTTGGCGCCCGCAACAGGCGCGTGCGCTCGGTCTCCAGACGGGCGGCAGACGGCGTCTCCTTGTCCTCGGCCAGGCACGCCTTGAGCAGGACCCGGCCGAAGGCGGCGCGTGCATCGCCCTCGAAGAGGATGAACCGCCACGGCTCGAGCTTCTTGTGGTCGGGCACGCGGGCCGCCGCCGTCAGGATGATTTCGAGCTGCGCGGCGGTTGGTCCAGGCTCGCCCAGCATCGCCGCCTTGGCCGACCGGCGCTTCAATAGCAGCTCGAGAGTTTCCTGGCTCATGGGGATTTGCACTCGGGGGCCCGCCGGCTCGGACTGTGCGCCGCGCCAAGGCCCTCGCTAAACCAAGTCGTTCGCGAGTACAATGGGTTTGCCTTGGGGACCAAGTGGGTGGGGGCGGGATTTACCATGGGCAATCGGTATCGCGGCGGAGCACAGGCGCTGCTGTTGGCCGTGGCGCTCGGCGTGTTCGGGACGACAGCGGCGCTGAGCAATGAGCCGGCCTCGGCGATCGTCGTGTTCGATGGCTCGGCCTCGATGTGGGGGGGCCTGGACGGCCCGCGCAACATCAAGCTCACGGTGGCGCGCGAGGCGGTGCGGCGTGCGCTGGGCAGGATCGGTAACCAGACGCGCGTGGGGCTTGCCTCGTTCGGCCACCGGCGCGGCGATTGCGCCGACGTGGAGGTGTTGCGCCAGCCCGAGCCCGTCGACGTGGCGCGCCTCATGGAGCCGCTGGAGAAGCTCAATCCCAGGGGCCGCGGCCCGGTCACGCTCGCCATTCGCGAAGCGGCCAAGGCCCTGCCGCCGGCGCCCGCCAAGCGCAGCCTGGTGCTCATCCACGACGATGCCGACAACTGCCAGCAGAACGTGTGCGTGGCGGCGCAGGAGCTGCGCGCTACCGGGGTCACGGTGCACGTCGTCAGCCTCGCCTTGAAGCCCGACGATCTCGCGAAGACGGCCTGTCTGCCGCAGATGACGGGCGGGCGCCTCTTCCATGCGCAGAATGTCGAGCAGGTCGCGACTGCCGTCGAGGAGGCGCTGAAGCTGGCCAGCGCCGATCCCGGCAGGATCGAGCCTGCCGCGCCGCCCAAGAGCTCGCCCGGACCGAGCGCGAGGCCCAATGTTGCGAGCGTGGCGAAGCCGCCGGCGGATGCGCCGCCCGGGCTTTATCTGCGCTCCCTGCTGGCGCCGAAATCGGAGCCGGTAAGCCTGTCGTTGCATTGGACCGTGACGACCGAAGCCGAGCCTCACGATGTCGTCTTTTCCGGCCGAGCGACGAGCCCGCACGTGGCCGTTCCACCGGGCCGCTACCTTGTGGAGGCGCGCGACGGACCGGCATCGGCCAGCGTCACCGCGGTTGTGGCCGAGCTTGGACCGACTGTGGCCGAAGTCGTTCTCAACGCCGGGATATTGCGGGTCAGGGCGCAAGCGCAGAAGAGCGGTGCGCCCCTACCGGATGCCATCGTCACCGTCAGCGAGGTGGCGCCGGGTGACGGGAGGAGGGATGCGCCGGTTGGCCAGCCTGTGGTCGCCTTCAAGGGCAGCGACGGCGTAGCGACACTGCCGGCGGGACGCTATCTCGTACGCGTCGAGCAGGGACTGGTCCGCACCGATCGCTCCGTAGTGGTGCCTGTGGGAAGCCAGGGTGTGGTCGACGTTCCCCTCAATGCGGCGCGTCTGCAACTCTCCGCCGTCGGCAAGGAGATTGCCGAGTCGGGGGAGGGGCTCATCTTCAGCATCGCCGAGGACGACCCCGATGCCCCGAGCGGTCGGCGCGAGGTGTCGCGGTCGGCAGCACGGCAGGCCGACTTCATGCTGGCGCCGGGGACCTACTACGTGATCGCGCGGCTCGGCATGATCGAGGCGCGCGAGAGCCTCGCCGTGGGCCCCGGCGACGTGGTGAAGCGCACGCTGTCGGTTGCCGCGGGCCGGCTGGCCCTTGCGACCAAGCCGATCGGCCCTGGCGCGTCGCTCGCCGAGCCCGTCTCGTATCGCGTCGAGCGCATCGATGGCCCCTCCCAGGACGCGATCACGACCAGCCGGCCGGCGCCGGTGCTGCTGTTGCTCGGCGGCCGCTATCGCGTGGAAGGGCGGTACGGCGTGATCAATGCGCGCGTGGTGCGCGAGGTCGACGTCAAGGCCGGGCAGACCCAGCAGCTCACGCTGGAGCACCAAGTTGCCAATCTGAAGCTGCGTCTCGCGGGGAGCGGGGGTACGCCGGTCGCGGAGGTGTTCTGGGACGTCAAGGACGAGACGGGGACGACCGTGTGGACCACGGGCCAGTCCGAGCCGTCGGCGGCGCTGCAGGCGGGGCGCTACCGGATCAGGGCCGAGACGCGCGAGAAGCGTTACGACCGTGTCGTCGAGCTGCGCGCGGGCGATGCCCGGGTCGTCGAGCTCGCCGCCGATTGAGGCTGGCGAGGCAGGGGCAAACCGGCGCGTTCCGGTCGTGTCCGAATTGGGCTATAAAACGTTTTGCAACACGTGCAGCGCCGCGATCGGCAGGCACAAGCGAGGGAAGTACACCGTGCGACGCCTGCTCATGGCGCTGCTTGTGGCTCTGCCGGCTCCCCTGCCGGCGTGGGCGCAGGGCGAATCGGGCCAGCTGCGCGTGCGGGAAGCCGCGGCCGCCATCGTGCGCGGCAATCTCGACCAGGCGATCGCGCTCTACAACGAGGCGCTCGACGACAAGTCGCTGCCCAACGACCGCCGCGCCACCATCCTCAACGATCGCGGCGTGGCCTATGCGCGGCGCCAGCAGCACAAGGAGGCGATCGACGACTTCAACCGGGCGATCCAGCTCTACCCTGAATATGCCGCCGTCTACAACAATCGCGGCAACGTGCTGTTGGGCCTCGGCGCCGTGAAGGAGGCGGTCAAGGACTTCGATCGCGCCCTGGTCTTGGCGCCGGGCTATGCCGCCGCCTATAACAATCGCGCCGGCGCCTATATCAAGCTGGGCCAAGTCGATCGGGCGCTCGCCGACTACAGCCGGTCGATCGTGCTGGTCCCCAATAGTGCCGCGGCGCTGAACGGGCGCGGCCGTGCACACCTTGCCGCCAATCGGCCGCATGGCGCCATCCGCGACTTCACGCGCGCCGTCAGCCTCGATGCCCGGCTCGGCGCCGCCTATCGCAGCCGCGCCGAGGCCAAGATGGCCATCGAGCGCCACGAGGAGGCAATCGAGGACTACAGCCGGGCCATCGCCTTCGAGCCGCGCAACGGCGAGATCTACGCGCTGCGCGGCTGGGCGTACATGGAAGCCGACAACCCGGCCTCCGGAGTCAAGGACTTTGCCAAAGCCATTGAACTCACGCCGAACGTAGCGGCATTCTACGCCGCCCGCGGGTTCGCCTACGCCAAGGCCGAAGCCTACGAGGACGCACTCAACGACTTTGCCCGGGCCATCGAGCTGGAACCGCGCTCGCCGACCGCATTCGCCTATCGCGCCTGGACCTATCGCCAGCAGCAGCAGCCGGAGCTGGCGCTCAGGGACGTGGAGCGCGCGCTGAAGCTCGATGCCAACTGCGCGGAAGCCTATTGGGTGCGGGGCGAGATCAACGAGGCGCAGGGCCGTGCCGACCTGGCGGTGGCGGACTTGCGCAAGGCGTCAGCGCTCGACCCGCGGCGCAAGGTCGTGCTGCAGGCGCTCGACCGGTTGGGCGCGGGCACGCGCTCGAAGGAGTCCGAGGTGGCGGATGCCGGCTTCGAGCGCTGGCGGGTCTTTCAAAAGGGTCGGCAGTACGTCTCGACCAGCGAGGAGTTTCCGCGCCTCAAGATCGACCTGGAGATGATGGGCAAGGGCCAGCCGCGCATCCTCGAATGGGATGTCAAGAAGCCGCCGTTCGGGGGCATTGCCGTGCTGCGCTTCCACGCCGGCGTGGTCGAGGGGTCCAAAGGCGCCGAAGAGGTCGAGCACGCGGCCATCGTCGATTTGCAAACCAATGCCGTCGTGTCGGTGGTGGTGCAACGCCTGGGCGACAGGGTGGCCCAGTGGTCCTGGGACGACGGCAAGCTCGTGGTGCTGAGCGCCGACGGTCTGACCGACGAGTTCCAGCTGCGCCAGGGCAAGCCTCCCCCACCGCCGCCGGTGGTCGCCCAGAAGCGCCCGGCAGATCCTTGGGGCGGCCGCAAGCCCAGGACCCTCTTCGAGCTCCTGTTCGGCGGGTATTAGCGCCGTTCCGTCGACGACCGAAGGTCGCGCGACCGGGCTTCCTTAATGCTCGGCCGCCGGTAGGCTGGCGCTGCAAGCCATTCTGGTGCATTGAGTATTGCGCGCGAGGTCAGCCCCAAGCCAATATCCGGGCCACCGTGAGGATCGGGGCTGGTGACGGCTTTCTCGGCCTGCCCTCGTTATATGCCGACCGCGAGGGCGATCGACCAGGATGAGTGCAGGGGATGCTTAGAAGCTGTTGTCACGGCTGCCGGATCGGCATGCTGGTTGCCGCCATCGCCCTGTCGGCGATCGGCGGTGGCTGCGACCAGGGCGGCACGCAGGCCCAGCCCCAGCAAAAGGCAGCCGCCTCCCTGCCGACCGTGACGGTCAGCAAGCCGTTGCAGCGCGAGATCATCGAGTGGGACGAGTACACCGGCCGCTTCGAGGCGGTCGAGGCCGTGGAGATGCGCGCCCGGGTCTCCGGTTACCTGACCGAGCTGCATTTCAAGGACGGCCAACTCGTCAAGCAGGGCGACCTGCTGTTCGTGCTCGATGCCCGGCCCTTCGAGCGCACGCTGGAGCAGGCCCAGGCCGAGCTGCTGCAGGCCCAGACCAAGGTGCAAAACACCAACCTCGACGTGGCGCGCGGCAAGCCGCTGCTGGAGCGGCGGATCATCTCCGAGAAGACCTTCGACGACCGCGAGAGCCTGGTGCGCGAGGCGCAGGCCGGCGTCAAGGTGGCGGAGGCCAAGGTCAAGACCGCCGAGCTCGAGCTCTCCTTCACGCGCATCACCTCGCCGATCGATGGCCGCATCAGCCGCACGCAGGTGACGGCCGGCAACTGGGTGAGCGCCGGCGGAACGGCCAATACGACGCTGCTCACCACCATCGTCAGCCAGGACCCGATCTACATCTACTTCGACGTCAACGAGAACAACTACATCAAATACCGGCGCCTGGCCGACCGCGGCGTGAGCTCGGCCGCCGCCGAGCTCGGCGCACCGGTCGAGGTCGCGCTGCCTGACGAGCGCGGCTTCCCGCACAAGGCGCGGCTCGACTTTCTCGACAACCGGCTCGATCAGGGCACCGGCACGCTGCGCGCGCGGGGGGTGTTGGCCAACGCGTCGGGGCTGTTCTCGCCGGGCCTGTTTGCGCGCGTGCGGGTGACCGGCACGGCGCCTTACATGGCGACGCTGGTGCCCGACGAGGCGATCGGCACCGACCAGACCAACAAGTTCGTGTACCTGGTGGCCGAGGACGGCAGCGTGGCGCGCAGCGAGGTCAAGCTCGGTCCCCTCTACGAGGGCCTGCGCGTGGTGCGCGAGGGCATCGCCGCCGACCAGTGGGTCATCACCCGCGGGCTGCAACGCGCCCGCCCCGGCATCAAGGTGGCGCCCAAGCGTGAGGCCCTGGCCCTGTCCGAGCGGCCGGGCGAAAAGCCGACGGCGGCGAAGGCCCACGAATGATGCGGGACGGACGCATGCCCCTCGAGACGGCAAGGCGACGCCGATGAGGATCAGCCGCTTCTTCATCGAGCGCCCGATCTTCGCGGCCGTGGTCGCGCTCGTCATCACCATCATCGGCGCCATCGGCTACATGGGCCTCGGCGTCAATCAGCTGCCGGAGATCACGCCCCCCACCATCACCGTCACCGCGAGCTATCCCGGCGCCAGCGCCCAGACTGTCGCCGACACGGTCGCCGCCCCCATCGAGCAGGAGGTCAACGGCGTCGAGGGCATGATCTACATGGCCTCGCAGTCGACCAGCGACGGCAACGTCTCGCTCACCGTCACTTTTGATGTCGGCACCGACATCGACAAGGCCCAGGTGCTCGTGCAGAATCGGGTCAGCGCCGCCGAGCGCCGGCTGCCCGACGAGGTGCGCCGCAACGGCCTCACCGTGCGCAAGCGCTCGCCCGACCTGCTGCTGGCGATCCACTTGATCTCGCCCGACAAGACCTACGACCAGGTCTACATTTCCAACTACGGCCTGCTCAACGTCCGCGACAAGCTGATGCGGCTCTACGGCGTCGCCGACGTGTTCCTGTTCGGCGTGCGCGAGTATTCCATGCGCATCTGGCTCGATCCCGAGCGCATCGCCATGCGTGGGCTCACCGCCGAGCAGGTGCTCGACGCTCTGCGCGCGCAGAACGTGCAGGTGGCGGGGGGCGCGCTCGGCGAGCCGCCGGTCGACTACAACAACGCCTTCCAGGTCTCGCTGCAGATGAAGGGGCGGCTGAGGCAGGCCGACGAGTTCGAGGACATCATCGTCAAGATGGGGACCGACGGACGCGTGGTACGCGTCAAGGACATTGGCCGGGTCGAGCTCGGCGCGCTCAGCTACGCGGCGCAGGGCTACGCCGACAAGTTTCCGGCCGTGATCGTGGTCGTCGACCAGCAGCCGGGCTCCAACGCCGTGCGCGCCACCCAGGGGATCAAGGACGCCATCGAGGAGATGGCCAAGCGCTTCCCCAAGGGGCTCGAGTATCGCCTCACCTACAACCCGACCGAGTTCATCGAAGTATCGATCAACAAGCTCTACATCACCATCCTGGAGGCGACGGCCCTGGTGGTGCTGGTGGTGCTGCTGTTCCTCAAGACCTGGCGTGCCACCATCATCCCCGTGGTCGCCATCCCAGTGTCGCTGATCGGCACGTGCGTGGTGATGCAGGCCTTCGGCTTCACCCTCAACATGCTGTCGCTGTTCGGCCTGGTGCTGGCGGTCGGCATCGTCGTCGACGACGCCATCGTCGTGGTGGAGAACGTCGAGCGCAAGCTAAAGGAGGGCCTGAGCCCGCTCGAGGCCTCGCGCGTCTCCATGGACGAGGTAGGGACGGCGCTCATCGCCATCGCGCTCGTGCTGCTGGCCGTGTTCATCCCAACCACATTTATCGGCGGCATCACCGGCCAGTTCTATCGCCAGTTCGCGGTCACCATCGCCACCGCCACCGCCATCTCGCTTTTCCTGTCGCTGACGCTCAGTCCCGCCATGTGCGCCCTGCTATTTCGTCCGCATGACGCCGAGCATGCCCACGGCTCGGCCTTGATGCGGCCCGTGCATGCATTCTTCCGCCGGTTCGACGACGCCTTCGATCTCCTGTCGGTGGGTTCTGGCCGCTTGATGCAAACTCTGTCGCGCGCGTGGGTTGAGGTGCTCATCTGCTACGTGCTGCTGATGGCGTTAGCCGG
>Ga0111538_10011501_pt1 | contig 11725 bp, 9 predicted proteins | sample SoiMethybrSBSTD1_FD_79669 | JGI IMG/M metagenome (GOLD analysis project Ga0111538, IMG submission 79669) | Bulk soil microbial communities from a Populus tree surrounding site in Tennessee, USA - Soil MetaG P. TD hybrid SBSTD1 (version 2)... | ecosystem: Environmental > Terrestrial > Soil > Tree...
CCTCGCTGAAGACGTACGGGTCGCCGATCTGCATCGCCATGTACTGTCGATGTGCGTTCTCCTCGAGATATGCGGCAAGCGCGAACGCCTCGAGCAGGTACGCTCCGACCGTGACAGCGCCATGCGACTTGAGCAACACGGCTCTGCTGTCGCCCAGCGTGGATGCCAGCTTCTCGCCCATCACCTTGGTGTTCACCGAGAGCGGCGAGTCGAGAACCGGGACGTCACCGAGCAGGGTTCCCTGCGCGTAGACGGGCCGGTACTTCGCGCCCGTCATGGTCAGCAGTGTCGACCACTGCGGATGGAGGTGCAGCACCGCGCGAACGTCCGGCCGCACGCGGTAGATCTCGGAATGGATGTGGAACTCGAGCGGCGGCCGCGCGGCGCCCTCGAGCAATTCGCCCTGCAGATCGATCGTGACGATGTCGTCCTCAGTGAGCGCGCCACGCACCGATGCGCCCGAGTTGATGTAGAACGACTCGGCATCACGCCGGACGCTGCCATGGCCGCTGTGGTCGATGAACCCTGCGCCAGCCAGTATTCGAATCGCCTCGACGAGTTGTTGGCGTAGCTCCGACATAGACGTACGTCTGATTTACCTTGGACTTCTTACTTTTGACTTCTTACTTACTTTCGACTTCGTACTTTTGACTTTTGACTTCTACTTCCACGGCATGACCGAGACGTGAACCGCGCCAGGGGCTCCTTCGCCGCCCACCGATTTGATCGCGTAATCGACCTCCGACAACCCGAAGCGATGCGTCGTCATCAGCTCCAGCGGAAAGCGGCGTTCGGCGAGGTGATAGAGCGCGAGCTCGACTGCACGATACGAGTGACCGCGAGCACTCTTGAGCGTCATGCCCTTGCGCGTGAGCCGTCCGATCGGAAAGTCCTGAAACGTCGCGTTCCCCTCGCCCTGCACGACCATCGTCCCGCCGCGCCGTTTCGTCGCTTCGATGCCGAGCAGGACCGCCGCTCGCCCGGCGCCACTGGTGCAGTCGACCACGACGTCGACACCGCGGCCGTCCGTCACATTGAGAATGCGCTCGAGCGCGTTGTCTCGATCGACGTCGATGGTGTGATCCGCGCCGAGCTGCCTTGCCACCTCGAGACGACGTGCGTCCTTCGACGTCCCCGTGACGATGACGCGGGCGGCACCGGCTTGCTTCGCAGCCATCGTGCAACAGAGCCCCTGCTGCCCGGGACCTTGAATGAGCACTGTGGACGCGTAACCAACGCCGCCGTCCATCAGCGTCCACTGAATGCCGTTGGACATCGGCGTCGCGATACCGGCTTCTTCCGGCGACAGACCAGGAGGCACGCGGTGCAGCACGGCGTTCAGCGGAAGGTAGACGTAATGACTGAAGCCACCCCAGAGCGACGGCGCGATGTCCATCGCCGTGTAGCCGTAGCGGATCGCCGTGGCGTCGTAGAACCACTCGGTCGCCGCACAATGGCGGTACTCGCCCATGTGATCCCACTCGCAGTGCCCGCACGGCAGATAGTGTTCGAGAAAAACCAGGTCCCCTTCCTTGAATCCCTTGTGCCGCGCAAACAGCTTTCCGACGTTCGCGAGATAGCCCACGTTCTCGTGGCCCATGATGAGCGGCGCACCGCGCAACGGCAGTTTGTATTGGCTGACATCGGTGCCGCACACTCCCGCCACTTCCATCTTGAGCAGCGCCGCATCGTCGGGAATCTCCGGCAGGTCCACTTCGCGAAGCTCTGTTGTGGACGGCCCGATCTTCACGGCGGCCAGTGATTTTCCAGGCAACCTGTGTGCTCTCCTTTCTGCCTACCCGCCGCAGCTGTGGCGAAGGCGGGACTCGGGCGCAGCTTGCGCGCGAACAGCGGCGGGGCCATGATATGCGCCACTCAAAGGAAGGTGAAGCGTGCGGCGGGCGTCCGGCGTCACTTCTGTTCTCGCGTTGGCGGTCGCAGTCCTCTTCTGGACTGCAGTCAATCGGCTGAACGCTCAGTCCGCCGGGGCCGTCGCGCTCACCGGCGTCGTGAGCTCGGTCGAGGAGGGCCCGATGGAAGGGGTCCTCGTCAGCGCAAAGCGAGCCGGATCGACGATCGCGGTCACCGTTGTCAGCGACGGGCAGGGGCGCTATCGCTTCCCGAGGACAGGCCTCGAGCCCGGGTCGTACGCCATTCGCGTTCGCGCGGTCGGATATGAGCTGAACGGGCGGCCTGAAGGCGGCCCCCACACTGCCGGTGGTTCAAACGAAACCGCTGTCGTTTCCTCGAAGACGACGCAGCTCGATCTGAAGCTGCGGAAGGCGGACGATCTCGCCTCGCAACTGTCCAATGCCGAGTGGTTCATGAGCTGGCCGGGGCCCGCAGAGATCAAGAACGGTCTGCTCAACTGCACGCAGTGCCACGGCCTGCAGCCGATCGTCCGATCGCATTACAGCGCGGACGAGTGGGTCACGGTCATCGAGCGCATGGCGCGATACGCGCAGGGCAGCACGCCCGCGCGACCGCAGCTGCGACCCGGCAGCGGACGCGGCAGCGCAATCCTCGCGCAGAGTATGACCGGACGCGAAGGTGAACGACCGGTCCAGTCCGCCCTCGTCAGGCAGACGGCGGAGTACCTCGCGACGGTCAACCTCCATGAGCGATCGCAGTGGTCGTATCCACTGCAAATGCTTCCTCGCCCGCGCGGCGCGTCGACGCACGTCGTCATCACGGAGTACGACCTGCCGCGACCCGAGACGCTGCCGCACGACGCAGCCGTCGATGCCGACGGCAACGTGTGGTACGCGGACTTCGGCACACACATGCTTGGCATGCTGAATCCGAAGACCGGTTCGGTCGTCGAATATCCGATTCCGACGACGAAGCCCGGAGCGCCTGGCGGTTCGCTCGACCTCGTGTTCGACAGGCGGGGTGATATCTGGCTGGGCACGATGTATCAGGGCAGCCTCGCGAAATTCGATCGGCACAGCAAGACGTTTCAAACGTGGGGCTCCCCGACGTTCCGTGAGCGCGACGATGCGCGGATCGCGATGGTGATGCCGATCAATACGGGTGTCGATGGTCAGGTGTGGATCGGCGGTGACAACGAATACCAGGTCGACGTGAAGACGGGGACCTGGAAGACGGTCGACTACTCCGTCGGCTTGCCGAAGGACTCGCCGATGGTGCGCGAGCTGAGCTCCTACGGTGTTGCGTCGGATTCGAAGAACAACTTCTACGGCCTCAATCTGAACGGCACGTACATCATTCGCGTCGACGCGAAGACGAAGAAGGTCACTCCTTTTCCAACGCCGACACCGAACGCGGGCCCTCGGCGCGGCCACATGGATGCGCAGGACCGGCTCTGGTTCGCGGAATTCCGAGCCAATCGGATCGCGATGTTCGACACGCGATCAGAGACGTTTCGTGAATGGGCCGTGCCAAGCCCGTGGGCGAACGTCTACGACGCGATTGCCGATCGAGCCGGATACGCGTGGGCCGGCGGCATGAACAACGACCGCGTGGTGCGCGTGAACATCACCACCGGCGAGACCGCTGAATATCTGCTCCCGCGATCGACGAATATTCGCCGCGTCAACGTCGACGATCGCACGAGCCCACCGACGTTCTGGGTTGGCAACAATCTCGGCGCAATGCTCGTGAAAGTGGAGCCGCTCGAATGAGAGCCGTCGCCGCGGCGCTGCTCGTCGTTCTGTGCGCGCCGTCCTGGTCTTTCGCGGAGGAGTGGACGGAGTTCGTCAACCGTGAAGACCGGTTCCTCGTGAACTTCCCGGGCCAGCCGTCAATCCGCGACGCGACATGGCAACCACAGAGAGGTCAGGCCGTGCCGGCACGCGTCTACACGGTGCAGGACGGGCGCAGCCGCTACTCGGTGACCGTCGCCAATCTCGGGTCGATTCGCGAGGTGTCCGACGTGAAGGGCGCGATCGCGTGGGAGGCGTGGAACTTTCGCAAGCGCGGAGGAAAGGTCACCTACGACGCGTACGCGCAGGTCGATCGCATCGACGGCCATCTGCTGCGCATCATCAACGCGGACGGAACAGAAACGATTGCGGCGATCCACGAGCACGACCGGCGCCTCTACATTCTCGAAGCGGACGTGCCCCCCAACACGCCCGGTGCGGTGCACTTCCAGCAATCGCTTGCGATTCTCGACGCGGACGGAAAAGTCATTCGTTACGAGCTCGACGCCGACGGCAACCGGATACGACGCGTCCCACGCGCGGACTAGGCAGCTAGGTAGCTGGGTAGCTGGGTGGCTGGGTAGCCGGGGAAAGCACTTCACCTAGACGCAAAGCGACCCAGCAACCCAGCAACCGAGGGAGACAAGAAATGGCCATGACGCCAGTGCGGTTCTTCGCGGTTCTGCTCGTGTGTCTCGCAGCATCGGCAGCCTCGGGGCAGGACACCACCGCCACTCTCCTCGGCACGCTGACGGATTCTTCCGGCAGCGTCGTTCCAGGCGTCACCATCAGCGTCAGGAACGTCGACACCTCGCAGGCACGGACAGCGACGTCAGACGAAGGCGGCCGCTACCGGCTGCCGCTGTTGCCACCCGGCCGCTACGAACTGACGGCGCAGCTCTCGGGGTTCCAGACCGTCGTGCGATCGGGGATCACACTGACCGTCGGGCAGGAAGCCGTGGTCAACATGCAGATGGCGCTCGGCAACATCACCGAGTCCATCCGGGTGGACGCCGCTGCACCACTCGTCGAAACGACAACGGGCACCATCTCGCATGTCGTCGGCGCCGAACAACTCGGATCGCTGCCGCTCAACGGACGCGACTTCTCGCAGCTCGCGCTGCTGCAGCCGGGCGTCGTCATGAGCCGAAGCAGCGTCAACGGATCGAATGTCGGCCAGGGCATCAAGATTTCGGTCGCGGGCGCGCGTCCCAGCCAGAATCTGTTCACGCTCGACGGCACCGCCTATAACGACGCGCTCAACAACACGCCAGCGAGCGCGAACGGCGTCATGACCGGCGTCGAGACGATCAAGGAATTCCGCGTCATCACCAATGCGATGAGTGCGGAGTATGGCCGCGCCGGCGGCGGTGTGTTCAATGTCATCACCAAGTCGGGGACCAACGAGTTCAACGGTTCGTTCTTCGAGTTCTTCCGCGACGACAGCCTCGATTCGAAGAACTACTTCGATACCGAAAAGCCGGACTTCCGGCGCAACCAGTTCGGCGGCTCGTTCGGCGGTCCGATCGTTCGCAATCGAACCTTCTTCTTCGCCAGCTACGAAGGACTGCGCGAAGAGAAAGGCATCACGCAGCTCGCGACCGTCCTGGACGACGATGCGCGGCGCGGGATTCTGCCGGGACGGGCACCGGTTGCGGTTCCCGCGACGATTCAGCCGTACGTCTCATTGCTGCCCGTCGCCAACGGCAGCCGCATTCTCGACGCGAGCGGTGCAGCCACCGGGTTGGCGGAATACCGCGGCGTCCTCAACCGCGAGTCGGTCCAGGACTTCACGATGGTCCGCGCCGACCACCTGTTCACCGGCAGCAGCTCGATCTTCGGCCGATATCTCTACGACAGGTCCCAGCGCGACGAGCCGGTGAACTTCGCCGAGTGGCCGAATCAGACGCACAACACCAAGCACGTGCTCACCGTCGAGCAGCGGAACATCTTCTCGTCCGCGCTGGTGAACGAAGTACGCGCCGGATTCAATCGCTCGAGTCCGCGCGAGGATGTGAATCCGCTGAATCCGCGCACTGACATCGCGTTCGTGCCCGGCCAGATGTTCGGCGAGCTTGCGGTCACCGGCATCACCGAAATCGGCACTGACCGCACGAATCCGAAAAGCTTCGCGCAGGACCTGTATCAATTCACCGATCAGCTCTTCGTCGTGAAAGGCCGCCATGCGATGAAGACCGGGGTCGACTGGCAGCACTTCCGCTACGACGGCACCTCCGAGAGCCGCACGCGCGGGCGCCTGCGCTTCCGCAGCGTGTCGGACTTTCTCACCGGCGTGACGCAGCAGTTCGAGATCGCGAAGCCGGGGTCCGATTTCGAGCGCCATTACCGTCAGCACCTCATTGGCGCCTGGTTGCAGGATGACGTGAAGCTGTCGAGCGTGCTGACGGTCAACGCCGGCGTCCGTTATGAGTTCGTGACCACGCCGAAAGAGCGCGATGGCAAGGTGTCGAACCTGCGCAACATCATGGACCCGGCGGTGGTTGTCGGTGACCCGCTGTTCCTCAATCCCACGAAGACACAGTTCGCGCCGAGGCTCGGGATGGCGTGGAACGTCGGTGGGCGCGGGAAGACGGCGGTGCGCGCCGGCTTCGGCATCTTCTACGAAGAACCGCTCTTCTATCAGTACCGATCGCCGATCTTCCGCGCGCTGCCCTTCGTCGATCGCGCGGTGATCACGCGACCGGCACTGCCGATCAATCTGACCGCCGTCGGAGCAGGCGGTGTGCCGGAAAACGAGGCGTTTCAGTACGACATCGATCCCACCTACACGACGCAATACAACGTCGGCCTGCAACAGGAGCTGGCGTGGGACAGCGCGGTCAGCGTCAGCTACATGGGCTCACGTGGCAGCAATCTGATGGGATCGGGAGACGTCAACATCGCCATCCCGCAGATCGTCAATGGCCGCGAGTTCTTCGCCGCCGGCTCTCCGCGACGCAATCCGAACTTCGGCACGATCCGGATGAACCTGCAGGGATTCCGCTCGGAGTACAACGGCCTCAGCGTCGGATGGCAGAAGCGTCAGTCGCACGGCATCGCGTTCCAGGCGGCCTATACGTACGGCCATTCGATGGACAACCGCTCGGGGTCCGGCGGACGACAGGAGTTCCGCAACGGCCAGTCGCGTACGTTCGATCCGTACAATCTCAATCGCGATTGGGGACGGTCGGACTACGACGTGCGCCACAACGCGGTGATCAACGCGTCGTACGATCTCCCCTTCCGTGGCTCGCGCGCGGCCGAAGGATGGCAGGTGAGCACGGTCGTCACACTGGCCGGCGGCGTTCCGTTCTCACCAATCATCCCGGGGGATTCGGATCGCGACGGCAGCACCGACAACGTCAATCGTCCAGACGTCGTGCCCGGCGTGTCGACGGAGCCGAGTGGCGGCCGTACGCCCGAGCATTGGTACAACCCGGAGGCGTTCGCGTTTCCCGGCTCAGGCTACCGCGGGAATCTCGCGCGCAACACGCTCGAAGGGCCCGGCCTGGCGGTCGTCGACTTCTCGCTGATCAAGGCGACGCGCCTGGCGAATGGAACGAACCTGCAGCTGCGGTTCGAGGTGTTCAACCTGCTGAATCGCGCGAACTTCGACATCCCGTTCAACGACCCGGACGGGCAGGCCGTCTTCGACGAAACCGGTGCGCGCATTCCCACGGCGGGCCGCATCTTCAATACGGCCACCGATGCACGCGAAGTCCAGGTCGCGATCCGGTTCGTGTTTTAGATCTCTCGTTGTTGGCGTTGAACGCAAAAAAGCAGAAATACCGAAGACTCCTTCGACCGCGTGACCGGACAGGATTACGCGGAGCGTCCGCCTGAAGGCGGACACGACGCATTTTCGGGAGCTGCCGCATGAACGTGCACCATCCGCCTCGCGTTCGTTTGGTCGCAGTGATCGGGTTCGCGCTGTCGCTCATCGCTGTACCGGCGATGGCGCAAATCGATCTGTCCGGTGACTGGGCCGTGCGTGTTCACGAGGATCAGCCGCAGCGGGCACCCGGTCCGGAGCTCGGCGACTACACCGGCCTGCCAATCAATGCGGCCGTGCGACAGAAGGCCAGTCACTGGGACGCGTCGATCCTGTCGCTGCCGGAACACATGGCCAAGCCCCATCCAGCGCAGTACTTCATGCGCGGCCCGGGACCGAACATGCGCGTGGCGAAGGTGTCCGACCCGGTCACGCAGGCGCTGCTCGCGTACACGATCGAGGGCGTCTTCGGGCGCGACGATCGTGTGATCTGGATGGACGGGCGGCCGCACCCCTCCGAACATGCCGAACACACGTGGGACGGGTTCTCGACCGGAAAGGTTGAAGGGAACCAGCTCACCATCACGACCACGCACATGAAGTACGGCGTCATCCAGCGGAACGGCGTCGCCAGCAGCTCGCACGCGACGATGACCGAGCATTTCATCCGACACGGCGATTACCTGACGCTCGTGTCGATCGTGACGGACCCCGTGTATCTCGAGGAGCCCTTCATTCGCACGTCTCACTGGGTCCGCAGCTCGAGCATCACGCCCGACCAGCGGTTCATTTTCGAGGTCGTCGACGAGGTGGCCGGCCACCCGCGCGGTTACGTTCCGCATTATCCGTTCGGCACGATTCAGGACGGGTTCTCCAAGAAGTGGGGCATTCCGCTCGAAGCGGCGATGGGCGGGAAGGACACGCTGTATCCGGAATACGAGGCGAAGCTGCGCAAGCTGCTCGCCGATCAGGCCGCGTCCTCCAGCAAGTCGTCGTCGAAGTAGCACGGTCCGGAGATCTTCATGCTGCGTAACCAGCTGCTCGCAGGTCTTGGCGCGATCGCATTCGCGGGGACTGCCGCCGTGTTTGGAGCGGCAACAGTGCGCGCCCAGCAGGTGCCGCTCGTGCGCGCGCTCACGGAAGGGTGGCCGCAGACCGTCAAGGTCGAGGGGATCGAGCTCCTTCCGGTGCGCAAGGACACGTACGCACTCATCGGCGGCGGCGCCAACGTGACCATTCAGTTCGGCGATGAGGGGGTCGTCATCGTCGATTCGGGCGCTCGCGGCAAAGCCGCCTCGCTGCTGGCCGCGATCAGGCAGCTGACGCCGCGCCCGATACGCTACTTGATCAACACCAATGGCGACGCCGATCACGTCGCCGGCAACGGCGAGATCGTCAAAGCGGCTGGCGGGATTGCGGGACCGTCGCCGGCCGGTGGCGGCGGGCAGGCGGCGCAGAACCTCGGCATCCGGACCATCGCGCACGAGAACGCCGTCAAGGAGATGATCGCCGGCACGAAGGAGCTCGCGGCGCTCACCGGTGATGCCGTACCGGATTCGACGTTCTTCACGCCGCGCAAGGACATCTTTGCCAACGGTCAGGGCATCGAACTGCTCGCGCAGCCAGCTTCCCATTCGGACGGAGATCTGTTCGTCTACTTCCGCCGATCGGATGTGGTCAGCGCCGGTGACATCTATGGCACGGAGAGCTACCCGCGTATCGAGGTGTCACGCGGCGGATCGATCAACGGCGAGCTCGACGCATTGAACACGCTGCTCGAGATCACGATTCCCGAGCGAAATCAGATGGGTGGAACGCTCGTCGTACCTGGGCACGGCCGCGTGTCGAACGAAGCCGACGTGCTCGAGTATCGCGACATGCTCACGATCATTCGCGATCGCGTGCAGGAGATGCTCAAGAAAGGGATGACGCTGCAGCAGGTGAAAGCCGCCAGGCCTGCGCTCGAGTACGACCCGCTCTACGGCACCGACAAGACGTGGACCGGCGAGATGTTTCTCGAAGCCGTCTATCGGGATCTCGGTCAGAAGAAGTAGCGAGCTGCACGAGGATGCGAGGAGACAGAGGAATGAATCGCGGACGTGTCGTGCGGCAATTCGTCGGCATGGCCATGGCAGTTGCCTGCCTCGCTGGCGCCGGCCGCGATGTCGTGGCGCAGCGGGGACAACAGGCCGCACCAGCAGGCCGCGGGCAGCAGCCACCGCAGACCCCGCGCGCGACGGCGCCGACCGACTTCACCGGCTATTGGACCGCCTTCATTACCGAGGACTGGCGGTGGCGGATGGTGACGGCGCCGAAGGGTGATGCCTCCAGCGTGCCGCTCAACGCGGAAGGCATCCGCGTGACGAACGAATGGGACATCGCCAAGGACGTTGCCAGTGGCGAGCAGTGCCGGCCGTTCGGCGCCGCGGGCATCATGCGCCTGCCCGTCCGTCTGCACATCACATGGCAGGACGACGCCACGTTGAAGATGGAGATCGACAACGGGACGCAGACACGCCTGTTCCATTTCGACGCGAACACCTCGCCACCATCCAACCCGGAATGGCAAGGCTTCTCTCTCGCGCGCTGGGAAACGGTGCCGGAGGGTCAGGGTCTGGCTCCGGCTGCGGGAGGCCAGGGAGGCGGACAGAACGCGCAGCGTGGCCCGGCCCTCAGCGGGTCGTTGCGTGTTTCGACGACGCGCATGCGTCCCGGGTATCTGCGGCGCAACGGCGTCCCCTACAGCGCCAACGCGACGCTCACGGAGTTCCTCGATCGAACCAGCGAGCCGAACGGCGACTCCTGGCTGATCGTCACGTCGATCGTCGACGACCCGCAGTATCTGACCATGCCGTTCATGCTGACCACGCATTTCAAACGCGAGCCGGACGGGACGAAGTTCCAGCCACGCCCGTGTGAGCTGACACCGCCGGTCACCGGCGCGCGGTCAACGCGCTGAACGCCCGACGATCTCGCCGGCAATCTCAGGAAGGCAAACGCCGAGCGGTCTCCGTCCGAACGGCATCCCATGCCGGACGCGCGAGCAGGATTGTCATCACACCATGCAGCGCGCAGACCGGCCATAACAGATAGCCGCTGAAGCCTTCGGCCGCGCCGAGATACGCGAGATAGAGAGCTGCCAGCAGATTGTAGGTAAAGAGGGCCGTAATCGACTGTGCGGTGACGACCGCTCCGTACGGCCAACACGCCAGCGCGAAAGAGAGTAACGCGAGTCCGCAGAGTCGAGCGACGGCGATACCAGCACCAGAGAGGCTCGTGCCCAGGAGCAGCCCGGCGAGAACATCAGGAGCGGCGAGCAGCAAGGCGCCGGTTCCCGCCTCGAGCGCCGCCGCTATTACCACGACTCTCTCTCTCATGACTGCTCACGATCGAAGACCGACTCGAGATCGTGCTCAGGTGCGATGCACTCGAGGCGGTGCAGTTGGCGCGTCTAGGCAACTGGGGCTTCCGACGGGCGGCCGTGAGCGAGTCTTGGCACTTCGTGATCGGCGCCCGTCGATCGTGCAGCACACGGCCGTCCTCCGCACGCCCCGCGGATACGTCAGGCGTTCACGCAACCACGATGCCGTAAAGCGTGGGCAGTGTTGGCGAGATTGCGCTTGCGAGTTCAGTTCCTGCGGTGGTTGCCGTTTCGATCGGCTTGAGGCATGAACCTGCGGCAGTCGCCGCGTTCGCTGCGGTCGCCTTCTTGCTCTCGATGGACCAGGAGACGTGCGATGAAACGTGGACTGGCTCGATTGCCGCCATCTCACTCGCGCAAGCACCCGCGATGATCGACGCGGCGCTCGAAGCGGTCTACGGCGCTGCGGCGATCGACTTCCCGTTCACCGATCTGATCGTTGCGGATCCGTATGCCGACCTGAGTCCCACGTTGAAGCACGACTGGGAGGCGTGAAATGATCGGACACAAACAGAAGCCCTTTGTGGCGAGCCGAGCGAAGATCCTTGGACTCACCCTCGCTCTGAGCTCGCTCGTCGTCGCTGGATGCCGGTCCGATCGCGGTTCTGAGAAGGTCTCGGGCACGCCCGGCTCCGTCGGCACCCAGGGCACCGGACTCACGTCCGGCATCGAGACCGACCAACCGCCTGCGGCGCCGGGTTCGCCCGGCGCGACCACGGCGATCGGCGGCAGACAGCTTCCGCCCCCCGATCCGACGTTCGGCGGGGTCATCAATGAAAAGGCCGCAGAGTCGAAACCGTGGTGGGCCCCGCGCGTCGTGCCGCCGAAGGGCGCGCCCAACGTGCTGCTCATCATGACGGACGACCA
>Ga0111538_10011502_pt1 | contig 11725 bp, 10 predicted proteins | sample SoiMethybrSBSTD1_FD_79669 | JGI IMG/M metagenome (GOLD analysis project Ga0111538, IMG submission 79669) | Bulk soil microbial communities from a Populus tree surrounding site in Tennessee, USA - Soil MetaG P. TD hybrid SBSTD1 (version 2)... | ecosystem: Environmental > Terrestrial > Soil >...
CACTCGTGGTAGAGGATGCTGAAGGTCGTCTGCTCGGGCGTCCGCTCCTCCGCGATGGTGATCTCTTCCTTTGAGTCGAGGGTGACCTTCTCCCCCTCGAAGCGGTAGGCGACGATCTCCTCCTGCCCCGGGCTCCAGTAGGCGGCCGCCCCGGGCGCCATGCCGTAGTACTGGAAGTCCTCCTGGCAGTCGAAGAGCTTCACCCGGCACCGCGACATCCCTTTCTGGACGGGGATCACCGACCGGTAGAGGTTGAAAATCTGGTCCAGCTCCTTGGCGACCTTCTGGGCGAACTCCTTCTTCGTCTGGTACTCGATCACGTACTGGCCCGAGGGCGAGCTCAGGACGCCCCAATCGACGCATTTGACGCACCACCCGTCCGGCGAAATTCCCAAGGGCTTCATGGCGCCGCGCATCTGGGAGAGCTGGGCCTGGTTCATGATCTGGAACGTCTTCGCGGACTGGTCGAAGACCTTCAGCGCCGCCGACCACTCCTCGTCCGTGGGTCCGCGCCGTTTCTTGTCCTTGGAGCTCGTGAACCAGACCCAGTCGCTTTCATCCGTCCGCCAGTACCCGACCAGTCCGAAGCCCTTCTTGTTGTCCTGGAAACCGTAGATGACCATCCGGTTGCCTTCGTCGTCCTTCTTCTGGACCCGCTTCCCCTTGTGGGCGCCCGTGAAATCGTCCTCGGCCACGACCTTCATTCCCTCGAAGGGCGATTTGTACCAGGTCTTCTCCTCGCCATCGATGACCTCCTGGACTGAGTTGGCGGCGTAGGTCTTGTAGGCCTTCAGGTGAAGGCTCTCCAGCCACCGGGACGTGTAGCGCAGGACCCGGTAGCTTTCGCCCGAGTACTTCACCTCGCTCGTGTCCGCCTCGCCGAAGAACTTCTGCCAGTTGGGGATCCCCCGCCACCCTTCGGGCGGGTTGAACTGGAATCCCAGCAGGGTGTCGATGTGCGCTTCCTTCTTGTTGATCTTGAGGGTGGCCAATCCGCCGGCCGCGACCTTGAAGCCGCAGTCGGTGATCATCGAGTCGATTTCGTCGGCGTTCGCGCTGAAGGCGTGCGTGGAGAAGAAGCGGTTCCGGAGCATCTTCAGCTGGTCCTGGGCCTCCTGGAACTTCCCCTCCTCGAAGAGCTTCTTGGATTTCTCGTAGAGGGCCGCGGCGGCCTCCTCGTGAAGGCGCTCCTTCTTCGCCTTGGGATCCTCGTCGGCGGGCGGATCCTGGGCCCGGAGGGGAACCGGGGCCGTTCCGATGAAAAGGAACGTTCCGGCGAGCAGCGCCAGCAGGGCCTTCATGACGTCCTCCGCGGAATTCCCGAGACGGCGGCTACCAATATAAGAAGGATCAGAGCTCGGGAGTCTGGCATTGTCGGAATAATCTCCCCCGGGTTCTCGGGCGGGCGTATCTTATACGTCCCCTGAGGAGATACGCATGAAGCGCCTTTCCGTCCGAATCTTCGGCCTGCTGATCCTGCTGGTCGGCGCGGTCCGGGCCCAGGAGTCTACGACCACGGGGCCAACCATTCCGGTCGCGGAATACGGCGCCCGCCGGGCGAATCTCCAGAAGGCGTTCGAGGGGACGCTCGTCCTCATGGAGGCCGATCCCCTGGGGAAGGGAATGGACGCCATCGACTCCAACACGCCCGTGTTCGACTTCTTCTACCTCACCGGATACCACCGCGAAGGCGATTTCCTGGCGCTCGATCCCGAGGGAGGCGCGGTCCTGTTCGCGGACGGCAAGTCCGACAAGGTCAAAGGCGTGTCGGGCGTCGCCGAAGTCCGCCCCCGCGGCGAGTTCCTGGGCTTCGTCAAGAAGGCGCTTTCGAAGAAGAATCCGCCGAAGGCGGTGACGCGGCTTCGCAAGGAGGCCAAGAAGGTGGTGGAGGCGCTGGGCGAGGAGGCGAACGCCACGGTGGAATCGGCGGGGCAGAAGATCCAGAAGGAGATCGGGAAGCTCCGCATGATCAAGAGCGCGCCGGAAATCGAGATGATCCGGAAGGCCTCCGACGCGACGAACAAGGCGCACCTCATGGCGATGAAGTCCTGCCGGGCCGGCTTGAACGAGAAGGCGCTGCAGAAGGTCATCGAGGACAAGTTCAAGACAGAGGGGTGCGACGGCCTGGGCTTCCCGTCGATCATCGGCAGCGGGAAGAACGGCGTGGTGCTGCATTACAACGACAACACGGACGTGATGCCGGCCGGCACCCTCGTCGTGTGCGACATCGGGGCCTCGTACCTCGGGTACGTGACCGACATCACGCGCACGCTGCCTACCAGCGGGAAGTTCTCCCCCGAGATGAAGAAGGCGTACCAGTGCGTGCTCGACGCCCAGAAGGCGGCGGAGGCGCTCTTGAAGCCTGGGGCCACGTTCCGCGATCTTGGCGCGGCGGCGGCCAAGGTGTTCGAGGACCAGGGACTCGAGGATTGGTGCTACTGCCACTCGAAGTCCGGCGGCCCGCGCCACGGCCTGAGCCATTTCGTGGGCCTGGCCGTCCACGACAGCGGCGTTTACCAGGCGCCGTTCGAGCCCGGGGTCGTGATCACGATCGAGCCGGGGTACTACAACAAGGAAAAGGGCTACGGCATCCGGATCGAGGACATGTACGTCGTGACGAAGGACGGCTTCGAGAGGCTGTCGGCCGGCGCTCCGCGCGAAGTCGACGAGATTGAGGCGGTGATGGCCGGTAAGAAGAAGGACTACTAGAAGGCCAACTCAAGAGCAGAAGACAAGAGCAGAAGAGCGGTGAGGCTAGATCAATCACCAGTCTGAGATGAAGCCGTCAATCTGCCGATCAACGACATCAGCATTCGCCGGATCTCCACGATTCGGACAATGAGCTTTTCGTAAGCGGGCCCGGCAAGCCAGTCCAAGTCTCTTGAAACGATGATCTGACACTCAACTTCAGCCAGCGACCCCAAGGCCATGAAGAGGAACCGGCGGAAGTCGGAGTCCGAGCCCCTTCCTGAGCCTTCCGCGATATTGGACACCAAGGATATGACCGCCTTTCGAAGCTGCTGGACCAAACCGAATCGCTCGTCCTGGGGGAACTTCCCGGTCGTTTGATAGACGATCAGAGTCAGGGAGTGACTCTCCTTCCAGACTTTGAGGTTTCGGAAACTCTGAAGGTAGCGCAGGCGGTCCATATACCGGAGTGCATTTAGAACTTCATCAGCCGCATTTGATTCAGATCTTTTCTGATTACCGCTCGGATTTGAGCTCGGCCTTGCGCTCGGGTATTGGCTGGCAGCTTCTCACTTCGCTTGTACAATCTCGTCCTTCAATGTCCTCACTCGCTGCTGATTACGAGATCGCCCGCGCGGCCAAGATGCTGCCGATCACCGAGATCGCGCGGAACCTGGGCCTGCCCGACGAGTTCATCGAGCCGTTCGGCCGCTACCAGGCGAAAATCCGGCTCGACATCCTCGAGGCGATCAAGTCCCGGCCGCTCGGCAAGCTCGTCGTCGTCACCGCGATCACGCCCACCCCGCTCGGCGAAGGAAAGACGGTCAACACGATCGGCCTCGCCATGGGCCTCAACCGGATCGGGAAGAAAACCGTCTCCACCACGCGCCAGCCCTCGCTCGGGCCCGTCTTCGGCGTCAAGGGCGGCGCCGCGGGCGGCGGACGCTCGCAAGTCCTGCCGATGGAGGACATCAACCTCCACCTGACGGGCGACATCCACGCCGTCCAGGCGGCCCACAACCTCGGCAGCGCGTTCCTCGACAACCACCTCCACCACGGCAACAAGCTGGGGATCGACCTCGGCGGCATCTTCTGGCGCCGCGTCATGGACATGAACGACCGCTCGCTCCGGAAGATCACCGTCGGCCGCGGCGAGGGCGTGGAGCGCGAGGACGGCTTCGACATCGCCGTCGCCAGCGAGATCATGGCGATCCTCGCCCTGGCGAGCGGCTATCCCGACATGCGGGAGCGGCTCGGCCGCATGATCATGGCGCGGACGAAGGACGGACGGCCGGTCACGGCCGACGACCTCAAGGTCGCCGGCGCCATGGCGCTCCTCGTCCGCAAGGCGCTCATGCCGAACCTCCTCCAGACGATCGAGAACACGCCCGCGTTCATCCACACGGGGCCGTTCGGCAACATCGCCCACGGCAACAGCTCGCTGCTCGCGGACCTGATCGCCCTGCGCTTCGCGGACTTCGTCGTCACCGAGTGCGGGTTCGGCGCGGACCTCGGGTTCGAGAAGTTCGTCGACATCAAGTGCCGCGTCGAGCACCTCCGCCCGGCCTGCGCGGTCATCGTCGCGACCGTGCGCGGGCTCAAGGCCCACTCGGGGAAGTTCAAGATCGTCACCGGCAAGCCGCTCCCCGAGAAGCTCTTCCTGGAAGACCTCGGGGCGCTGAAGGCGGGGTCGGAGAACCTCGAGAAGATGATCGAGATCGTCCACGCGGCCGGACTGCCCGCCGTCGTGGCCGTGAACCGCTTTCCGGCGGACACCGATCGCGAGGTCGCGGAGATCGCGTCGGTCGCTTCGAAGGCGGGCGCCGACGGATGCGAACAAAGCGAGGCGTTCGCCAAGGGCGGCGCGGGCACGGAGGCGCTGGCGCACGCGGTGGTCAAGGCCTCCGAGCGGAAATCCCACCTCAAGCACTTCTACGATCTCGCGACGCCCATCAAGGGGAAGATCGAGGCCATCGCGAAAAACGTGTACGGCGCCGACGGGGTCGACTACACGCCCCTCGCCGAAGAGAAGATCGCCCTCTTCACGAAGTGGGGCCTCGACCGCCTGCCGATCTGCGTCGCGAAAACGCAGCTGTCGATCTCGCACGATCCCAACCTGAAGGGAAGGCCGCGGGGATGGCGGCTTCCGATCGAGGACGTCCGGTCGTCGGCCGGCGCGGGATTCCTCTACCCGCTCAGCGGCAAGATCATGACGATGCCGGGCCTCTCCGCGAGTCCCGCAGGCGAACTCATGGACATCGACGAGCAGGGCAACGTCGTCGGGTTGGCGGGACGATGACCGCGAAGATCCTGTCGGGCGAGCCGATCGCGCAGGCGGTAACCGCCGAAGCCAAGTCTGAGCTGCCGGCGCTGCGCGTCAAGCCGCGCGTGGCGGCGGTGCACAACGAGAAGAGCGCGCCGGTCCGCGCCTACATGAAGCGCCAGCGAACCGCGTGCGAAAACGCCGGCCTCCCGTACGACCTTCACCCGATCGCGGAGAAGAGCGAAGCCGACGTCGCCGCGCTCGTCGGGAAACTGGCGGCCGACCCCGCGATCACGGGGATCACGATCCACCAGCCGCTCCCGGCGGGCTTCAACGAGGAGCGCCTGCTCCAGATGGTTCCCGCGAAGAAGGACGTCGAGGCGACGCATCCCGAGAATCTCGGAAGGCTCGAACTCGGCGTCCCGGGACCCCGCCCGGTCGCGGCCGAGGCGGCGGTCGAGATCCTGCGGAGCCACCGGCCCGACTGTCGCGGGCTCGACGCCGTGGTGATCGGCCGGAGTTCGATGGTGGGAAAGCCCGCGGCCCTGCTCCTGCTCGCCTGGGGCTCGAAGGCGCCGACGGTGACCGTCTGCCACAGCGCGACGGGGGACCTCGCCGCCCACGTGCGGCGCGCGGACATCGTGATCGCGGCGGCGGGAAAGGCCGGCGCGGTGCGCGGGGACATGCTGAAACCCGGGGCGATCGTCCTCGACATCGGGATCAACCGCCTGGAAGACGGCCGCCTCGTGGGCGACGTCGACTTCGACACCGCCAAGGAGGTCGCGTCCGCGATCACGCCGGTCCCGGGCGGGGTGGGTCCGGTCGCCGTCGCGCTGTTCCTCCGGAATGTCGTCGCCTGCGCCAAGTTTTAGTAACGAAAAACCCACACACCGGCCGCTCGGCCTCGTCTTACTACTTGACCCGAGATGGGGAGGGTCCAATAATGCGCCTCCACATCTTGATAAGTCTCCTGAGGGGGCTGTGAGAATCACGTGAAGTATCCGTTTATTGGGGTCCCGGTGGAGCTGGAGGGTCCGCTCGCCGGCAAGATCGTTCTGATCGCGTACCTCGCGATCCTGATCTTGCTCTGCGGCTACGGCTTCCACCGCTACCTGATGGTCTACCTCTATTACCGCCACAAGAAGAAGGTGGCGACCCCGAAGACCCTCTGGAAGGAACTGCCCCCCGTCACGGTCCAGCTGCCCGTCTACAACGAGCTCTACGTCGTCGAGCGGCTGATCGACGCGACGTGCAAGGTCGACTATCCGCTCGACAGGCTGGAAATCCAGGTCCTCGACGACTCGACCGACGAGACGAAGGACATCTGCCGCCGCAAGGTGGACGAGTGGAGGGCGAAGGGCGTCGACATCGTCCACATCCACCGCACCGACCGGACCGGCTACAAGGCGGGCGCGCTCGACAACGGCATGAAGACGATGAAGGGCCGCTTCGTCGCGGTCTTCGACGCCGACTTCCTGCCGACGGCCGACTTCCTGGCGCGCACGATCCACCATTTCACGGACGACGCGGTCGGGATGGTCCAGACCCGGTGGGGCCACCTGAACCGGGACTACTCGATGCTGACTGAGGTGCAGTCGATCCTGCTCGACGGCCACTTCATCATGGAGCACTGCGCGCGCAACCGGTCGGGCCGCTTCTTCAACTTCAGCGGCACGGCGGGGATCTGGCGGCGCGAGGCGATCGATTCGGCCGGCGGGTGGCAGCACGACACGCTCACCGAGGACCTGGACCTGAGCTTCCGCTCGCAGCTCGCGCGCTGGAGGTTCATCTTCCTGCCGGAGATCGAGACCCCCGCGGAGCTCCCGGTCGAGATGAACGGCTTCAAGAGCCAGCAATACCGGTGGGTGAAGGGCTCGATGCAGACCAGCCGCAAGCTCCTGTGGCGGCTCATGACCTCGGACATCCCCCTCAAGGTGAAGGCGGAGGCGTTCGTCCACCTCACGGGGAACACCGCGTACTTCATGATGCTCGTCCTCTCGCTCCTCATGTTCCCGGTGATGTACTTCCGGACGAAGATGCACATCGAGTCGTCGGTGCTCGTCGACTTCGGCGTCTTCGCGCTGGCGACGATCTCGGTCTGCTTCTTCTACGTCTGCTCGCAGCGGGAGATCCACGGGTTCAAGGGCGCGATCAAGACGATCCTGTACGTGCCGATGCTGCTGTCGCTGGGCATCGGGATGTGCGTGTCGAACACGCGGGCCGTCCTCGAGGGGCTCTTCAGCCGCGACGGCGGGGAATTCGTGCGCACGCCCAAGTACGCGATCGCGGATCGCAAGCAGACCTTCTCGGGCAAGAAGTACAAGGTCGTGATGGGGATGGTCGTGCCCGGCGTGGAGCTGGCCCTGGGCCTGTGGTTCGCCGCGATCATCGGCTACTCCTTCGTGATGGGCATGTACGCCGCGATCCCCTTCCAGGCGCTCTTCATGATCGGTTTCCTCTACGTCGCCTTCCTGTCGATTTTCCAGGGACGGTTGACAACGCGTTGAGTTCTGCGTTCTGGGTTCTGGGTTCGTTCTGAGTTCGTCGTTCAGACCAAGAACCAAGAACTCCGCGCGAACTCTGAACTCGGAACCAAGAACAAGCCACCATGAGAATTCTGGTCACCGGCGGCGCCGGCTTCATCGGATCGCACCTCGTCCAGCGGCTGCTTGCGTCGGGCCGAGAGGTGACGATCCTCGACGACTTCAACGACTACTACGATCCGTCGATCAAGCGCGCCAACGTGGCGAAGGGCGCCCGGCTCGTCGAGGGGGACATCCGCGACGCCCAGGCGCTGGCGGCCGCCTTCGAGCCGAAACCCGACGCCGTCGTCCACCTCGCCGCGCGCGCGGGGGTCCGGCCGTCGCTCGATCAGCCGGATCTCTACGCGTCCGTGAACATTTCCGGCACGTTCGCGGTCCTCGAGGAGTGCCGGCGGCGGGGCGTCGCGAAATTCGTCTTCGCTTCGAGTTCGAGCATCTACGGCGACGCGGACCGCGTCCCGTTCCGCGAGGACCTGGCCGATCCGCGGCCGGTCTCGCCCTACGGCGTGACGAAGCAGTCGGGCGAGCACGCGGTGCGCCTCTACCATCGCCTCCACGGCCTGCGCACGTCCGCGCTCCGGTTCTTCACCGTCTACGGGCCGCGCCAGCGGCCCGACATGGCGATCCACAAGTTCGCGCGGCTCATCCTCGACGGGAAAGAGGTGCCGCTCTTCGGCGACGGCTCGACCCGGCGCGACTACACGTACGTCGACGACGCGGTGGGGGGGATCCTCGGCGCGCTCGATCGGGACGACGGGTTCGAGGTCTACAACATCGGCGAATCACGGACGGTCACGCTCAGCGAGCTGGTGGGACTCATCGAGAAGAGCCTGGGCAAGACGGCGCGGATCAAGAACCTGCCGGAGCAGGCGGGCGACGTGAAACGCACTTACGCGGACATCTCCAAGGCCCGAACGAACCTGGGCTACAAGCCGGAGACGCCTATCGAGGATGGGATCGCGAAATTCTGCGCCTGGTTTCGCGAGCGCTGAAGCTCAGCGCCGGCGCCGGCCGTAAGTCCGGGTGCCGAACACCTTTTTCGCGGGCTCGGGCGGCTTCAGCATCGGCGCCACCCGGCCGTAGTCGAAGTCGGGCAGCACCACTCTCGGGAACGGATGCCCCATCTCCTTCTCGATCGTGCGGAGGATCACTTCCTCCTCCGGCGCGACCAGCGTGAAGGCGTCGCCTTCCGCCTCGGCTCGCGCCGTGCGCCCCGACCGGTGGACGTATTCCTCGCGCGTGTGCGGGATGTCGTAGTTGATGACGTGCGTGATGTTCTCGACGTCGAGACCCCGCGCGGCGATGTCCGTCGCGACGAGGATCTGGTAGCGGCCCGACCGGAATCCCTCCAGGGCCTGCACCCGCTGGGCCTGGCTGCGGTCGCTGTGGATGCGCGCCACGCGGAGACCCCCATGCTGGAGCGTGTAGGCGAGCCGCTCCGCGCGACGCCGCGTCCGGCAGAAGACGAGCACCGATCCCGCGGACGTCCGCTTCAGGATCTCGAGCAACAGGGGCGTCTTCCGGTCGCCCGACACCGGATAGATGGCGTGGCGGATGCCCGCCGCGGTCTGCGCCCGGTGGCCGATCTGGATCGTGACGGGATCCTTCACCGTCTCGTCGGCGAGCGAAGCGATCTCGGGCGGAATCGTCGCGGAGAAGAGGAGATTCTGCCTTTGCCTCGGGAGCTTCGACAGGATCCGCCGGAGATCCGGAAGGAACCCCATGTCGAGCATGCGGTCGGCTTCGTCGAGGACGAGCGTCTCGAGGTGGCCGAACTTCGCGTGGCCCCGGTGCATGTGGTCGAGGAGCCGGCCGGGGGTCGCGATGATGACTTCGAACCCCGACATCAAGGCGTGGGTCTGGTCGGCGAATCCGACGCCGCCGTAGACCACGCCTCCGCGGAGGCTGGTGAATCGGGCGAGGTCGCGGAAGTCGTCCTCGATCTGCAGGGCCAGTTCGCGGGTCGGGGTCAGGATGAGCGCCCGCGACCCTCCGCGGCCCGGGTGGGTAATCAGCCGGTGGAGGATCGGGAGAAGGAACGCGGCGGTCTTTCCCGTGCCCGTCTGGGCGCCGCCGAGGACGTCGCGGCCCGCCAGGATCACCGGGATCGCCTGCTCCTGGATGGGCGTGGGGCGGGTGAAGCCGAGTTCCTTGACCGCGCGGGCGAGGTCGTCGTGAAGTCCGAGGCTCTTGAAGGGCATCTAGCAAATTCTCAGCAAACTGGGGTCTCTATTCAGCAGGAAGCCTCCGGCAGACGGCAGAAGGCTGATGACTGAAGGCTGAAGGCTGCGGAGTATAGCAATTTTCGTTTGGCTTTCGGTCGTAATCGGCGGGTGCTACGATCCGGCCGCATGAAAGTGAAGGTGCGGCTCTTCGGGTTCCTCGCCGAGGAGGCCGGGCGGCGCGAGATTTCCGTCGAGGCGGCCACGGCCGGCGACGCCCTCGAAGCCGCGAAATCGGTCGTTTCCATTCCGCGATCGGTGCGCATCGCCGTGAACGAGGAGTACGCGCCCTCGAAAACCCCGCTCCGATCGGGGGACGTCGTCTCTCTCATTCCCCCGGTGGCGGGTGGATAAAGTCCTCATCACGCGCCGCACGCTGTCCATCGACTCGGCCCGGCGCGCCGTGACGAGGCCCGATTGCGGCGGCCTCTGCGTCTTTGCCGGCACGGTCCGGAACCGGAACGAAGGCCGCCGCGTCTCGAGGATCCGGTACACGGCGTTCGAGGCGATGGCGCTCCGGCAGTTCCGGGCGATCGCCGCCGAGGCGCGGAAGAAGTTCGGCGTGCGCGCGGTCTACATCGCCCATCGGGTGGGGATGCTGCGGCTGGGCGAGGCGAGCGTCGTCTGCGCCGCCGCCGCCCCGCACCGCGCGGAGGCTTTCGCCGGATGCCGTCACCTCATCGAGCGCGTGAAGAAGCTCGCGCCGATCTGGAAGGAAGAGTTCACCGATCGGGGAAAGAAGTGGGTGAACCGTGACCGCTGAGGCCCGCGCCTGGGTCTGGCGGATCGCCTCGTTCGCGGCCGGCCTCGGCATTTTCTTCGTCATGATCCTGATCTGGGGTCACGAGGGCCTGCGCGTGGGCCGCATGGTGGCCGCCGCCGTCCTGATGGTGGGACTGGTGTCGCTGGTCGCCGTCCTGATCGTGGCCCGGGGTCGTCGCGCCGCCAGCAAGGGGGCCTCGGAGATCGCGCGGCTCCTGCGCGCCGGCCGCGACGACGAGGCCGTCAAGACGGGTCGCCAGCTGTTCGAACAGTCGCCCGCCGATCCGCACGTCGCCTGGTATTTCGTCGCGGCGCTGATGAAGTCGGGCCACATCGCCGAGGCGCGGCGCGTCTTCGAGGGGCTCCGGCCCGAGGCCCTGCCGCCGAAGATGGCCGCGATGCACGGCGAGATCCGGGCCGCGCTCAGTACGAAAGGTCCAGCCGATCGTCCCTCAGGAGCTTGAAGCTGAAGGGGCGCTCGATCTCCTTCACCGTCGCTTCGTACTCCTTCGCCGTCTCTTCGATCGCCGCCCGCACGGCGCCCTCGTCCAGGGTCGCGCTCACGATCTCGTACTCGCCGCTGAACCACGAGAACTCGTCGTCGTACAGGCGGCGCGCATAGAACTTCAGGCGCGGCAGGAGATCGATCGCCGCGTCGTGGAACCGGAACCGGGTTTCGGCCGCCAGTCGCGCTCGCACGGCCTCCTCCTCCCCGGGCAACGGCGCCAGGAGGCCCGCGAAGAACTCGCCGTCCAGATACTGGTCCGCGGCGACGGCCATCTCGGGCGGGTCGAGCTCGACGAGATGGCCGCGAACCTCCGCCGGCCGGCCGAATCCCTCCTGGAGGAACTCCAGCTGTTCCGACGGCGTGAGCCACAGGACGTTCCCGGCCAGACGTCGAAAGAACCGGACGAGCGGCCGGTTGAGATACGCGTTGTCGACCCAGGCGCTGACCAGCCAGCGCCGCGTCCCTTCGGGCAGCCGCGCGCGCTGCTCGGGCTTCCAGTGCCACTCCGCGATCCGGCTCTCGAACCCGGTCCGATACGTCCACGTCCCGCCTTTGGGCTCGCGCCACGCCGGCACGGCCGCCATGGAGGCGAGAGCCTCGAGATCTTCCTGCGCCTCCCACGACTCGGGGGCGAACCGGTTCGCCGACAGAACGAGCTCACAGTGCATTTTCGAGAACGCCGCCCAACGCTTTGGAAAAGACGCCGCGAGCTTGTCCCGCACCGCCTTCAAGTAGCGGG
>Ga0111538_10011504_pt1 | contig 11724 bp, 9 predicted proteins | sample SoiMethybrSBSTD1_FD_79669 | JGI IMG/M metagenome (GOLD analysis project Ga0111538, IMG submission 79669) | Bulk soil microbial communities from a Populus tree surrounding site in Tennessee, USA - Soil MetaG P. TD hybrid SBSTD1 (version 2)... | ecosystem: Environmental > Terrestrial > Soil > Tree...
GCAGCGGTTCAATCAGGGGATGAGAGCGGCAACCAGACCCGGGGTGAGCGAGGGCCGTCCGTCTCAGGCGACCTTCTTCGGAATCCCCCCTCCCCTGCTGATAGTGGCCGCCGCTTGCGTTGTGCTGAGCCTCGTGACGCCAAACGCGCTGCTTTCGATCCTAGCCGTGACGTGCGTATTGGTGACCACGGTGCTGCTCTGGCGCCCTGGCGCGCCCGGGTTACTCGCTTTCATTGCCCTTTTCCAATGCCTGGAGTTCATCGCGCCGATCATTCTGGCGACCTTCCACGGCATCGATGTGGGGCAGTACCTCGCCGAGCGGCGTCTGGCCACCGGGTTGGGACTCATCGGCGTGGTCTTCCTGGCGATTGGGATGCGCATTGGCGCGGCCCGTACCGATGACTCCATCGGCGCCAAGGTTCTCGAACCCACCCAGCTATTGTCGCTGCACGCGCTTCTGAGCTGGTACGGCATCTTCCTGGTGGTCTCGCTGTTCTCGGAGGTCATTCTGTCCCTGGTGCCGGGGACTACCCAGCTGCTCTCGCCCATCGTGGAACTACGGTGGATCTTCCTGATCTTGATCATCTGGCTTGCCGGATGGGATGGCCGTGCCCGGACACCGGCCGCCCTTCTTATCCTGTTCGAGTTCGCGATCGGTTTCGGAGGGTTCTTTTCCCGTTTCTCGAAAGTGCTCTACCTGACCCTCATCGTCATCGTATGGATCGCGAGCGTCGGCAGGCGGCAACTGCTCACGCCGATGACCGCCATGATCGTGGCCGCGACGATTACGGCTCTTGCAGTCTGGCAGGCGGTGAAGCCGGAGTACCGCGCGTTCCTGAACAAGGGCACAGGCGAGCAGGAGGTGCTCGTGGAGCCCGCGGAGCGGCTTGCCTTCCTTTGGGACCGAGTTGGAAGTATTTCCGGGGACGACCTGGTGGCGGGGCTCGAGTCCGGCTTCGAGAGGCTGAGCTACATCGATTATTTCGCCCTTGGTGTCGAGCAGTACCCGGACATGTCGCCCTATCTCGGGGGGCGACTTTGGGGCGAGGCCATCCGGCACATCGCAACGCCCAGGCTCCTCTTCCCGGACAAGCCCGAGATCCACGACTCCGAGCGGGTGCGCGAGGTGCTGGGCATCAGCATCGCAGGCCAGGAGGAGGGGGCCTCGATAACCATCGGCTACTTCGGTGAGAGCTACGTCGACTTCGGGCCGGTGTTCATGTTCGTGCCGATTGCCCTCGTAGGCTGGCTGGCTGGCTGGGGATACCGCTGGATCATCCGGAAGTCTCCCAATGCATTGCTGGGTTGTGCGATCGCCATGAATGCCCTGATGGGCGTCCTCAGCGGCACCAACGTGAAAATGCTTGGCGGCCTGGTCACCTCCCTGATCATCAACGGGTTGGTGGCGTACTACTTTGGGGGCGAGATATGGCGTCGCATCTCCCGGTCCCCTGTCGATCCCCTTCCCCCGGCGGGCCGTTGAGCGCCGGGGGCGGCGATTGATGAGGAAGCTTCTCATCGTCTCGCCCAATTTCCCGCCGGCGGATGCAGCCGACGCGCATCGTGTCCGCATGAATGCAGGAAGTTACCGCGACGCGGGCTGGGAGCCAACGGTGCTTTGCGTTCATCAAGCGGACACCGGGCGAGCCGTCGATCAGCGCCTCCTGGAGACGCTGCCGGAGGGGTTGCAGGTGGAAAGCGTGCCGGCGGACGGCGCATGGTCTTGGCCGTTACGCATCTCCGCGATAGGCCTACGCGCCTATCGCTCGCTGGGCGCGGCCGGAGACGAGTTGCTCTCGAGCGGCCGTTTCGATCTCGTGTTCATTTCGACGACCGCTTTTCCGCTCATGGCTCTCGGCCGCCGGTGGCTGCGATCGTTTGGAGTGCCGTTCGTGCTCGACATGCAGGACCCGTGGTACACGTCGCCGCCGGAGTCGATCCCGCTCCAGCGCGCGGGGGTGAGGCATGCGGCAATGCGCCGTGTCCACCGGTTCCTCGAGCGGGGCACGATGCCCGAGGCCGGCGGGATCATCTCCGTGTCCCCACGCTACGTCGAAGCGCTTCGGCAAAGGTATCCTCAGTTGCGCGAGCGGCCTTCAGAGGTAGTGCCCTTCGGCTTCTCGCGCAACGACCTGGCGGTCGCCCGAGCCGTCGGAAGGCCATGGCCTGCCCTCGTGGAGGAGCGCGGGCGAGGCCGGATGGTCGCGTTCTCGGCGGGCCGCGTCAACGATTCGATGGCGTCGCCGCTTGAAACGCTGCTCAAAGTGTTGCAACAACGCACCGTGGGAGGAACGGCGATGTTTGGCCGGCTTTCCCTTATGTTCCTTGGCACGGAGTACGGGGATTCTCCAAGCGTCGGCCGGATCGCGACGCTTGCAGCCCGCATGGGCCTCGCCGATCGTGTGATCGAGCAAGCCGGCCGGCTGCCGCTCCTCGACGCATTCAGGAGTCTGTACGACGCCGACGTGCTGATCGTCCTAGGCTCCCGCGACCTTGCCTATCAGCCTTCCAGGTTCTATCAGTGCGTTTCCATCGGCAAGCCCGTCATCGTCGTGGCCCCACGCGAAGGCGTACTGGCGCGCGAGTGCGGGAAATTTCCCAACGTCGCTTTCCTGCCGAGCGAGCCTTCGCCAGCGGAGCTCGAATCCTTCGAACGTGCGCTTGGGGCCACGATGGCGAGCGCTGCGTCCAGTCCGGAGGAAGTCGAGCGCGCGGTCGCTCCCTACGAGTCGGCGCAACTCGGTGCGACGGAGGCGGCACTGTTCGATCGTGTGGTTCGGGAACATGCGTCGCGAGGCCGCGGTGCCTGAGGCGAATGCTGACGAGCGGCGCCTGCTTTGCATCATGCCCTCGATCCCGTTGGGCGGCATGGAGCGTGCAGCGCTGCGCGTGGTGAAGGCCCTGATGACGCAAGGCTTCGTGACGCACTTCGTCCTCGATGGGGTCTGGGGACGGGAAGTGCAGGCCGCGGTCTCTGAAGCCGGAGCGGGCTGGTCCGGCGTGCCATTCGTTGCATCGATGTCGCGCCCACGCACCTGGCTCGAGGCGCGGCTGGCGGTCCGAAGCTTGCTGCGAAGCCCGGGTGAGCTTTTGCGGGAATCCCGAAACTTCCGCCCGCGGCAACTCCTCGCAACCGGCCTGAACAATGCCTTCATGGGACGCCGGATCACTCGCACCCAAGGGGTTAGAAGCATCTTTCGGGTTGCCAACCCTCCTGGCATTGCGCGTTCGTGGGTGAAGTCGGCGATAGACCAGCGCCTGTGGAGAACGGTGTACGCGGACTATGATGCCCTCGTCTGCAATTCGAACTACACGGCGGAGCGGGTCGCCACGATGGTCGGCGACGATCGGCGTGTTCACGTCATCCGCAACTTCCTTCCTGAGGAGAATCGCCAAGGCCCTTCCGATGCGCCCAAGCTGGATCGATCGAAGGTCAACGTCGTCTACCTGGGACAGATCAGCCGGGCAAAGGGGGTCGATGTGCTCCTGGAGGCGGCGCTCGATGTGGTGGCCGCCCGGGGCGATGTCGAGTTCACGATCGTGGGCCCTGACGTCTGGCAAGACTCCTTGGGGGACGAAATCCGACGTCGCGTATCGTCGGCCGGGCCATCAGCGCGGATTCGAGTGATCGGCGCCATTGCCGACGTACCAGGATTGTTGAATCAGGCGGACATCCACGTGTGTCCCTCGGTCAGCGCGGGCGAGTCGTTCCCCAATGTAGTCCTGGACGCGAAGCAGGCCGGCGTGCCCTCCGTGGTCTTTCCCACTGCAGGCCTGCCCGAGGCCATCGAGGATGGCGTCGACGGCATCGTCACCAAAGAGCGCACCGCGCGGGCGCTGCGCGATGCCCTGCTGGGTCTCTGTGACGATCCGGTTCTTCGCAGGCGCCTTGCCGAGGGTGCCGTGGAGTCCCGCCGCCGTCATGCGCCGAATGCGCTCACGGATGCCTGGGTGAACCTCTTCCTGGGGAAGCCATGAGCAGCGACGCGCTTCCGGCCGCCAGCCGCCCGAACCTGCTGTGCATCGGAGCCGCGAAGGCAGGAACGACCTGGCTCGCGAATGTGTTCTCGGCGCACCCGGACGTATTCGTGCCGCCCCAGAAGGAACTCAATGCGTTGCACTACGCCGATCTCGAGGATCGCCTGACCGAATACGCCGCGTACTTCGCTTCCGCCGGCGCGGCCCGGGTGCGCGGCGATTTTTCGGTGCGCTACCTGTCGTCGCCCAGGGCCCCGCAGGCCGCAAGGCGCTACGTGCCGGACGCCACCATTCTTGCCGTGCTTCGTAACCCCGTGGACCAGGTGCAGTCTCACTACTGGCATCTCTTGCGCCAAAACTTCCATGCGGCAGAGCCTGTCGCGCATCCGCCGGGGATCTTCGAGGCGCTCGAGCAGTACCCCGACCTGCTTCTCGAACCAGCGCTCTATGGAAAGCACCTGGCGCGCTGGTCCGAAGCCTTCCCGCGCGAGCGGATCGTGCTTATCCGGCATGAAAGTCTCGCCCAAGGGCTCAACAGCGCCCTGGAAGGAGTAGTGCGCCAGCTGGGCATAGCACCCTTCGATTTCGACGCCGCGGCGCGCGACGTGGCTGACAGTGACTCGCGTCGCGGTGTGCGGCCAAGGGGCGGTGCGCTCGGCGCCATCTATCCGCGTCTCTACACTGCGGTGGTGCGCGGTCCCTACCAGTGGCTCAAGCGCTCGGCCGGAGTAGCCGCTGCCGAACGCCTGAAGCGCGTCCTGCGGCTGAAGCAGGCCTCGGAGGCCGTCTTCTTCCAGCCGGGCTATCCCAAGATCGGGCAGCGGGAGCGCGTCGCGCTGTACGGTCGATTCCGACCGGACCTGGAGCAGCTGGCCGACACGTTCAACTTCGAGATTCGCGGCTGGGATCCTGGTCCGTGACCGCACCGCTCGCCATCCTGGTCACGCACCCGATTCAGTACTACTCGCCATGGTTCGCCAAGCTTGCGCACAGGATCCCGCTGAAAGTGTTCTATGCCCATCGACAGGATGCGCAAGGCCAGGCAAAGGCTGGCTTCCAGGTCGGCTTCGATTGGGACGTGCCGCTGCTGGAAGGCTATGAACATCAGTTCCTGCGAAACGCGTCGCGGAGCCCGGGGCTGGACAGCTTCTGGGGCTGTGATACGCCCGACATCGGCGCAATCTTGCGCGGAGGCCATTTTGGCGCCGCGCTCCTTTTTGGGTGGAACAAGAAGAGCTACCTTCAGGGCTGGCGTGCCGCGCGCGGCGTCGGCATTCCGGTGCTGGTCCGCCTCGATTCGCAGCTGGGCAAGCCGCGCTGGGGGAGGATGGGTCAGTTCGCGAAGTCGATCCTCTATTCGGCGGTGCTACCCCGCGCCGCTGATTATCTTTCGCCGGGAAGAAGAACCGACGAATACCTCGCAACTTACGACGTGCCCCCGGCGCGGATCCATCGTCTCCCGCATATGGTGGATGTCGAACGCTTTGCGCGGGGTGCGGCACATGCCCGCGACACGGGCGCCGCAGCCGTGTTTCGCGCGCAGAAGGGGGCGGCCGCGGGCGACTTCATCTATCTGTTTACCGGCAAGATGATCGCGAAGAAGCGGCCGGACCTCCTGCTCGAGGCTTTCAGGAGGTTGAGCGCTGTGCCGCTGGGCGAAGGCAGGCGTGCGCATCTTTGGATGGCCGGTGCCGGACCCATGGAAGAGCAACTCAGGATCCAGGCCGCGGACCTGTCCTGTACATTTCTGGGCTTCGTCAATCAGTCGGAATTGCCATGCGTCTATGCTGCCGCCGACTGCCTGGTCCTCCCATCCGATCGCGGCGAGACGTGGGGCTTGGTCGTGAATGAAGCGTTCGCCTGTGGCACTCCTGCAATCGTTTCGCAGGAGGCTGGCTGCGCGCCGGAGCTGATACGTGACGGCAAGACGGGTTGGTTGATGCTTCGCGACGAACCCGATCACCTCGCGGAGGTAATGGCGACGGCTGCGGCGAGCAGCGGCTCGCTGTCCAGGGAATCGATTTCCAGGTTCGCTGAGAGTTTCTCGTTCGAAAGTGGTTGCGACCGCTTTACGGAGATCCTCGATGCGGTCGCCTCCAATGGCCCCCGGGACTGAAGGGCCGACCGCCGCCGTCGCTCCGCGCCGGCGTATCCTCGCGGCTCTAGGGGCCGGCTGGGTCAATCGATTTGCAGCCATCACCCTCAACCTGGCACTCACCCCCATCCTGTTCCGCACCCTGAGCGCAAGCGAGTTCGGCGTCTGGGTCATGATGATGACGGCAATCGGCCTGCTCGCGCTGCTGGACTTCGGGCTTACTTCGACCCTTCCGCGGAGGTTCTCCTTCTCGAGCGGCAAGGCGGAGGGCGGTCTGAAGCTCGTGGAGAATGCACCACAGCTTGCGGAAGTCCAGGATCTGCTCGTAACGGGCAACCGCTTGTACCTCGTTCGCCTGGTCATGACGCTCGCTGTGGGCATGATCCTTGGCGCAATCGTGCCGCGCCAACTGGGTCTCGGACCGGATGTCGAAGCGCAGGCCACCATTGCATGGGCGCTGCTGGTCGGCAGCCAGGCGATGCAGCTATGGGGCGCGGCGTGGACGGGAGCGCTGCGGGGTTTTGGCCACGTCGCCCTTCAGCTTGGCATCTTGACTGCGGTGAGCACCTTGGGGCTGCTTGGGCAGATTGTCGTCGCGCTTGCGGGGGGTGGGCTGGTTGGCCTCGCCTGCATCGCCGCGCCGATGCCCTTGATCAGCCGACAAGTCACGATCTGGTACATGCGGCGCCTGCACCCCGAGATCGATTCGCGGGCGGGCAAGTGGGACCGGGAACTGGCGCGATCGATGGTTCAACCTTCTGTCGCCGCGTGGCTCCTCACCGTGAGCTATTTCGTCATGCTGCGGGCAGACAGCTTTCTGATCGCAGCCTTCGTCGGCGTCGAGGAGATCAGCCGCTACTTCGCGGCGATGCAGGTCTACAACACGCTGGCCTTTGCAAGCGGCGCCATCCTCCTCGGGGCGGGGCCACTCCTCAGCCAAAGGTGGGCCCAGGGCGGGCGCGAGACCTTCGCGCGCCAGTCCCTGCGACTCATTGCGGCTACCCAATTCACCGCCGCGGCCGCGGCGGGCTCCTTGGCGGCAATCGGCGAGCGCCTGATAGGACTATGGATCGGTGCCGAGAACTACATTGGAGACACCGTGATCTGGCTACTTTGCATCAGGTTGTTCTTCGATACGGCGCAGAGCGCCGTCCTGAATGTGGCGCGCACCACCGAGTTCGAAAAGTTCACCCTGCTCGGAATCGGAGGGGCGGTTCTTTACGTCGCGCTGGCGGTGATACTTGCCGAAAGGTACGGTGTCGCGGGAATGGTGGCCGCGAACATCGTCGCCCAGGGCGTGACGCTACACAGTGCGGGAATTATCGTCGGAGGCCGGCGCATCGGATCCGGAGCATTGCGAAGGATCGTGCTGATACTGGCGGAGGCAGCCTGCGTGAGCTTGGTCGCCTTCGCAACGGCGCGCTGGACGCTCCAGTTCCTGGATGCCATCCGGGCACCATCGGCATCCACAGGTTCTGAGATAGCGGTCGTCGGTGGTGCAGTAGCCATGACGGCCGCCGTCTTGTCGGCAGCGATCTGGATTCGCGTTCTTACGGCCGCGGAAAGGCAGCAAGTCATCCGCTTCGTTGGCAGAGCCAAGTCGCCATGACAGCGCAATTCGACAAATATCAGGCGATGGGTGCCTATCACTGGCGGGAATGCGACCGCGGCTCCCGCGAGTTCAATCCCCCATTGGTTGCCCGCTTCGAGATGATCGCGCGTCGGGTAACCGGGGGATCCGTGCTGGACGTTGGCGCGGGTGACGGCTACCTGTCGGGGCTCGTAGCGCCGAAATGCGAAAAGCTGGCCGCGCTCGAACACGACGAAGCGGGCGTATCGATTGCGAGGCAGATGTTGCTGGCATTCGGAAACGTGCGCGTCTGTCGCGGAAGCGCATATGCGCTGCCCTTCGCCGAGAACCAGTTCGACGTGGTGATGATGGCCGATGTCATCGAGCATTTGGAGCATCCCGAGGGTGCGGTGCTGGAAATGGCGCGAGTCCTCAAGCCCGAAGGCACCACATACGTATCCACGCCCCGAAAGGTGCCGGACCGCGTGTGGGACCATCGCCACGTGAAGGAGTATCGGCCCGAAGAGCTCGAGGAACTCCTCGGAAAGGCCTTCGCAGAGGTTCGGCTGGTCTTCGCGTGGCCGAAAATGTGGATGGACTTGTATCGGACTCGCCTCGGATGGCGCCTCCTCAAGGCAGCCGGGAGGCTCGGATTCAATCCCTTTGCGCGCGAATTCGATCGGCCCGACACGGCGTACCAGATGCTCGCCATATGCCGACAGCCGAGGACACGCAAGGCGGGGGCCGATTGATCGTCTTCGCGGCCCCCGGGGTGCGCCACACCGTCGGGGGTATCGCCGCCTCGAGCCGCAATGTCGAGCTCGCACTGCGCGACCTTGCGGCCAAGCGCGGGCTCGGGTTCCGCACGCATGTGATTGGGGAGGTGCAGCTGCCGGAGGAAAGGAGCGAAGGATATCTCGCCCACGGCGACTCCAAGTCTCGCTTCGCAATGGCCCTCCTGCCCGAGCTCCTCCGGGCCAAGCTGGCGGTGTTCGCGCACGTGCGGCTGGCGCTGCCAGTGCTGGCATTGCCGCGGCCGCTCCGCCCAAAGATAGTCATCTTCGCGCACGGCTCCGAGAGCTGGAGGCGGGTACGCGCTCTCAGCAGGCACCTGTTCCGTTCCGCCGACCTCGTGTGCACCAATTCCTCATACACATTGCGCAACATGCAGCAGACGTTCACGGGGTTCAAGGGCCGCGTGTGCGAGCTCGGTCTGCCCGCCGATTACTCCCCGCCGCAACAGCCCGCCATGGACTCCTGTCCGCTGAAGTCGGCGGACGGTGTGGTTCGGGCGCTCGGCCCTCGGGCGATGCTGCATGTCGGGCGCATGCATTCGGGAGAACGTGAGAAGGGGCAGCGGGAGCTCATAGCGGCCATGCCGCTCATTCTTCAACGAGTACCGGAGGCGCAACTGGTCCTCGTCGGTGACGGCACCGACCGGCCGGGTCTGCAGGCGCTCGCGTCGGAATCCTCGGCGCGGGAGCACATCTTCCTGCCGGGGGAGGTGCCCCACTCCACGCTGGCGTACCTGTATTCGGCGTCGTACGCTTTCGTCATGCCCAGCCGCCAGGAAGGATTCGGCCTCGTGTACCTCGAAGCCATGGCCTGCGGAAAGCCGTGCATCGCCTGTCATGACGATGGTGGCGCGGAAGTCGTGGTGGATGGAGAGACCGGGATCCTCGTGAGCAAACCTCCTCGCGTCGAGGACCTCGCGCGTGCGTGCGTCGAATTGATGACGAAGCCCGATTGGGCGGCGAGGCTGGGAGAGGCGGGTCGCCAGCGGTTGCTCTCGCGCTTCACCGCGAAGGATCACGTAGAGCGCGTGAAAACGTGCGTAGAGCCGCTTCTTGGTGACGGCATGGAGACCAAGTGAGGGATCAAGAGTGCTAAGGCGTTTTCTGGATCTGATAGCCGACCAGGGCGGGCTGGCGCGAACCATCCGAAAGTCCCTGCGAGCACCCGGCCACGCCGCGACCTCGCTCGCACGTGTACTCAAGCGTGACTATGTGAAGTTGCTATTCGATTCGCCGCGCACCTGGCAGCACTATAGGAGGGAGCTGGCCGAAAGCGGATTCCTGACAGATCGGTTGCGGGCATTGCAGGCCCGATTCGCGACGTTGGAGTCGAGCGCCGTGCGCGGACACAAGGTCGTGCCGGGGCAGATCCGCACGTTGCACGCGGAGATCCTGTATGCGCTGGTCCGCCACCGGCGCCCGGCCGTGGTCGTGGAGACCGGCGTCTGCAATGGGCTCTCGACGGCCGTGATCCTGCAGGCCATGTCGCTGAACGATTGCGGGAAGCTCCATTCCGTCGACTTGCCCGAGTTCACGGATCCGGCGCTGAACGTCCAGGAATTCTGGAAGGGAAAGGCAGGGGCAGCCGTCCCGGCGGGGAGCCGGCCGGGGTGGCTCGTCGAGGGGGCGCTGGCCGATCGCTGGTCGCTGAGCCTTGGCCGCTCACAGGAAGTCTTGCCGCGCGTGCTGGGCGAAATGCAGAGTGCCGTGGACGTGTTCATCCACGACAGCGAGCACTCATATGAAAATCAGCTCTTCGAATTCGGGCTCGGGTATTCGGCGCTTTCGCCTGGAGGATTGCTGGTTGCCACCGACATCAACTGGTCGCGCGCTTTCGAGGACTTCTGGTCCAGCATACGCGAGCAGAACGCTCGTCGTGCATACGTCGACGCCGGCTGTGCTGTCGTCCGGAAGGGCATCCAATGATCGGTGCGCGATGGCGTGCGCGCCGGATGGCTGGCAGCCTCGCTGCCTATCGCGCGATCTACGAGGAGAAACGGGCGGAAAGGGACTCATTCCAGCTCCATGCTCTGGAGACGGCGTGGACGGAAAGCCTGAGGCGCTCGCCGTGGGCGCGCGTCTTTCGCGAGCGGTTGGGACTGCCCGACCGATTCGCCTCGTGGGAGCAATTCCGCGACCTCGTGCCGGTCCAGGCGAAGAAGGACCTGTGGTCCGTGGTGCAGGCAGGCCCCCGCCGCGATGCTCCGCGCAACGAAGACCTCGTGTGGCGGGCGACGGGAGGGACAACCGCCGAACCACTCAACTTTCCTGTGTTCCAGGGCGAACCGGAATTCAGCACCCTCGACTTTTGGACCGGCCGCGCGCGATTGGGAGTCACGCCGGAGGATCGGGCGTTTCTGCTCTGGGGACACAGCCACCTGTTCGGGTCGGGATTCGGCGGATTGAAAGCGCGTGCGCGGCGCGCCCTCACCGACCTTGCCCTCGGCTACACGCGGTGGAGCGCCTACCGGCTCTCGGCGCGAGACCTGGAAGCGGCGCTTGCGGCGCTGCTTCGGAGCAGGGCCCGATATGTCCTCGGATATTCCACCGCGTTGGCGCGGTTTGCCGAGGCGAACCTGGGTGCCGCGGAGCGCATCCATCAGCTGAAGTTGAAGGCGGTCATCGCAACCGCCGAGAGCTTCCCATCTAGGGATGCGCGGGAGCGCGTACACGCGTGCTTCGGCTGCCCCGTCGTAATGGAATACGGAAGCGTGGAAACCGGGCCGATCGCCTACGAGCGCCCTTCAGGCGGATACGACGTGTTCTGGGCGCATCACAGACTCGAGGCGGTGCCTTCCTCCGTAGCGCACGAGCGTCACGAACTGGTAGTGACCAGCCTTTACCCGAGGGCGCTTCCGATCATGCGATATTCCATCGGCGACCTGGTGGAGCTCGGGACAGGAGAGGATGTGGCGTCGACCTTCTCCAAGGTGATCGGGCGCTGCAACGACATGCTCTACACTCCCACAGGGCGGCCGTTCCATTCGGAAGCATTCACCCACGCGATCCGCGACATCGAGGGTGTGCGCGGATTCCAGATTGTGCGCGGGCCCGGTGGTGTCGCACGCTCCGTTCGCTACGAAGCGGATGGACCGTTGCCGGACGAGAGACTGGCCGAAATTCGGCGGCGACTTGGGCTCCTCGATCCGGCGTTCGCGAGCATATCCGTCGAACATGCGGCGCGACTCGAGCGCAGCATCGCCGGCAAGAGCCGGATGGTCGTGAACGAGCCATGAGGAATCGGGCCGGAATGGTGCGATAGGGAAGCGATGAAGATCCGGGTCAAC
>Ga0111538_10011505_pt1 | contig 11724 bp, 6 predicted proteins | sample SoiMethybrSBSTD1_FD_79669 | JGI IMG/M metagenome (GOLD analysis project Ga0111538, IMG submission 79669) | Bulk soil microbial communities from a Populus tree surrounding site in Tennessee, USA - Soil MetaG P. TD hybrid SBSTD1 (version 2)... | ecosystem: Environmental > Terrestrial > Soil > Tree...
CTACCCGGGACATGGTCCCGTTCGACTTGGAAAACCCACAAGCCATGGTTTTCGCACCCAGTAGCGACCAGACAGACGATCCATCGCAGACGGACTTATTCCTGGCCGATAGCGGTTTGATCACCAGGCGCGGAGGATCACCCACCACTTCACCAGCCCTGACCGGACCGAGCGCCTCTTCTCAAAGCACCGGTCAAATCGTGGAATTCTCCCTCGTAGCACCGGCGGCACTCCCCAGCGGAACGACCTTGTTGTCTACTACATTGATCCACATCATTGATACTTCCAATGCAGCCTGGAATCCTTCTGCACCGGATACTTCCGGTGTGGATTATTGGCCCCTTATAGGCGGACTCTTGGTCAGCGACAGTGAAGTTGACGAAATGCCACCGTACTTCCCACCCGCCTACAAGAATGTGTTCTTCTCCACGGTTTCTGGCGCACAAACCGGCTCTTGCAGTACGACCACGCCCTCCCGCACTGGGTTCTCAAACGAGCCAACGGGTGTGGCAGTCAACCCCAACCCCAACCACGACCCCAACTTCAACCGCATCTACTTTTCGGATGACGACGCGAACAAGGTTCATGAGGTCAGTCTGGGTCCGGATGGAATCTATTGCACCGCAGACGATGGCCTGACAACCCTCAATGTTGGTTCTGTCTATAACATTCAGGATCCAGAGGATGTGGCTTATGGAAACAACACCCTATACATCGCAGGCGGCGCAGATGGTGAGATTTACTTTTTCAGCCTGGGACCGAATGGTATTTTAGGCGGTGGAGATGATGGGCCGATGAACCACTTTGATACGGCTTCTAAGGGCTTTATCGATCCTGAAGGGCTCGGATACAACCAGGGCAATGGAACGCTCTTCGTCGTCAGCGATGGTAGTGGAGAAAGTTACGTAGGAGAGATGACGACCACAGGGACTCTGCTCAGGGCATATAATCTGGCTTATTCAGGACTTTCACACCGTGAAGATGTTACTTTCGCTCCAAGCAGTCAAAACCCAGCGATCAAAAACATGTTTGTGTCTGACCGTGGTGTTGATAATGACAGCAATCCGAATGAGAACGATGGGCAGATATGGGAAATCAATATCTCCGGTAATGGCACCCCCACACCGAGTCTGACACCTTCTGTTACACCGACGATTACAGCTACGCCAACACAAGGTCCAACATCCACTCCCACTAATACCTTCACGCCTACTTCAACATTTACAGCAACATCTACATTTACACCTGGTCCTTCGCCAACCGCTTCGCCTACGATAACTCCGACTCCCTTGCCCTCCAGTAACCCTCTCTTTGCATCGTTTGTAAGCAATGGTAGTGTGGGAGGCGTAGCCTTTGCAGATGAAGACATTATGAAATTCAATGGTTCCACCTGGAGCCAGTATTTTGACGGATCAGATGTTGGTGTGGGAGGTTCCGATCTAGTCGCCTTTTCCATCGTGGATTCTGATACGCTCCTGATGTCGTTCACTACCGCCCTCACGCTCAATGGCATATCAGTGACTCCTCAGGATGTGGTGCAGTTCGATGCTACCTCGCTTGGAAGCGTCACCGCTGGGACATTCAGCATGTATTTGCATGGAGCTGATGTCGGGCTGGATACGTCGGCAGAGAGCGTTGATGCGCTGAGTCTGCTTCCAGATGGACGCGTGCTGATCTCGACCAGCGGTAGTGCAAGCGTTCCCGGTGTTGCAGGTCAGGATGAGGATGCGCTGGCGTTTTCACCGACTAGCCTCGGCAGCGTCACAAGCGGCACCTGGGCGACTTACTTCGATGGTTCAGACGTCGGGTTGGCTGATTCCAGCAGTGAAGATGTGGATGCCCTTGATGTGGATCCCAATGGCAATATCTATTTGTCTACTTTGGGAGATTTTGCCGTAAATGGAGTCGCGGGTGCCGATGAGGATGTCTTTGTTTGTTCACCCTCTTCCATCGGTAGTGTGACGGCGTGTACCTACTCCCCTGCACTTTATTTCGATGGCAGCCTCTGGGGGCAGGATGCGAATGATATTGATGCTTTTAATTTATTGATAACGGGTATATTCCCAACAGCTACTCCCTCGAGTACGCCTACTTCTACGAATACACCAACGAACACGTCAACGCCTTTACCAACGAATACACCCACGATCACTTTAACTCCAACAAATACGCCCACGATTACTGTCACCCCTACTGCATCCAACACGCCAGATGCAGTCGCTACAGCGACTCCTAGTGCTACAACGCTGCCTGATTTGATCTTCGCGGATGGCTTTGAGAGCAGCAGTTTCTCAGCCTGGTCATCTAATAAGCCTGATAGTGGTGATCTGAGCGTGACCACGTCATCTGCATTGGTAGGGAGCAATGGTATGGAGGTCGTAGTTGATGACACTGTGAACATATATGTTACCGATGAACTGCCCAATGCTGAAACGCGTTATCGGGCGCGCTTCTACCTGGATCCCAACTCGATCTCGATGACAGACGGCAATGCTCAATACATCTTCTCAGGTCAAGATGCTTCAACAGCGTTTCAACTGGACTTTCGCTTCTCGGCAGGCAGCTATCAAATCCGATCAAGGCAATACACTAATAGTAACAGTGTGCAAAGCACCAATTGGGTCACTATCAGCGATGCTCTCCATAGTCTCGAGCTGGAGTGGTGGGCTTCGACGTCAGCAGGTGCAAACAATGGAGGCATGACACTGTGGGTGGATGGCATTCAGAGTGGCGGCTTGAGCGGCGTGGCTAACGACACACGGCGGATTGAATCTGTGCGGCTTGGTGCTGTATCAGGAATAGATGCTGGCACATTAGGGACATACTATATTGATGCCTTCGAGTCGCGTCGACAGACCTACATTGGGCCTTAATTTTTTCGGTGCGGGAACTTCAAATATAAACATGATTCAATTATGGCAATCAGTATTGTAGAAGGTCCTTCGGCTATTGCAGAAATATCACGCGATCTAACTTCTACAGGATTACCGGTTTGTAGTTTGCCTGTTATGTTCTCCAAATTTCATAACTTCGGTCTCCTGTTTGATCAATTTACCCCTTGATCGAATCATTAATATTCTTAGGTGTAATTTCTAGGAGTCGCCATGAGTACAGAGGTTAAATATACCCCCAGCCCAGTTCTTGTAACTGACAGCAGAAGTCGCAATTGCGTGCCTAATTCCCCAATGACCCGGGTCCTTGACCTTGCAATAATTTTGCTTGCCGCCCCTTATATTTTATTTTTCTGTATCATCATTACCATTTTGATTATGCTGGATTTGAAGGGGGCCCCATTCTATAGTCCAACCCGGATCGGTAAGGAGGGACGCAGGTTCCGAGCACATAAGTTTCGCACAATGGTTCCGAATGCCGACCAGGTATTGAATCGTTACCTGGAGCAATTCCCCGAGTTGGAAGCCGAATGGTTGGCAACCCATAAACTCAAACAAGATCCCCGTGTTACCCGTGTGGGTGCAATTCTCCGAAAATTGAGCCTGGATGAGCTGCCACAATTCTGGAATATATTGATCGGGGATATGAGTCTGATAGGTCCTCGACCGATTGTAGACGATGAAATAGAAAGATATGGGCCATGCTTTGAACTCTACATTCAGGCCCGTCCGGGGTTAACCGGCTTATGGCAGGTTTCGGGTCGCAGTGATATCAGTTATCAGCGACGCGTTGAACTGGATGAGTATTATCTGCTTAACCGGAATATTAGATTGGATCTTTGGATCCTTTTGAAAACAGTTTATGTCGTATTAGGTCGCAAGGGAGCTTATTAACCGGCCACAGCATGACTTTCCATGATCACGAAAATTTGACACAGCTTATTCACAGACAAGGATTACCAGGATGAGTAACTATTTTGAACCAAAACAAATTTTTCTTACTCTGTTGAGGTGGTGGTGGTTGTTCGCATTGGGGATCATTGCTGCGGTAGCGATCGGATATGGCATCACCAAAACACAGACCCCGGTGTACAAAGCCTCTGCGACCGTCATGGTGGGCAGCTTTCTACAAGCACCTCAGGTCAGTCGCGACGATCTCGTTGCCAGGGATGCCTTCACACAAGCATATTCTGATATGGCACTTCGCGAGCCGGTCCTGAGTGGGGCGGTTAAAGCGCTTGATCTCAAAATATCATGGAACCAGCTAAAAAACCGGGTGAGTGTTGATATCGTTCAAGGCACACCATTAATTGAGATCAGTGCGGAAGCAAATAATCCACAAGAGGCTAAGGCAATTGCCGGAGAAATTGCGAACCAATTGATACTATTAAGCCAGAACAATGGTGATGAAGAGTCTAAACACCAGTTTGTGGAGCAAGAGGTCCAGCAACTGCAGACCAAAATAGAGAACGGACGGGAAAAGCTTGCTGTTTTAGAGGTGCAGGCAACTACTACAAGATCAACAGAGCAATCGAACGAAGCAAAGATCCAGGCTGAAACAATGCAGAGGTTCATTACCGATTGGGAGGATACGTATTCACGATTGCTGACATTGTTGGGTTCAAGTGCATCTCAAAACAGGCTGTCGATTATCGAAGAAGCCCATGCAAACCCTACACCGGTGTCGCCGCACATGAACCTAAACATATTGCTAAGCATTTGCATAGGCCTGGGTTTGACGTTGGGCAGTATTTTCCTGATCGACCATTTTGATGACAGGATTCGAACGGGTGAGATACTCGAGCAAAAACTGGAATTGCACCATTTAGGCACGATCAGCAAAATCAAAGGCCGGAAATATGATGGAAAATTAATGTCAAGCAAGCAGGCCTCGTTAGGTACGGCGTTCTTTTACAGGAAAATCCTGGAGAACATTGGCATTGGTGAAAAGGGGGCTCGACCGGTAAAATCTCTGCTGGTGACCAGTCCGCGGGTGCGCGAGGGCAAGAGTGTCACCGCATCCAACCTTGGGATTATGATGGCACGGGCAGGATTGAAAACGATTATTGTGGATGTCGATTGGATCAAACCCGTACAACATCTGCACTTCAAGGTGTCAAATAACACTGGCTTAATGGATTTGCTCACCACTCCTGGATTAGGTACAAAAGAACAATTACGGACTACAGCTATCCCAAATCTACAGGTCCTTACGGCCGGTAATTTGCCAGACAATCCCGTTGAAGCGCTGGAACCGAACAGATTGAAGCAAATACTCTCTGATTTGACCAAAATCTCAAATGTAGTCATCCTGGATGCGCCATCAACGACAATTACCGAGAGCTCTGTATTATTTAACCTGGTCGAGGGTGTGATCCTGGTCATTGATTCCGGTCGGACCACCATGACCTCCGTAAAACAATCCATGGCCAGCCTGTATCTTACAGGGGGGAAGTTATTGGGAGGTATTCTCAACCGGTCCACATCGTTTTGAGGCATGGCGTAATCATTTCTGGGAATCATCAACAGAACTGATTTAGGCAAGAGTCCGTGGGAAGAGGGAAAACAGAGGATATAAGCGCATGGGTCTTATCATGAACTTTATGCTTCATGGGGAAGGTTTATTGGTGCTGGCCCTGCGCCCGAAAAATGACACAATGGGGTCAGGTTGCTGAGCTGTCCACGACGATCATCTTACTGAATCGAATCCGAAAAGTTCTGCCCAACACCGGGCTATACCTGAAGAAGATAAGGAAGCTTTGATGGCGAAACAATTGAACTGGGAAAACAATCATTTTCTTTTGAATAGAAGGGCAAATCTTACTGAATCGGAAAACCCATTGTGGTCAAGCCGTTTGATCGTGATCTGGCTGGCTGGGGTCGTGATATCTTTGCCCATCAAGATTCTTAATTTTCCTCTTAATTTTGAGTTTGTGGATACTTGGATCACAGTGGGATTGCCTGTTGTATTGTACCTTTATTGGCACAGGCGACCTCACACGATCAGTCTGTCTTATACAATCCCCATGTGGTTTGTATTGATGAGCAGTTTTATCAGTACTTATACTTCCCCCTCTCCCATGAATAGTATGATCGTAATACTTAAGGAGGTTTACCTGTTCTTTTGGTTTATTTTGGTGATAGCTCTTCTTCTCCAATTAAATGCCAAAGATTTGCGCCGGGTACTGCGTGTTTGGAGTGTAGTCGTGATTTGTCACGGCGCCTTGATGATTGCACAGTTCATTTCACCAGCGATATGGGAATTTACAAATTCTCTGGGGGGAAATTCAGCAAGACTTGAAGACTACCGCGCGGCCGGTTTGTTTATATGTGATAAGGCAGGGTGCGCTAACAAGGCCGCTTTTTTTCAATTGTTGGGCTTCGTACCACTGTTATTGTCAGGATATTGCATAAGATTAACCATAGTACTGGGGATATTTTTGTTTGTCAGTATGATGGCCAGCGGTTCGATGGGAGCAACCATTGCTTTTTCAACCGGCCTGCTGGTGTCGATATTTGCGATTGCATCCCTCAAAAAGAATTTATGGGTTGTAGTAAAAGGTTTTATGGGGGTTGGGTTGGCACTCTTAATTCTTGTAGGTGCACTCTACCTTGTGGACAGTGAAAGTCCTGATCAGGTGAATCACTTTGAAAGCATAATTTTGGGGCGCTATGATAGATCTTCAGGGGGACGTTTTGATCTCTGGGGGCGAGGCATCGATATTCTGCTGGAACACAATGCATTTCTTTGGGGGGTTGGGCCCGATAATTTTAGGGTGGTGGATGCCTCGGGTAACGATAATCAATTGCATAATGATACGCTTGCATTCCTGGTCGAGCGCGGACTGTTAGGCCTGATTGGTTTGGGGCTTTTTGCAGGAATCGGGCTGAGCAAGGCCGTGCGTATACTGCAGATATTTGAAAAAGACCCTAAACGCGCCGGATTTGGGGTGGTCGTATTCTTGGGGGCTCTTGCAGCCACCGTGGTCGAATCGCTTACCCATCAGGTTTTTCACAGCCGTGAACTGTGGTTGGTTTTAGCTGTTCAAGAGGCGGTGCTGTTTAAAATGATTACTTTGGAATACGGTATAAATCCAGCCGTTCAAGCAGAGCCTGAACCAGCGCCGGCTTATCCCCAATCACTTGGACAGCCCAAGACGACCAAGAAGCTGGCGTGATCATAAGAAACGCGGAGACGATGTTAACTTATTTAGGTATCGAGAGAGGGCGAGGCAGCACGAGCAGGTTGTCCATTGTCAGCCGAGGAAGAACCTATGTGACTATTTTGGTTGGACTGGCGGTGGTTTTCTCACTTTTCCCGTTCCCCCGAATTCCGACTGCCCATGCACAAGGCGTCTTCACATTCGCTGCTGTGGCGGATGCGCGAGTGCTGGCGGTCAACCCGACTACAAATTATGGTAATTCGGGCCGTCTCGATGTGGATAACCCTGGCGAGGAAAGCTATATCCGCTTCACTGTCAGCGGGGTGACAGGTGCGATCCAGAATGCCACCTTGCGACTGTTCGTAACCAATGGTTCGTCGAACGGGCCTTCGATTTACGGAACCGACAACACCTGGACGGAAACTGCGATCACCTGGAACACTCGTCCGGCAGCCACCACCGGTGCAATCGCCAATCTTGGAACAGCCGCGGTGAATACCTGGGCCGAGTACAACGTGACTGCTTATGTCACTGGGGATGGCACATACAATTTTGTGCTCCAGCCCGATAGCACAGAGGGCGTGACCTTCACCTCCCGCGAAGGTACTGCTCCGCCCCAGCTCGTACTAACCTTCGCCTCCGGACCAACGAACACCCCGACCAATACTGCAACGCCAGGTCCCTCTCCGACAGCAACCAGTACACCAACCTCAACCAACACACCCTCATCCGAATCAGTGGTATTCGTTGGCGCGGGGGATATCGCGGATTGTAGCAGTAATGCGGACGAGCAGACGGCCCGGTTGCTTGATAATATCCCAGGCACTGTCTACACGGTAGGGGATAATGCCTACCCAAATGGCACGACTGCAGATTACAACAACTGTTATGCTCCTACCTGGGGTCGTCATAAAGCCCGGACCCACCCGGTGGTCGGCGATAATGAATACAATTCTTCGTCAGTGGCCGCGGGCTACTTCACCTACTTTGGGGCGGCAGCCGGTAATCCAAACCAAGGTTATTACAGCTATGATGTTGGCAACTGGCACATCATTGTCCTCAACAGCAATTGTTCAGAGATTGGCGGCTGTAGTCCCACTTCTGCTCAAGGACAATGGCTTCAAGCTGATCTGGCAGCGAATCCGAGAGCGTGTACCCTGGCCATATTCCATGAACCACTCTTCAGTTCGAGCGGTGGTGATTCAAGCCTGCGGGATTTCTGGGTGATACTCTACCAGGCTGGTGCAGATATTGTGCTAAATGGTCACCGCCATAACTATGAGCGCTTCGCTCTGCAAAACCCAAATGGAGGAGCAGATCCGGTACGTGGAATTCGTGAAATCGTGGTAGGCACAGGGGGCCGGAGCCATAGCTCTTTTGGCTCAACCGCACCAAACAGTGTTATTAGAAATAACACCGCTTACGGGGTGCTGAAGCTGACGCTGCATCCAACAAGCTACGATTGGCAATTTATTCCCATCGCCGGCCAAACGTTCACCGATTCAGGAAGTGCCCCCTGTGTAATACCCTAGCTTAGCAGGACGCTAGCGGCCAAATGATGACAAAGTCCTATGACAAATCGAAAAGAGCGCTCTGCAAATCACATTGCCAGGTACAACATCTCTGTTTACTTTCTTATCTTTCGGGCAGTGTGTATATCCAGTGTTTTAATCAGTGGGCGATTTCTTAGTCCCGGCATGGAAAACAAAAATCCTCCTTCTCCCACTTTGCTGCTCTTATCAACAGACACCCCAACGCCAGTGTTTAAACTCCCGAACAGATTAACACCTACTCTACCAGCGCCTGAATTGAATATGCTTTCTCTAAGCGGCACAATAAATGAAGAACGTGGTATTACTGTCCCTAACAATACACTCATCGACGCAACAAAATGGATGAGCAAAGCAATTCGTCCGGATCAGGATGGGAAAACGAGCAAAGCTGTTCAGATCTATGGCAGCGTTAATAATGCTGGTGGGGTCGAGAATGTCACCTGGCGAGGCGGAGTTATCGTTGGCTCCATCCCTCCATCTTGGAGCTGGCGCAAAACACATGACTTTGGAGGTGCAGGGATTTTCATACACAATAACGGACCCGTTGATTTGCAATACATTCGTATTCATAATGTCGAAGATGGGATCAAATTCCGCGAAGCACCCGAGTATTCCAATACGGGCACGTGGAAGATTCGGGACTGCTACTTTACAGCGATCCGCGATGATGCAGTAGAGGATGATAGATTCGAACCTGGGACGGTACAGGATTGTCTTTTTGATGGAGTGTATGTTTTCATTAGTGAACAGGATGAGAATGTCGACAGCAACACCCCGATTGGCTTGGATGAGGATAATACCATTTACATAAACAGAGTCTATACGCGCCTCTACGGAACCAATGGCACTGATGGACCCGGGAAATGGTTTAAATTGCTCGGAAATGTATCTCACCACAAATTGGCAATAAGTGACTCTGTTTTTGCTATTGGCTCGCAGCCACGTTTGGGGTGGGCGGATGAAATAATCCCTCGGGAGGTCAGCTGGCTGGGCAACAATAATTTCATACTTTGGCTTGGCGTACCTGGAACCTATGGCGGTCCAAAGCCAGAAGGGGTCACGTTCCTTGAAGGCCGAGCAGCTCAGGAAAAATGGATTTCAGTCCGGAACAAATGGCTGACTGACCACGGTTTGCCTTCGCAAAATTTCATAGCTGACTTTAATCCGCATGCTGCGCCAGTAATGCGGATTCCAGACGGCTTTTAGTCTGTGGCAGCTGTCAACGACAATCCAAGTACAGCACCATTAAATCAACACAATTTGTAAGTTCCAAAAATGAAAAAGTTGTCCTGAAAATAATAGTCCGCTTTTGGTAGTCGCATCTGAATCAGATGCTGTAGCCTGATTCTCATAGGCAGACTCTAAACTTTTTCTATTCCAGACCAACCCTAAGAACCTTTAAACAAAAGTTCCACATAGTGCTGCATTATTTGTGTAACTTATTGTTTAAATTTCAGCCTGTGAAACCACATCAAAAGAAAAGTAATTAATGAGACAGTCGGTAACATGACAAAATTGTTTAAGCGACGAAGAAGGGAGTGAAATGTCAGGTGAATTGAAACCCTCTATTATCCTTTTTGGCAACACGCGTTCAGGTGCAACGATGGTACAGCAGGTGATGTCCCTCCATCCGGAAATCGTGGGATGGTATGAGCCGAATGCCCTTTGGCTTTATGCCGACCCGGGTAGGGTCCATGATGAATTTGACGATAGTGATGCCACGGATAAAGTCAAACAGTACATTCGCCAGCGATTTCTCAAGTATCAAAAACAGAACGGAAATCGCATAGTTTTGGAAAAGACACCTCAGAATATTCTTAGAATACCGTATGTACGCGCCATCTTCCCCGAGGCAGCCTTACTTTTCATTGTTCGGAATCCTTTTTCTTTTATTAGTTCTGTTGAATATAAGTGGCAGCGTCCTGTTACGGGAAGGGGAATAATCAGGCGTTTAAAAGATATGCCCTTAAGCCAGTTACATTATTGGGTTCGCCGTTATCTCGTACAACAGTTTAATAAACGCGTCTTGCGGCGAAAGTACCTATCAATCTGGGGCCCTCGTTACAGAGGCATTCAGGATGATTTGAAAAAATATGATCAACTAACCATCATTGCCCGGCAGTGGTCGGTCTGTTCGATGAGGGCTGAGAAGGCGATGGCATCTTTTGAAGATGGCCAGATATTGAGGTTGAAATACGAGGAATTTGTAGATGACCCAATTTCCGATCTGGAGCGCATCTGTACACATTGCGGATTGGAGATGAGCAGAGACATGGTAAAAGCCACCCGGGAAATGGTCAAATCCGATCGAAAAGAAAAGTGGCAACGATTTGATCCGCATGACCTGGCACGAATCATTCCAGAGATTAGCGACGAGATGCGGCGACATGGTTATGAGATTCCCACGGAGATTTCCCAATCCATTCAAAATCTCCACGAGAATGACGAGAGTAGTGGGCAGCTCGAGTTAGGTGAGAGAAAATCAGAATTATCTACTTCACAACTCGAGAAGTAGATTTGTTGTAAAAAATATTCAACCATCAAGAAATTAACAGAATTTAGAGGTATCTCATGAACACACACCATTCTCAGTCTCGGATCAAAGTGCAACTGAAAAATCAGATCTTAAGTAGACGATTGCCGGAAATTCTGTGTACGCTGGGGCCAGCATCGCTCAATAGACGAACAATTCAACGTCTTGAGCAAAGCGGTGCAACCCTTTTTCGCATCAATCTTTCACACACCAAACTAGCAGACTTGCCACATATCATTGAAACGATCCGTGATGCTACAGAGGTCCCGATCTGCCTGGACAGTGAGGGCGCGCAGATCCGCACGGGCGAGTTTGTCGATCGCAACATCAATTTGCGCGATAACACAGTTGTGAGTGTCCATTACCGGCGTGTTCCCGCTGATGATAAGAACTTCAATCTTTATCCCATCGATATTGCCAGGCAGCTAAAGCTGGGAGACTTTGTCAGCATTGACTTCAATTCAGCCCTGGTTCAGGTGATTGCACTGGAGGAGAACTGCGTTTTGATGCGTGTACTCCAGGGTGGACTTGTGGGACAGAACAAGGCGGTTACGGTCGAGCGCGATATTCCCATGCCTCCGCTA
>Ga0111538_10011506_pt1 | contig 11723 bp, 7 predicted proteins | sample SoiMethybrSBSTD1_FD_79669 | JGI IMG/M metagenome (GOLD analysis project Ga0111538, IMG submission 79669) | Bulk soil microbial communities from a Populus tree surrounding site in Tennessee, USA - Soil MetaG P. TD hybrid SBSTD1 (version 2)... | ecosystem: Environmental > Terrestrial > Soil > Tree...
ACGGGAACAACTGCTCCATCCTCGGAAGCGCCCCCTTTTTTTCATGATTTTCCTCACGGAACGCCTCGCTTCGCGCAGTCAACATGCGATCGCGTAGGTCATGAATCACATAACAACGGAGGAAGACAAAATGCGCAGGCTACTTTTTTCAGCTGTGTCGCTGGCTCTCTGTTCCAGCGTACAAGCCCAAGCGCTGACAACGAGCCAGGCGGTGGGGACCGGTTCGATCACCACGTCCGTGTCGGACACGAGCGCGAATGGAAACGCCCGAACGTCATCGGTTGCGAAGACGCTTTCGTTCGGCAAGTTCTCTGCGAACACCGGCGTTCTCGTTGACGTCACCTCCGGGCTCTCGTTCAATGCCGGAACGCTGAAACTGAGTGCCTCCGGAACGAAGGCGACCGGCAGCGGCACTGTTGCGTTCGGTTCCAACGGTTCGATCTCGGCAGGCTCCAATCTCCCCGGTCTGGCCGCGTTCGGCCTCATCAACAATCAGCTATCCAATTCGTGCACGGACTCGGGCTCGTGTTTCCCGAGCGGCGTCAATAACCTCAACAACAACTCGAGCCTCACCCAGACCGATACCAGCTGGTTGAGTCCCACAGCGTCGGTCTCTGGGGCGAGCCTCAACAGCTACGTCGGCACCGGCAATGTAACATCCGTTCTGACAACCACGGCGTCCGTCTCGCTAGCGACCGAGCAGAGGATCAACAATCAGAGCGCTGACCTGCAGGTCACCGGCCTGGTCGGCACCCAAAGCCTCACCTACTCGTATCTCAAGCACGCCAACGCCTCATTCGGCACCGTGGCGGATGCCAACAGCCTCAGCCTGAGTAACCTGACCGCAGGCGGCAGCGGTTTCTCGGTGTTCAACCTGGGCGATGCGTCCACGACGAAACTGGATATGTTGAGCCTCCAGTGCATCAGCGGCAATTGCAGCGCCTTCAACGTCTCGCTGTCTCCGCTGCAGAACCTTCTTGCGGGCAATAGTGTTGCGGGAACGGCGACGCTGGCGACGAGCGCGGTCGGCCATTACGCGGCGACGTATCTGCTGACCTTCTCCGACGATACCGCCGTGGGCGCAACCAGCACCCATCTTCAGAACACGCTGACGCTCAACGTGGCTGCCGTGCCCGAACCGGGCAGTTGGGCGCTCCTCAGCATCGGTCTTCTCGGCCTGGCCTTCTGCAGGCGGAAGAAGTAGAGCCTCCGGAATCCGACGCAGAAAGCCCCGCTTCCGCGGGGCTTGTCATTTCTGGGGAGCTGCTTTCGTGCCGCTCACGGGAGCACTGCCCCGAGCGTGTCGCAGGGACGCATCCCGCGAAGAGTCTCTGCGCAATCGCGTGCAGGTCCTCAATGAATGGAACAGCTCGCGGCGGCGGAGGGAATGCCGCTCAAGGCATCGCGGATGTCGCGCGCGAGCTCGGCCACGCATTCGCGGGGCGGATAGCAGCGGGTCTCGTCGTAAAACGTATGCACGACGACGCGCGGATGGCCTTCGAAGGTCGGCACTTCGACGTGGACCATGTTGGCGACGACGATATTGCCATCGCGCATGTCATCGCCGATGGCACAGCGGCGCACATGAATGCCGTGTTCCGCAAGCGCCCGTGCGAGCATGCGCGGCGAAGTAGCCGTGTGCGTCGATTCGACATGCGCGCCTTTCATCGTCCACCTCACTGCCTGGTCATTCGCCAATCGCGTGGCAAGCAGTATCGGTTGAGCGGCGGCCGCATACCATCGGCGGCGGGCGGAATTGTCAGGTAGGAGGCGGGAACCGCCTTGTAGGACGATTCCGACGAGATCCAGCGCGAGCAGCGACCCGTCAGTCGCGGGCGTAGCGCTGGAACTGGTTCTTGCCCGCTTCCTTCGCGCGATACATCGCGCTATCGGCGTGGTTGATGAGCTGCTGCGTCGTGCGTCCGTCCGTCGGAAAGGCGGCGATGCCGACACTGGCAGTGACATGGTGCGTCGTGCCCCGAACGAAGAACGGCTGCGCGACAGTATCGAGCACTTTGCGCGCCACCTCGATCAAATGCGACTCGTCGCGGAAGCTCTCGATCAGCACCACGAACTCGTCTCCCCCGAGCCGGCCGAGGGTATCGCCCTCGCGCATGCACCGCTGGAGGCGCGCCGCAAGCTCGGCCAGCACGTGATCGCCGGCCTCGTGACCCTGCATGTCGTTGATGAGCTTGAAGCCGTCGAGGTCGACGAACAGCACACCGAGCGTGCGCTGATGGCGTTCGGCCTGCGCGAGCGCCTGTTGCAGGCGCTGCGTGAACATCGAGCGGTTGAAGAGCCCGGTCAGCGCATCGCGGCTAGCCACGGAAGCCAGGCGCCGGATCGTCTGCTCCTGTTCCGCCATCATCTCCTTGACGAGATCGCTGATCGACACGACGCCGACCACCTTCCCGTCGAGGACCACGGGCAGATGGCGGTAATGCCACGTCGCCATGAGCCGCATGCATTCCTCAAGCGGTCGCTCCGGATCGACGGTGAGCACGTCCGTCGTCATGATGTCGCGCACGGGTGTATCCCGCGACGCCCTGCCCTGCACGATTACTTTTCGCGCGTAGTCGCGCTCGGACATGATGCCGACCAGGTTTTCCGCATCGATGATCACGAGCGCACCGATGTCTTTCTCCGCCATCACCTTCAGCGCATCGAACACCGAGGCGTCCGGCGGGACGGAAAACACTTGCGAGCCCTTGACGGCGAGAACCTCTCGCACTTTCTTCATTCTTGCCCCCACGCCGCGTCGCCTCACTCCAAGGTGCGCAGCTTTTGCGAAAGTGTAACAAAGGGCTCCGATGGCCATTATGCGACCAAAGGCGTACACGACGGTGCTGTAACGCACCATTCGAGGGCGTCACTCGACGCAAAAAGACTCCCGGCTCAGCCCCTCACCCCTTCGGCAAGCGCAGCACAGTACCAGACCGGCCTCTGCCAGCCTTCTCAACTCGGAGGGACGGGGCGTCAATAAGTCGCCGAACGTGCTGGAACGTCTCGGGTTCGCAGATTCGGGGGACAGACCCCGATCTTTCTTGTTCTGGGTTTACTCCCGACTTTCAGGCGAAAACGCTAGAAAGTCTTCAGATATTCCAGCAGGGCCGCCTTTTCTTCGGCAGGGAGGTTGGTGCCGTAGGCGGGTCCCTCGTGGCCCATGTTGGAGTTGCCGTCGACTTTGGTATCGTAGCGGAAGAACTTGCGGCCGCCCTCTTCAGGCACGTTGGAGACGAACCCGACGTTCGCCTGGTCGTACACGTCGTACCCGCGATAGAAAGTCGTAGGGCGCGCCTTCGCCGGCTCCAGCAGGTCACGCAGGGTCGGCACGGAGCCGTTGTGCAGGTAGGGGGCGCGCAGCCAGAGCCCGTCGAGAGGCATATTGGCGTAGCCGAATGTCTTGCGGAAATGCTGGAAGCGGTGCGGATAGCCTGCGTACAGCGTGGCCTGATTCACCGCCAGGGTATATGTGTAGGAATCGAGCCGTCTGCGGTCGGTGCGGATCTGATCGTACGGCGTTACTTTGCCGACCTTCTCTCCCGAGAAATCGTGGCCGTTCGCGCCGTGGCAGCTCGCGCAATACTGCTTGTAGACAGGGGCGCCGCGGGCGGCGAGCGCCTGGTCGACCGGGAACGGATATGCCGGCTGCTGCAAATCGAACATCCAGTCTTCGACCCGCGCGATGGCAGCCAGATCGATCGTGGGCGGGGTCGTACCCGTGCCGAAAGCGGCACTCTTGTTGCGTTCCTCGACGACCGTATTGTTGCCGTCCCAGTGCAGCTGCATGCCGCGTTTTTTGCGCTGATTCCAGATCGACGGAAAATCGGAGGCGCCGAGCACCTCGCGCGGATCGAGCTTGTCCGTGGGGAAATTGAACAGCACCTTCGCCGAATTGAACGTATCCACGCGGCCAGGTCCCCAGACGTAGCCACGGTCCATCTGCTTCAGGACAAAGCCGAAGCGGCCGCGCAGCATGAGCAGCCGCTCGCGCATGATCGCGATCGCGATCGGATAGACGAGATAGCGATCCAGAAGATCGAGGTCGTCATCCTGAGCCTGCATGAGCCGACGCACCTCCGGAACGATGAACTCCTTGCTGAATTTGGGATCGGCGGCGCAGTCGAAGAAAAAGCGCTCGAAGCCCATGACGTCGAACCGGGCAGCCGGCATCCCGAGCACGATCCGCGGTGTCGCCGCGGGTGCTTCCCTCACGGTGCTGGTATGGCACACGGCGCAATTGAGGAATGCGCGGTCGATCCCCATGTAGCTGCGCTTCGACATGCCGATCGGGAGATCCTTGTCGCCCTCGTAAATCAGGCCCAGCGAACGGTAGCCGCCCGGGAGCAGGTTGCTGCATACCTGCGGCAGCGCCTGAAAAATCCAGTATGGGAAGCCGGACTCGTGCTCGCCGCCGGTGGAGCCGTACTTGAAATGTTCCTCGGGTGACCCGTAGACGACGGCCCTGTCGCCCCCGAAGCGCATGACCGCGTATGCGACGACGAGCGCGATCAGCAGAACCAGGAGTGCAAGCAGGGAAAAGAACCTGCGCCGCCACCGCGCTCCATAGCGATAGGGCCCGAGCTCGTGAGCCTCGTCGAAATGTCGTTCCATCGTGCTACTCCCTGATCAACCGCTGTCCGGAAGACAGCCGCGCAGATTCTCGTATCCGGGCCGCAGCAGTTCCTGCAACCGCGGCGCTTTGCCGGTCTCAGTCTGGAGGGCACGCTCCACATAGGCCGTGAGCGCGACAAGCTCGCCGCTCTTGCGCCAGGTCTCCGGCGAAAAGCGAAATCCGTGCAGCGCGAAAAAAGGCGGCATCGGCGTCTTCGCCCGCTCGGCAGGGTCGACCTGCCACATAGACAGGCGGGCGTAGAGGCGCGGCGCGCAATGCGCGAGATTCGTGGTGACCTGCGCGACCGAGCCCTGCAGGAAATTCGGCGGGAAGCGGTCCGCGGTCTGATGGCAAGTCGCGCAGTAACGATAGAACGGCTGCAGCGAGAGCGGCTTGACCGCCGCCTGCTCCGTAGCTTCCCCTGCGCTTACGTGGGCTTCCATCCCGGGCGGCGGCATGCCGTTCGCGTCCACGCAGCACCATTCGAGCGCCGGCATGCCGAGGCGCTCGAAAAGCGCCGGCATCACGCTCGCGCGCCGGAAAGGCAGATCCGCGAATGCATCGACCTTGCCGTCGCCGCTGTCTTTCAGCATCGATTCGATCGCCTCATGCACCGGCACGAAATCGTTGACCACCGTAAGCACGGCATGTGCTGGAGCCGAAGAGCGAGCGCCGGTGTCCGCTGTTGCACGCCACGTGAATTGCACACTCACGACCGCGCTGCCATCACCGCGTCGCGCGCGACGGCCACCGCGTTCTGCCTGCAGCGTCGTCGTCACCGTCGCGCCCGCACGGCTGACCGTCCCTGACGGAATGGCGATCGCCGTCAGCGCGGGATCTGCATCGAGCTTGAGTCTCTCGACGATACCTCTCGTCACACCTCGCCCGTCCGTGTAGAAGCGTCCCGCGCCTGTGAAGCTTTTTTCGGGACCGTCAGGCGCAGCGGGACATTCGAAATCCACCCGCGATTCCTTTTTCTCCTGGCGCGTTTGCGTGATCTCGCAATTCGCCTCGTACATGACCCGGGCCGCACCCGAACGGGCGTCGAGCTCACCGAGATGGGCGTCGAGGCGGCGCACGTCGCTTTCCGCAATGAACTCGGAAAGACCCGCAACGAGTCGCGTCGTGATACCGGCGTCGCCCGCAGACCAGCGTTCCAGCGGCGCACGCGGCGTGAGCGGATCGAACGCCGGCTGCACATCGACCAGGTCGGTGAGCGCGTCCGCCGTGTTACTCGACTCGACCTGCCTCGCGCCTGCAGCATAGGCGGTTCGCTGTGCAAATGGATCGCGGTTCGGGATGTCAGGGTTCGGAATCTGCAATCCCCCGGGCCATCGTTCCACGCCGCGCGCGAAGGTATCCGACACCCCGCTTCGAAAAGCAGCCGAATTCGCCGCGAACTGCTGCTTCCCGCTCAGGCGATACTGCAGTGCCGCGGTAAAAAGGGCGGCGCGGCAGCGTGCGGCTTTCTCGCTGCTTCCCGCGACCGCGCAGCCTGTGCGCCACAATAACTGATACGTGGAATACAGGTTGGCGCGATCGGTGGCATCGTCGATCGCGTTCGGGATGTCCACACCACGATTGGGCGTCATCCCGTAGAAGCTGCGGCTTTCGTTCTTCAGCAGCACTGCGACGCGGGCGTTGGCGTTCGTCTCGTTCCAGACCGGACGGGAAAAGATCGGTGCGGCGTTCTGGTGACACGCCGTGCAGATCGCCCGATTCGCATAGAACACCTGCGGGCTTCCGCCGGCTCGATAGTCCTTGACGATCTGAAACTCGAAGCGACCGGCGGCTTCGTTGTAGCTGATCACCTCGATGACGTTCGCCTTCTCCTGATAGCCGAGATAGAGCCGGTCTTTGAACAACACGCCCGCGCTCTTGCCGGAGGCACGCGGCTCGGCATCGGGAACGGCAACCACCCTCGGGTACGCGAAATAGTGGGGCGCAGCCGCAGTACGCTGCAGCGAACGCCCCAGCGGAATGAGCACCCGTTTGACCGGCATGCCGCTCGAGCGATCGTTCTCCAACCCCGCTTCGATCTTCTGCAGCAGGGCGGAAATCGGAAACGGCACGTCGTAGGCTTTGCGGCCGTCGGCGGCGTTTCGCACGACGAGGAAGTCGAACAGCGAGCGGCCTGCTGATGGCAGATTCTCTCCGGGAACCGCAGGATCGACTACCCATTCGGCTGCGGGTGGCTCGCGCTGGGCGGGGGCCTGGGCCGCACTCACCGCGCACGGCGGCGCCATCGCGGCGGCAGTACCCGTGAGCCACAGGACGAACGACAGCCTCCACCGTTCGTGCCGAGGTGCGGTAGCCCAAGCCCCGGGCCAGCGAAGCGCGATCCGGGGGTATCGAAGCATGAGTGACCGCGTCGAGCCAGGCCGTCTATTTGGCCGCCTGCGTCACGCGCTGTTGCGTCCCTGTCCAGCAGTCTTCGTTCACCTGGCCCGTTTTCATGAATGCACCGCCGTCGCGTTCCGCAACGGCCTTGTTATAGAGCGTGAAGTTGAGCAGGAAGACTCTGTCGAGGTAGGCCCGGCCCAGATAGAAGCCCGGCCGCACCATGCGAATCTCGTCGCGCACCCGCAGGCCACGTCGGCCGGCCAGGTAATCGGGCTTCTCCTGGTAACCGGAGATCTCGTCTGTAAAGAAGTAGTCGATGATGATCGACTCGCGGCGCGCATCGAGCAGGCTTTGCCCGCAGTATAGTTTGGCGGGAAAAAGAAGCCACGTCTCGCGCCCGCCGACGCTCATTTTCTTAGGGTCGCCTTCGACCAGTCCCGCCTGTTTGAGCAGCGTGAGGTCTTCGATGCGGTTTCTGAGGAGGCGTTCGTCGCGATAGAAGACTTTACCCTTCCACAGCGCTTCCCCGAAGTCTTCGATCGTCAGCCCTTTCAACTGCAGCACGTATTGCGCGAATCCGCCCGCAATCTCCGCGGCCCTGAACTTCCCGGTCGTTCCGCGCGGCAGGAGAATTCCCCCATCGAAGGGACCGTCGGGAATGGGGCCTGCGGTCAGCCGCGCGTAGATCTGGTCGATCTGTTCCTGGTCGAGTGCGGCGAGGTTTTCGGGCGTGATGCGCGCGAGGTCCTCGGTGGTCAATGGAAATCGCGCTTCGACCTGCGCAAAGTCGGTCTTCGAACCATAGTTCTCGGCATAGGGCGCGAACTTCACATCGGGCGCCTTGGTTTTTCCGCAGCCGTTCAGCCCGGCAGTCGCCAGCACGGCGGCGCCAACGAGCAGCATCCCCCGGGTAAAAGCCGCACGCGCATCGGATCGTCTGTTCATGAGAGCACTCCCACGCGATCAAAGGGTTGCCAGAAACGCGGCCAGCGCTTTCTTGTCGGCAGCGGACAGATCCTCGCCGAAGCGGTGACCGCCGTTCTCAACATCTTCCATACACGTCGTGTAGTGCGTCTGGATGAATTGCCGCTTCTCTCTCAGGATTTCGACGAAGCGCGTCGGAGTCTTGAGAATGTCGTCGGCGATGCCCTGCAACTCGGGAATGACCTCTTTCTTGCCCGCCGCTTCGAGCAGCGCCGGTTGACGCTTCGCGCGATAGAGATCGCCGATCAGGTCCTTGTGAAGGAGGCTCCCGATGTAACCCGCCGGCGTGCCCGCCGGAATGCGCACTGCACCGGAACCGATCAGCGCCGCTTCCTGTTTGCCGTCCCAGCGCCGGATGCCGATATCGACGATGATCTCGCGGTCGGTGAGCGTCGTCTTGACCCCTCGCTCTTTCGGATTGAGCAATTCGTGCATCGATTGCGCGAAGAGCTTGAAGCGCCCGTCGACGCTCGGGTCGTACGGGAAGCAGCCTGGCTGCTTGTCGAGAAGCTTCCCATTCTCGTCCACGTAGCGCGCCCGGAAGAAATCGTTGTCCTTGTTCGATGGATTGCCGCAGATTTCCGGTCCGATCGCGTTGTTGTGCATGAAAGGCGCCGTCGCCCACACGTTGACGAGCGAGATGTTGCGGTAGTAACCGCGCCCGCCATTCTTGAAGTTCGCCTGTTCCGGAATGTCCGCGACCACGGATCTGTTTCGCAACGTCTCGGACCCGTACTCGTGATAGAGGTGACCGGCCATGTGATTCGAATGGAGCGCGCGGCAACGGAAAGTTCCGACTTCCGTCGCTGGCGTCGCCTGGTCGTTGCCCATGAAGTCGGCGCGCACCTTGCGCGGGTGCGACTCGTTGACAGCGTGGAAGTCCCGGGTGGCGAACGGCCCTCCGACATTCTCCGGAATGCTCGAGTGACAGCGTGCGCAGTTCTGCGCGAACAGGTCGCGGCCACGTCCGACCGATCCTTTACCGAACTGCCGCTCGAGATCGTCGATCAGGTCGGCGCGCGTGTAGGTCGGCGCCTGCGGATTCCTTGCCCTGCGCTCGTTGTTGCGTGCCACGTTCAGATCCATGGCATCGCCTTCGGCCGAGAGGAAGAACGCGAGGATGTTCGACAGCCGGTCCTCGATCGCACGGAAGTTCGGGCAGTCGCGCCGGCACTGGCCGATGTTGAACGGCGTCTGGCCGTAGCCGCGTTGCTGCGGATCGACCTGCCGGAAGTCGGTCAGGTGATTCACCCAGCACTGCTCGGAACACGAGCCGATGTTGAAATAGACGCGCTGAATCGCTTCCAGTGCGCCGATGCTGTCCTCCCCGCCTTTTAGGATGTGGTGGACGCCGTCGAGATCCACACGCTTGCCGCCGATATCGATCGGCGTCTTGTCGTCATTGCGCGTGCTGCGCAGCCAGCACTTGCCCTCGCGTCCCGGCTCGCACCAGCACTTGTCGGGGTCCTTTTCGTTGCCGCAGGTATCGGCCTTGCGCCATTTGGTGATCTGCTCGCCGGTGAATGTCGGACGCTGCGAGACGTTGATGAGCGCGTTGATCGTGCCGGGGTTGTTCACCTGATCATGCGAGATGGCGGACGTATCGGTCACGCCCGGCCGCGGATGGGCGAACATCTGCCATTCGAGGCTCGTACGCGGCATGCCGGAGCCGAGCAGCTCGGACATCCGCGTGAACTGGTTGCCTATCAGCCCATGGATGTTCTCCCACTTCGGACGCGCCGGGTCGGCTGGCGGATTGCGCGGATCGAACGCGATGTGGCACGAACCGCACGTCGTCCCGATCAGGAATGGCGGTTCGATGGAGGCGTCCGTGAGCTTGCTCACCCGCTCGTCGGACGGCACGCCGGTCTGTTGCATCGTCTTGCGGAAGCCGTCCCAGCCCGCCGTGCTCCCGCCGTTCGCCTGTTTCCAGCGGGCCGCGTCGAAGCGCGGATTGGGGAACTTGCGAAATCCGAGCGCCCCCGTCGAGGTGCCGAATTTGAGATCGCACGCCGAGTGGCGTTGATCGGCCTGACCGTTGCGCGTGTGCGGATCGGTGGGATCGAGCGCCGCATCCTGGAGGCCGCAGGCGGGATCCACGTAGCCCGCCTTGCCGACGTACTTGAGCAGCACGTCGTCGCCAGGACACCAGTCGAAGCCGAACGTCTCGTCCGCGGTCTTGGCCGGACAATCCGTGTCGCCGGGTTTGCAGCACGCGGGATCGTTGATGATCCCCCAGGCGCGGAAACGGTCGTCACGCTGATCCGACCGCAGCACGCGGAACCAGTCGATCAGCACACCGATGCGCTGCTGGAACGTATACGTATGGAAACGGTCGTTGCCGGCGGTTGCCTTGAACCAGATGAGGCGCCCTACGCATTCCGACTGGTTGAGACCCTCGCGGGCGCAGGCCTCCATATACGGCGCGTCCTGGTCGACGATCGATTTCTCGGGCATCGGCCGTGCAGCGGGCTTCGCCTGCGGGGCGGCAACTTCGGCAGCCGGTGCCGGGCGCGGTGCTACGGGGGCGAGCAGACCCAGCGCGACCGCGATGCCTCCACACAGCGCAACAGACAATATGGCGCGATGATTCATCGCGTCCTCCTCTTCATAGTGTTTTCAGGTACTCCACCAGGGCGTCCTTCTCCTCCGGACTGAGCGTCGTGCCGAAGGTGTGCCCCTGGTTGCCGCCGCCCTTCTCGCTCACGTCGAAGCGCGTTCCCACGCGCTCCGCGTCCGCGCCGGTGGTAACGAACCCGACTTTCTCGCCGTCGAAAAGGTCGTAACCGCGATAGAACACCCGCGGCCGCTGCTCGACCGGTTCCAGCAGGTCACGCAACGTGGGCACGGAGCCGTTGTGGAGATACGGCGCACGCAGCCAGATGCCGTCGAGAAACGAGGCGATATACCCGTTCAGCGTCTCTTCGACGAGGCCTTTGCGTTCGAGGCCCATGTCACGCACGACCTTATTGGCGGCTGCCGCGGCGTCCTTGCTCCAGGTGTCCAGGCGGTTACGATCCGTGCCGACCTCGGCGACCGGAATACGCGTGCCGGTACGCTCGCTGCTGTGGCATTGGGCGCAATTGGCGTCGAACACGGTCTTGCCCCGCGCCGCCTTCATCGCATCGACCGCGAGCGGGTACTTGGGCGCAGGCAGCACGCTCAGATAGTCGTGCAGCCACTTCACCTGCGCCAGAAAGTCGTTCTTGTCGTGAGGCTCGGCACCGAGCAGGCCCAGCGCCGAATCCATGATGACGGAGTATGGATCGTGGCTGTCGCCCGCCAGGTTCAGGAACATGCCCTTCTCCGGCTTGTACTTCTGCAGGTTCCACACCGACGGCATGTCGGTGGGACCGAACGTATTGTCCATCGGCAGCCGGATCATGAAGTACTTGGTGAGGTTCATCGCGTCGTCGCGCCCGCGCCCCCACTCCGGAAAGTCCTTGCGGTAGATCCACGCGAACTGCGCTTCGCGTTCGAGCAGGCGTTTCTTCGTGATCGGGATGACGAAGAAGCGATACAGCGCGCGGTCGATCAGGTCGAGGTCCGTGACGAGATTGATCTCGCGCATCAGGTTATCCGCGTTGAAGCGCGGGTCTTTCGCACAATCGACCAGGTAGCGAAAGTAAGCTTCGACGTTGGTCGTGTGCGCCGGGCCCGCGACGACGAACGTCGGATTCTCCTCCGCCTTCAGACGGTAGGTTGCCGTGTGACACACGGCGCACGTGTTCGAGACGCGGGGAAAGCCGATGACCTTCTTGGTGAAGCCGACCGGAAGCTC
>Ga0111538_10011507_pt1 | contig 11723 bp, 6 predicted proteins | sample SoiMethybrSBSTD1_FD_79669 | JGI IMG/M metagenome (GOLD analysis project Ga0111538, IMG submission 79669) | Bulk soil microbial communities from a Populus tree surrounding site in Tennessee, USA - Soil MetaG P. TD hybrid SBSTD1 (version 2)... | ecosystem: Environmental > Terrestrial > Soil > Tree...
GGGTTGTGCCGTGCGGGCTTCCCGCTCGTGCGGCGTGCATCGCCAAGCCGGCGTAGCTCAGTTGGTAGAGCAGCTGATTCGTAATCAGCAGGTCATCAGTTCAAGTCTGATCGCCGGCTCCAGCATTCCTCGGAAAACCTTCAAGTAACACCCGGGGCCTCAATCGGCGCGCAGCGCGACCGTCGGATCGACTCTGGTCGCCCGCCGCGCAGGCAGCCACGACGCGCCGACCGCCGTTGCGAGAAGCAGCATCGTCGCAGCAGCGAGCGTGTACGGATCGAGCGGCGAAAGGCCGTAGACACGCGTGGCGAGCATACGCGACGCGATCGCAAACAGCGCGAGTCCCGCCGCGACGCCCACGAGCGAGAGCACGCCGACGCCGCGGAGGACATTGCGCGCCACCGCGGACGCCGGCGCGCCGAGCGCAATCCTGATGCCGAACTCACGCGTGCGCTCGTTCACCATGTACGCCACGACGGCGTAGATGCCGGCCATGCCCAGGAGCGTCGCGAAGACCGCCACCACGCTGATGAGATACGCGAGCATGCGCTCCTCGGGAATCAACCGCTCGACTTCGTCGCGAAGCGTTCCCGGACTGATGATCGGCAGGTTCGGCTCGATCTGCCGGACGACCTGACGGGCCTCGGAAATCATCGCCGCCGCTGAACGCGTCGAACGGACGTAGATCGTGCCGGTCGTGAGCCGCGAGCTGCTCGGTTCATATAGCGCCGCACGCTCGTCGTCGCGGAAGCGCCGGCCCGATCGCGTGTCTCCGACGACGCCGACGATCGTCAGTTGCCGGCGGAACCGCCACTCCCCTTCAGGTCGAGCGTCACCGACGTCCAGGAGCCGGCCCACCGCAGATTCCGCGCCAAACAACCTGCGCGCCAGCGCGAGGTTGATGACCCCCACGCCCCCGCTCTTGCCGGGCGGCCGCAAAAACTCCGACTCCGCGAACGTTCGGCCGGCGGGCTGCGGAATCCCCAGAACGCTGAAGAACTCTCCGGACACGATGCCGGTTTCGACGACGATGTCCGGTGCTTCGGCTGAGGCGGGGCGGACGCGAGCCGGGAACCACCCGTCGCGCCAGAACGCCTGCGGCGACGCGTATGCCGCAGCTTCCACGCCTGGTGTGCTACGCAACCGGCGAAGCGTCTCGCTCACGATTTCGTTCTGCTGATCGTTCGTCAGACCGAGCCGGCGGCCATTGAGGCTGAAGGACACCACGCCATCCGGCTTCATGCCAAGATCGACGCTGCGAAGGTTGTGGAGCGAACGGCCGAGGACACCCGCGCCCGCGATGAGCGTCAGCGACAGCGCGAGCTGAACGCAGACGAGGATCGCGCGGAGCCTCCGCGACGAGTGCGTCACGCGGCCGGTCTGGCGCAGGGCCTGCCGAAACTCGACGCGCGCGGCTGCCAACGCCGGCACGAAGCCAAACAGCACGACCGTTGCCCCGGCGACCGCTGCCGAAAACGCGACGACGCGCCAGTCGATCCCGACGTCGCCGAGCTCGGGCGCGGCCGCAAAGGGCTGCGTTCCCCGCACGAGCCCCGTCAGGAGCTTCGCCGTCGCCAGCCCCGCGACGAGAGACGCGACGACCAGCACGCCGGCTTCGACCAGCAGTCCTCGCGCAAGCCGCCAGCGTCCGGCGCCGAGGGCGCTTCGTACGGCCAGTTCCCGTTCGCGCTGTACCGTCCTGGCGAGCAGGAGGTTCGCGGTGTTGGCGCAGGCGAGCAGCAATAGCAGACCGGTCGCCCCCATCGCGAACGGATAAACATCCAGAATCCGGCCGCGCGTCGCCTCCTGGCCGTTGGCGAAGAGACCCGGATAGACCATCGGCACGAACGCCGGTAACGTCCGGTTCCAGTCCGTACGTGCCCCCGGGTAGGTCATCACCAGCCCGGCGGGTCCGGCGTCACGGAACGCTGCGGTCAGTTGTTCCTGCACCGCGGGCTGCGTCGCTCCGGGCCGCACCTTGCCGATCAAGCTGAAGTACGTCGTGTCGCTGCGGCCCAATCTGGGCTCGGCGGTCATCGGCAGCCAGAGATCGACCTGCTCGACGCGTACGGCGCTCCACCCCTGGTAGCGATCGACAACGCCGACGATCGTGAAGGGATGGCGGTTTACCCTTACTTGCTGTCCGATCGCCGCAGGACTGCCGTCGAATTCGCGCATCCACATGCGTTCGCTGATGAGCGCCACATCCAGGCCACGAGTGATCTCGTCGTCCGTGAAAACCCGGCCCGCCCGAGCGCGAATGCCGAGGAGCCCGAGGTACTGGTCAGTGACGAGCTCGACCGACGAGTGATCGGGATCCGCATCGGGGCGCGGCACCACCGGCATCTCCGTCGTGTAGGCGCTGGCAAGGCCATCGACGCCGGCGGCCTGGCGGAGCACCTCGAGACTCGTTCGAGGCGCCGCGCCGAACGTGCGGCGATCGTCGGCCGGCTGGAAGTACACGGTGAACAGATCGGCCTCGCCGGCGATGCCGGGAATAGGCCGAAAGACGACATGGTTGAAGACCGCGTATGCGGCCGTGGCGGCGCCGATTCCTAGAGCCAGCGTGAACACGATCGCCGCGGCCGGCCAGGGCTCACGGCGAATCATTCGAAACGCGAACTGAACGTCCCGTCCGAGACCGCGTGCAGGAAATCGCCGGCCCGATGCCGCGCGTGTCACCGACGAATCTCCGAATCGCAACCTGGCTGCGACTCTGAGAATCTGCCACGCCGCCCACAGCTCGGTACGGAGGCCGGCCCGGCGTGCCGTCGCGATTTCCTCGGCGAGATCGCGGTCGACCGAATCGCGCCAGTCACGAGGCACCAGCAACCGCACCGCTCGCCGGAGGGCGCTCATGTCTTCCTCGCGAGCACCGTGCCGGCCGAAAGCTTGTCCACCGCGCGCCTCGCGGCTCTCAGCGCCGCGACGCCCGCCGGCCGGATGCGAAACAGACGCCGCGCCTTGCCGCCCGGCTCGCCGGTAGGCTCCGAAAACCACGACTCGACGAGGCCTTTCTTCTCGAGCCGGTCGAGCGTGATGTAGATCGACCCGCGCGAGAGCCCGAGGCCGGCCTGACCCGCGATCAGGTTCCGAATAGGCACGGCGTACGCGGCGCTGTCCAGCCGGAGGACGGCCAGCAGGACCAGCTGCTCCACTTCTCCAAGTCGCGAAGGGTCGGGCGCCATATTGCTTAGATTATTAGCATTCGATGCAGGGAGACGCAAGAAGGTTAGGTTGGAACGATGGATCTGTCGGAAGTCGAGGCGTTCCTGAGGCGGCCCTCACGGCTCGGCTGGCAGCCGGTCGCGATTGATGCGATGCTGAGCCAGCGCGGCTGAGGCAGGACGTTAGGCCGCGTTGTTAAGAGAGGGGCTTGGAATGCAGAGGATTCGATTCTCCGTAGCCGTCTTCGCGGTGCTCGTGACCTCATTCGCGGTTCGCGCCCAGGGCACGCAGGTGACGCCAAAGATTGACTACGACACCTTCATGCAGCAGGAGGTGCAGGGCCGGATCAAGACGTTCAACCAAGTCACACCGGAAAATCGGGCGGAGCTGGTGCAGACGCAGATCAGGCGTTGGGTCGAGAAAAACCAAAGCCGGTTGACGCCAGAGCAGCTGAAGATCATGGACGAGAATCTCGCGTTCGTGACGGCCGATCGGTACCGACAGCCGATGAATCAGGAGCAAATGGCACGGGCGAAGGACCTTGAGGCGCGAACGGCAGCGGTCTTCTCGCGTGAAGACATGATGCAGGCGCTGACGATTTCGGCAGCGTACATCCCAAAAAAGGGCTGACGCTGGTCGTGAGGAATGTTTCCTATTCTGGAGAGGAGTAACAAACTGGCGGTTGCGGCCGCCCGCGCACGGTGGTGTTATCTTGGGAGACACCCCAAGCTCGCATCGTCGACTCGAGGAGGCGTCATGCGTACAACACGGCTTGTGTGTTCTGCAGCGATCGTTCTCACCACCATCATCCCGTCGGTTGCGACCGGTCAGCCGGCCGCTGGCGCGATTCGCATCGGCGGGCTCGTCAGCGGATCGATCGGCGCCGGCACGTCGACGCCAACCGTCGGCGTCTCCGTCAGCTATCGATTCACGCGCTTCTTTGGCGTGGAAGGGGATCTGACTCGATTGTCGGATGTCACTCTGTTCGACTGCGCGACGGCCGGGACCTGCTACCCCGATGCGTTCACTTCCGCGCACGCGCGTGCGGCCGTGGCGACCGTGAACTTCGTCGCCGAACTGCCCACAGGCGTCTCGTGGCTTCATCCGTACGTCGCTGCCGGTGGCGGCGCGGCGCGAGTCCGCCGCGAGATCGTGGGCGGGTTCCGTGGCGGCTCAGTGGCGACGACCCGGACCGACCCGGTCTTCAACGTCGGCGGCGGCGTCGACTTTCTCGTCTGGCGAGGACTGGCGCTCGGCCTCGACGCGCGCTACCAGCGGGTGTACGAGGACCAACGCATCTACCGGCCCAACCTCAGAAACCTGGCGCGAGTCGGATCGTTCGTGAGCTACCGCTTCTGAGCAAGAGAGCGTTTCAGAACTCAGAAGGAGGGGCGGGCTTCAGCCCGCCCCTGCTGGGCCGGCTGAAGCCGGCCCCTCTCGGAGCCAGAGTTTTGCAACACACTTTAAGCACTTGTCTACTTGATGCCCGGCAGCCCCGCAGTCTTGAGCGTGGCGTTGAGCGCCATCAGATCGACGTTCAGCACCGTCTGCCACTTCGTCATTACGCGGGCGCCGAGGGCGCGGGCGCTCGTAATCGCGGCGATCTGATTCGCGGTCGGCTGCACATCGGCCGCGCCTAGCGAATTGACGAGGCCGCCGAGCGCGCTGGCCGCGCTGGCCAGCGTCTCCGGCCCCGCGGCGGCAGGTGGCCCGCCGCCGCGACCACCGCCGGCAGCGCCGCGGCCACCGCCGCCGCCTGCGGCGGCGGCGCCGGCGATGGTCTCGACCTTCTTGTCAAAGACCTCGAGCGCCGTCTTCGCCGCCCCGTCCGCCTTCGCTGCGCGGTCGGCGACCTGCTCGCGAAGGCCGCGCGCGCGCTCCTGGGCCGCGCGCGCGTCCGTCGCGCCGAAGTACGTGGCAGTGATGAGCGAATACACCTGCTGCATCGCGATCGCCGGTGTCTTCACGCGCGGATCCTGTTTGACCGTCATCGTTTGCGTCTGGGTCTGGCCGTTCGTGGTGAGCTTCACCGTGTACGTGCCGGGCACGACCAGCGGCGTCGAGGGCGCGGGTGCACTGTTGTACGCAATCGCCGCAATGGACGGGCCGCCGCGCCCGCCGCCTTCGCCCAACGGCTGATAGCGCAGGTCCCACTGAAAGCGATGGGCGCCGGCGGCCGACGACAACGGCTGCGGCGGCCGGTACCAGTGAATGGGCACGGTCGCAGCTTCCGGGCCCGGCACCGGCGCGAGCGCATCCGCGCTCGAGTACCGGCGGACGAGCTTGCCGTCCGGCGTCAGAATCTCGAGCGTCATCGGTCCCGTGGCCGCTCCCCGCAGGTAGTAGTTGATCGGCGCGCCTTCTGGCGGATTCGGCAGCGTCGGCTCGTCTTTCGGCCAGGGCATGTCGCTGCTGAGGTTCCAGCGGACCCGCCACGCCGTCGCCGGCTTGAAGAGCACCACGTCGCGCGCGGCCGTGCCGCTGTCGATCTGACGCAGCGGCGTGACGTCATCCAGGATCCAGAACCCCCGCCCGTGCGTGGCGACGGCGACGTCATCGTCTTTCACGATCAGATCCCGGACCGACGACGGCGGCAGATTCAGCCGCAGTGACTGCCAGTGATCGCCATTGTCGAACGACACGTAGACGCCTTTTTCCGTGCTCGCGTAGAGCAGGCCGCGCTTCTTCGGATCTTCACGTACGGCGTTCGCCGGGCCGGCGCCGGCCATGCCGTTCACGATCTCCGTCCACGTCTTACCGGCATCGAGCGTGCGATAGATGTGAGGCTGCATGTCGTCGACGCGAAGCGTGTTGACCGCCGCGTACGCCGTTCCCGCATCGAAGCGGCCGGCGTCGATCATGAACACCTTCCAGTAGGAGCCAACCTGCGGCGGCGTGACGTCCACCCAGTGCAATCCGCCGTCCGCCGTCGTCTGAATCACGCCATCGTCGGTGCCGATCCAGATGCGGTTGGCGTCGATCGGCGACGGTCCGATCGTGTAGATCACGCGCGCGCCGTTGGTGTCGAGCTGCGGCTGCGCCTGCGTCGTGTACGCGCCGATGCTCCTGGGCGCCTCGTGCGTCTTGCGCGTCAGATCGTCGCTGATGCGCGTCCACGTGATGCCGCCGTCGATCGTCTTCCACAAGTAGTTGTTGCCGAAGAGCAACTTGCGCTTGTCAGCCTCGGAGAACACGACCGGATGCGTCCTCACCTGCCGGAACGCGAGGGGCGCCGCGCCCGCCGGGCCGCCGCCGCGGCCGCCCGTCGGCCCGACCGTGGAGGACTGTCCGGTACGGTAGTCGAAGCGCGACACCGATCGCCCGCCGTACACCAGGGCGGGGTTCAGCGGATCTGGCGCCGCATAGCCGTACTCGTCCACGCCCACCGGCAGCCAGTCGCGAATCGACAGCGCGCCGTAGTTGCCACGCGAGGCGACGCACGCCGACCCGCTGTCCTGCTGGCCGCTGCAGAGGCGGTAGGGGAAGCTGTAATCGGCCGCAATGTGATAGAGCGCCGCGGTGGGCTGGTTGTACCACGTGGTCCACGTCGCGCCGCCGTTCAAGGTCACGACGGCGCCCTGATCGACGAAGAGCAGAATGATGTCGGGGTTGTCTGGATTGATCCAGCCGCCCTGGTAGTCTTCGCCGCCCGGCGCACCCTTGAACGGCGCCCACGTCCGGCCGCCGTCGAGCGACCGCATGGTGACGATGTCCGTCACGAGCACCCAGTCCGGATTGTTCGGATAGACGACGATGTTCGATTCGGACACGCGCTGGCCGCCGGCGCGATTGTCCGTCGTCGGCCGTGTCCAGGTCTCGCCGCCGTCGTCGGATCGAAAGAAGACACCGCCTCCTCCGCCACCGCCCGCGCCGCGTCCGCCGCCGCCGCCCCCGCCACCGCCACCACCCGCGACCAGCGCGTACAGGCGCCTCGGCTCGCTCGGCGAGATCGTGACCTCGATGTGCTGGAATCCCTGGGGCAGCCCGTTCGCGAGTGCCCGCCACGTCGCGCCGCCGTCGGTCGACTTGAAGAGACCGTTGTTCGTGCCGGTCCAGACCGAGTTCTCCCAGGGACCGTGACGCTCTTCCCACATCGAGGCATAGACGATGTCGGGGTTCGACGGATCGATGTCGACGTCGCGCGCGCCGACGTTCTCGCCGCGACTCAGCACGGCCGTAAACGTCTTGCCGCCGTCCGTGGAGCGATAGACGCCGCGTTCCGGATTCGGACCGTACGGATGTCCGAGCGCGGCGACGAAGAGACGATCGGGATTGCGCGGGTCGATCGCGATTTCCGCGATCTGCTGCGCATCGCGAAGCCCCAGGTGCGTCCACGTCTTCCCGGCGTCGGTGGATTTGTAGACGCCGTCGCCCACCGAGAGATCGGGCCGGTGCAGGCCTTCGCCGCTGCCGACGTAGATCACGTTCGGATCGGACGGTGCGATGGCGATCGCGCCGATCGACTGCGTGGGCTGGTCGTCGAAAATCGGGACCCACGTGGTGCCGGCATCGGTCGTCTTCCACACGCCGCCGTTGCACGGTGCGGCGTAGAACGTGAACGGCTGACGGCGGTGCCCCGCTCCGGTGCAGGTGCGTCCTCCACGCATCGGCCCCACCGGCCGCCACTTCAGGCCGGCGAACAGCGCTTCAGGCACGGATGCGCTTCCGGTTTGCGTCGGCGGCGGCGCCGGCAGCGCCTGAACCGAGCCGACCAGGAGCAGGGCGAGTCCGCAGGACTTCAGGGCATGACGAGGGGACATCTCAACCTCCGAGTGACGATAGCCGAAGCGATGCTACAGGAAAGTGCACGGCCGGCGTCACGACCAGTCAAGGGTCCGCTCGTGCGATCAAGACCTCCGGGGACGGTACGGCTCGACAATGCCAGGATTTACGAAGTCTGATATCAGGGAAAAGAAATGGTGTTTCAGAACTCAGAAGGAGGGGCGGGCTTCAGCCCGCCCCTCCAACGGTCAGAGGAGGGCGGGCCCGCGCCCGCCCGTCCCATGGTCGAACCTGCTTTTTCAGAACTCGACTCTCACTCCAAACCTCACGTACCGCGCCCCTCCCCCGGTTGTCGGATCGCCGCGCGTGCTCGTGATGCGCATGAAGCTGCCGCTGGTGACGCTGTTCACCGGGTTCGACCACTGCGGCTGGTTCGCGAGGCTGAACCCTTCCACGCGGAACTGCAGCTTGGCACGACCGCTCAGCGGGAACGTCCGGAACACGGACATGTTCAGCGTCCAGAACCCAGGGCCCCGGAACTGGTTGCGGCCGGTGTTGCCGTAGCGCTGTTCGGTCACGTTCTTCCACGCCGTCGGGTCGTAGTACGGCTCGTCGGGTCCGATGCCGACGCGCGTCACTTCGCCCACGAGATCGGCCGTCTGGAGATTACCGCGCTGATCGAGCGCCGTGTTGCTGGCTGTCACCGTGAACGGGCTTCCCGAATACGCGGCCACCGAGCCACTCACCTGCCAATCCCTGATGAGCGCATCCACCACGCTGTTGCCATTTCCGTGCCCGAAGGGCAGCTGATAGGTGGACGCCACCGTGAACGTGTGGCGCCGGTCGAACCCCGCCAGCGCGTAGTTGCGTTCGAAGACCTCCGGCGCGTTGTAATCGAACCCGGCCGTGCCGTCATCGTCGGTCATGTTCATCGTCCTGCCGAGCGTGTACGCGCCGCGGACGAGCAGGTTGTTCTTGAACGGACGGGTCAACTGCAATTGCATCGCGTGATACATCGCTCTGTTCCACCCGCCAAAGAGCGTCGTCGATGCCGTGCGCTGGAACTCTGCGAAGAAGACACGCCCTTGCTCGCCACCGCCGGGAGGCGACACGTTCAGCTCGATGTTCGCGAAGCCTCGCGTGGTCTTCGTGCCGACATAGGCGGCGTTGATCGACATGTCGAACGGCAGCCGCCGCTCGATCGACGCATTCCACGACTGGATATAGCCGCGATAGACGTTTTCCGGATCGGGGGTCCGCATCGTCGCGGTGTTCGGCAGCGGCGCGGAGCTTTCGTTCGGTGCCGGCCCGCCGAATTCCGGAATGCCGCTGGCGAGCGTGCCGTACGGCTGCCAGCTGTTCAGGCTCACGTAGGTGTTGTGGATCGTCAGCGGATAGGCGCCGCGCAGCGGCCGCGCGAACGGCAGCGGATTGTAGGTCAGTCCGTATCCGGTCCGAAGCACCGTCACCTGGTTCACGCGCCATGCGATGCCCAGTCTCGGGGCAAAGTCAGCCTTGCTGGTCTTGAGACCGACATCGCGAGGCACATCGCCGACGCCGCCGAGCAGCACGTTCATGGTGTCGAGGTCGAGACGCTCGACCCCCCGCCCGGCGTCGCGGGTCACGAGCGGGAAGTACTCATAGCGGACGCCGAAATCGAGCGTCACGTTGTGATGGACCTGCCAGCGGTCACCGACGTAGAAACCGAATCGCCACTCGCGTGTGGTCATTTCCTCCCACTGAATGGCCTTCTGCGCCTGCGAGCTCAACCCGAGCAAAAACGACGCGTACTGGTTGTAGAAATTCGGCGCCTGGGAGCTCCCGCGCAATCCGCTCAGGTTCCCGCTGAAGTCGAGCCGGCCGCGCGGGCCCGTGCCGCCGAACTCCGGCTGCCAGTGATTCAACGCCTGGTAGTCGATCGCGGCGCCGAACCGCAGCGAGTGCGCTCCGGAAAGCTTCGTCAGGTTGGCGGCCACCGTATAGGTCGGGTCGAAGCGCGTGTAGGGATTCCAACTGTCCGTCGAGCCCTGCGGGCTCATGCCGTTGCCCCAGACCGGCATGCCGCTCTGCCGGATGTCCGGACCGTTCGTGCCCGGCACTCCCAGTTCGAGCCCGTAGTTTCTGCCGTAGTCAGGCCCGTAGCCCCATTGGTCGAGGAGCGAATACCCGAACGTCGTGTCGAGCACGAGCGTCGGACCGAGGGTGACGGTCTGGCCAATCGTCGCCACCCACGTCTTCGTTTTGCCCAGGCCTCCACCGTCGAACGACAGCTTCTGCAGATTGCTGACCGTCGCATCCATCACGCCGATCTTCCCCCACACCTGATGGGTGGGGCTGCGGTTCCAGTTGACCTTGACGTCGTACTGGTTCCTGTCGAACGTGCTGATGAATTCCTTGAAGTAGTTGCTCGAGTTGCCGGGCCCGTTCGGCAGCGGGTAGAACTCGTTGATCCGGCGGGCGATCGGATCGATGCGGTCCGCGGGGATGCTATTTCCCGAGAAGGCCTGTCGTCCGCGTCCGTCGATGTCGCCCGTGCGCGGGTCGTAGATCAACTGCAGCGATCCGTTGGCGTTGAGCGCCTCGCTGAAGTCGCCGCTGCGCATCTTCTGTGTGGGCACTGTGTAGATCGACTCGCCCGCCGTGTTGCGGTACTGCCCCTCGAAGGCGCCGAAGTAGAACAGCCGGTTCTTCTTGATGGGCCCGCCCAGCGTGCCGCCATCGATGTGGTGATCGGTCGGCAGCTTGGGCGTGTTGTTGCGCTTCGCGAAGTACGTCTGCGCGCGGAGACTCTGATTGGTGAAGAAGCCGAACGCCGAGCCCTGGAGCCGGTTCGTGCCCGACTTGGTGATGACCGTGACGGCCGCGCCACCCGCGAGACCTTGATCGGCCGAGAAACTCCCCGTGGTCACGTTGACCGACGCGATCGTCTCCGCCGGCGCGACGTAGAGCGTGTGGTGCGGCAACCACGTGAACTGATTCGTCGCGCCGTCCACGCGGGTGCTGTTGTTGTTTCGGTTCGTGCCGTTGATCGTGGTTGAGAGCGCGCGTGCGGGCGTATCGATTTCGGCGTTCTGGAACTCCGATGGCGTCGAGCCTGGCACGAGGTCGAGCAGGCTCTGGTAGTTCCGGAACTCGGGCAGCGGAAGGTCGACAACTTCCTTTGACGAGAAGGCCGAGCCGGTGTCCGCTTTGTCCGTCTTCAGCAACTGCGTCTCGGACTGCACGGTCACCGTTTCGGTGAGCTGGCCGACTTCCAGTTTCGCATCGACCCGGCTGATCGCGCCCGTGGTCACGGGAACTTGCTGTTTGACGAATTCTTTGAAGCCCTGAAGTGTGACCTTGACGTCATACATCCCAGGCAAGACGTTGGCGAAGGTGTACGTGCCCGTGTCGTTCGACGTCGCCCTCAGGGTCAGATTGGTTTCACGGTTGGCGATCGCAATGGTCGCGCCGGCAATCCGGGCGCCGGACCCATCCTGTACGGTGCCTGTGAGGCTGCCGTACAGTTCCTGGGCAGCGGCGCCGCCAGGCGCGAATGCGACACAACAGCAGCAGAGTATCGAGAACGCGACCGTATTCCACCGACGGAGTCGAGTGGCAGGCATGGAAACCCTCCTCTCCATCCAGCAAAGGAACGGCCCGGGGAGCGGGGTCGCAAACGCCAAGCGCGCGGGCTCCGAGCTGCCCGCGCCGATCGGGCAGAGGATAGCACCGCCTTCTGTCGATGGAAGTAACATCGATCTCTCTTTCGAATTGACTCAGCGCCACCGGCTCCTCCGTTGGGTCCCCAAGCGGGGTCATCAGAGCGTCACCCCATAACACGCTGATAAATA
>Ga0111538_10011510_pt1 | contig 11723 bp, 7 predicted proteins | sample SoiMethybrSBSTD1_FD_79669 | JGI IMG/M metagenome (GOLD analysis project Ga0111538, IMG submission 79669) | Bulk soil microbial communities from a Populus tree surrounding site in Tennessee, USA - Soil MetaG P. TD hybrid SBSTD1 (version 2)... | ecosystem: Environmental > Terrestrial > Soil > Tree...
CAGACGAATTGAGATGACTTTGGGGCTCGACTCAGCCGACTTTGGAGACGAGCTGTCCACAAAGCGACAAGTACACTCGAAGGTCACTGACCTCGAGATTGTCTACGGTGTCCCCTCCTCCCATGAATAGGGGCTGCCTGTATCCAATGCATTCGCCGACTCTGGGGGCACGACCACCCGACTTCTTCCATTGGACGTAAAACTTTGTGGCGAGCGCCGCATCCGCTGCCTCGATCACCTCTGCGGTGATGTACGTGGAGAACGTAGCAGGGATTTCGAGGAGCTCGCCCGTGCCGGGCTCCAGCATCGCGATGAGCGGCTCACCATTTTTCATCCGACCCCTGTCGAAGCCGATTTGACGTCCAAGCCAGTCATACGCGAAAACCACCAACCGGGTCCGCCACTGTTTCCAGTCGCCGGCCCATCCCCCGCTCGAATTCCATTGCTTCAAGGACAACTCTCCTTCCGGCAAGACAAAGCGCAGAATGCCGGAGCCATGAGAGGGCCGCGCTATCTCGCGGATGAAATCGGTGAAATTCGGTGGTACGCACCCGACCAGTGTCTTCGTGTTCTGGTCCGACCAAGTCCGTGGCTCGAGTTTCCCCCTGGAGTCCGGAGGATACGTCGCGAGAAAGGCTCGAAACACGTCCTGGATCATACCGTCACTCAATGCTAACGCTCCTGATTCGATTCCCTCGGGAAAGCCCTTTGCGGATCTTCGGTCGAGGGCTGTTGAAGAATCGCGAGCTCGTTCGGAAAAGAAACCCGGAACGCGGGTCCTCTTCAAAAGGAATCGGATGGCCGACGCGCCACGCAAGCGGTTGCGCTATTGTAGTCTAGACGAGCCTTGAGGACGGGGTGGAGAACCGACGCGTGGACGACGTGCCGTTCGACCGGAAAGGGCGATTCTTCCCGGAAACCCACTGGTCTCAACTTCTGGAGCTGGGGGATCCGGCGAATCCCAACTACGCCCCCCATCTGGATCACCTGATGCACCAGTACTGGATGCCGGTCTACCATTACGTGCGCTCGCTCCGCCCCGTCGCCCCCTCCGAGGCCGAGGACCTGACCCAGCAGTTCTTCACGATGCTCCTGGACCGGGGCTCCTTGGCCAAGCTTGCTCCCCAGCGCGGCAGCTTCCGCGGATTCCTCAAGACGGCGCTTCGCTACTTCCTGATCGACCAGGATCGGACGGCCGCGGCTCGCACTCCGCGGGACGGAGCGCGCTTCTTCCCCTTCGACCAGGCCGAAGCGTCCTGGAAGGACGCGAGGACCGGCGCTTCCGCTCCGGCGCCCGAGGACGCCTTCGACCGGGAGTGGGCCCGAGGGGTCCTCCTGGAGGCGGTCGCGAAGCTCAAGCACGCGCTCCAGGCCGAAGGCAAGGAAGTCTATTTCACCCTCTTCACCGAACTCTGGAACGACGGGTCCGTCGAGGAGCCCGCCGGCAAGGCGTCGTACGCCCGCCTGGCCCGGAAATACTCCGTCACCGAAAACGACGTCGGCAACTACCTGCGGGTCGTCCGTCAGCGGCTCCGGAGCGTCCTGAAGGACATCGTGACGGGCTACCTGGGACCCGGAGAAAACGTGGAAGACGAAGTGAGATTCATCCTCTCCCGATGAGCACCGACTCGATCGACTGGCTGAAGAAGTTCATCGAGGCGGACGCGGGCGAGCGCGCGGATACGACCTTTCCCCGGCGGCTCGGAAAGTACGACGTCCTCTCGGAGCTCGGCCGCGGCGGGACGAGCATCGTCTACAAGGCCGCCGATCCGGACCTCAAGAGGGTGGTGGCGCTCAAGGTCCTGCGGGACGCCGTCCATCCCGTCCTCATCGAGCGACTCCACCGCGAGGCGACGGCCGCGGCCCGTCTCCGCCATCCCAACATCGTCTCGATCCACGAGGTGGGAACCATCCTGGGCCCCGACGGGAGCGCCCTGCACTTCATCGCCATGGACTACGTCGAGGGCCGGAACCTCGCCGAAGCGGCCGCGGCGATGACTCCGGCCGAACGGCTTGAGGTCCTCCTCTCGGTGGCCCGGACCACCGCGTTCGCCCACGAGCAGGGCATCGTCCATCGGGACCTCAAGCCTGAGAACATCCTGGTGGAGCCCGCCGCGCGCGTGGAACCGTCCGGGCTCCGCTGGCGCGTCTGGCTCACCGACTTCGGCCTGGCGAAGATCATCGGCGGCGAGGACCTGACCCGGAGCGGGATGGTCCTCGGGACGCCTCACTACATGAGCCCGGAGCAGGTGCGCGGCCGGGCGCGCGAGATGAGTCCGGCGACCGACGTCTGGGCCCTCGGGGTGATGCTCTACGAATGTCTCACGGCCCGGCGCCCGTTCGACGGCCAGACGGCGCTCGAGATCTACGAACACATCGTCCACGAGGATCCGACGCCCCCGCGGAAGGCGAACCCGCGCGTGTCGGTCGACTTCGAGACGCTCGTCCTCAAGTCCCTGGAGAAGGAGCCTGCGGCGCGCTACGCCGACGCGACGGGGTTCGCGGAGGATCTGAACCGGTGCCTCCGGGACGAGCCGATCAGCACCCGTCCCGCGGGAGTCGCGCGCAAGAGCTGGAGAAAGGTCCGGAAGAACCCTCTTCCCTACGCGCTGGGACTCGGGATGGCGTTCATCTTCGTCGTCGCCGTGGGCCTGGCGATCCTCGGCCGGGCCGATCGCCGGGAAAGTGTCCTGGCCTTCCGGGACAAGGCCCGGCTCGCGCTCGACGCCGCCCTCGCGCTGCGCCGAGCCGGCGCCAACGCGAAGATGCGCGAGTTCCTTCCTCCCCTGGAAGAGGCCTACCGCAAGGCGGCCTCCCGCGCCCCCGACCTGGCCGAGGTGGATTACCTGATCGGCCGCATGCACCGCGCGCTCATCGAGGACGAGAAGGCCCTGGAGTATCAGGAGGCCGCGCTGCGCAAGGACCCCCTCTATGCTCCCGCCCTGTACGAGCGCGCGGTGCTGACCTTCAAGAAGTACGTTCAGGAAGCGGAGCGGGCGCCCGGGGGCGCCGGGACTTCCGGCGAGGAGAACGACCGGGCGAAACTCGAGGGCGCGGGGCAGCAGGAGTCGATGATCCGCGACTGCTCGAACGTGCTGGCCCGGCCTCAGGAGGGCCTGACCGCCGCCAACCTTCTCGTGGTCCGCGCGATCCTGGCGTACGGCCGCGGCCAGGTCTCCGACGCGCGAGCCCTCCTGGAGGAAGCCGCGCGGGCCGATCCGCTCCTGGACGAGGTGTGGCTGATCCTGGGACGAACGGTCCGGCTCGGCACCGCTCCGGGCTTCGACGAGCGGGAGCGGAAGTACCGCGCGGAGGAGGAGTCCTACACGCAGGGACTTTCCCGCGACCAGGGCTTCGTCCCCTATCTCTTCCGCCGCGGGCAGCTCCGCATGTCCCGGGGCCATTACTTCGGGGAACACGGCCGGGATCCTTCGCCCGATTTCGCCGCCGCGGAGAAAGACCTGAGCGACGCGCTCGAGAAGGATCCCACCTCCTTTGAAATCCGCCTCCGCCGGGCCCAGAACCGGACGTTCCGAGGCGTCTACGAACGGCCGCCGGTCTCCGACCCCGTGGAGGACTTCAGGCTGGCCGAAGCCGATTTCCAGGAGTTGACCTCCCGGCCCTTCAACATTCAGACGCCCGACGCCTGGCGAAGCCTGGGGGCGATGCGCCTCCACCGCGCGAAACACTTCCTCAGCCAAGGACGGGACCCCGGGCCCGAATTCGCCTCGGCGCAGGCGGCCTTCGAGACCTCGATGCAGGTCTCGAAAAAGGACCAGGACATCGCGGCGGCCCACGCCCATCTCGGGATGCTCTTCTCCACGTGGGCGTCCCACCTGGGGAAGACGAATCGGGATCCCTCCGAGCTGTTCCGGAAGGCGGAGGACCATTTCGCGCGGGCCATCAAGTCCCAGGCCCTGGATTCGTGGTACCGCCGGCTGCGCGCCACGGGCCTCGTCTCGCGGGCCGAGTACCGCGAGAGCCGCGCCGAGGATCCGTTCCCCGATTACTCCCTCGCCGAGGACGATCTTCAGCGGGCCATCGAGCTGAAGAAGGACTTCACGTCCGCCTGGAGGGAGCGGGCCCAGCTTCGGTTCGGCCGGGGCGCCGCATGGGAGAGGCGAGGCCAGAGGGAGCGCGCCCGACAGGACTACTCCGCCGCGGCGAACGATTACCTGGAAACCCTCTCCCTCAACCGGCTCCTCCACTCCGAGCTGGAGCCCCGCCTGGCGGAAGCGAAGAAGAAGGCCGCCGAACTCGGCGAGTGACCTTGCCCGAGGCGGCGTGAGATGGCTCCCCCCTGCGGTTAGTCCTTATTGCACTTTGTCCTACAGGACCCCGGGGGGCCTCCGAACTGATCATGGGGGACGACTTCATGAACGTGTCGCGACGCCTGTTCGACGCTCTCGCGATCCTGGCACTCCTTTCCTCCGCCGCGGGCGCCGCCGGAGGCGGCCCCTTGTCCCCCGAGTCCCAGGCGGTCTACGACCGCACCGTCAAACCCTTCCTCCAGGCCCATTGCGTGAAGTGCCACGGCGAGCAGAAGACGCTCTCGGGCCTGCGCCTCGACACCTTGGGAACCGACTTCCTCAGCGGCAAGACGGGCGACGTCTGGAGGGAGATCTACGACCGCATCGGCAACCGCTCGATGCCGCCGAAGAAGGAACCCCGGCCCGACGCGGCCGAGTCGTCGAAGGTCGCGGACTGGATCGTCGGGGAGCTGCGCACCGCCGAGAAGCGCGCCAAAGGGATGTCCGGCCGCATCCCGACGCGGCGGCTGAATCGGACCGAGTACGCCAACACGCTCCGGGATCTGTTCTCCCTCGAGGAGAACTTCGTCCGAGCCCTCGAGCAGGACCTGCCCATGGACGGCAAGGTGGACGGATTCGACCGCGACGGCGCGGCGCTCTTCATCGACGGGGCGCAGATGGCCCGGTATCTGGAGACGGCCGACGTGGTGCTGTCGCGGGGCGTCTTCGCGGCGAAGCCCAAGTGGTCCACCAGCGGCCGGTCGTTCCCCCGGGAAAAAATCGATTGGTCGCCGTCGAAGTACGTCGGCCGGTACACGGACCTGCCCGCGTACCCGGACGGCCATCCTCTTCGGAACAAGGAGCAGATCACGGTCCCCCTGGGGGCGAACTGGATGCAGCTGACCCGGGGCGGCCTGGAATTCGTCGGGACGGGCTACCACGGCGAGGGCGGCATCGATTTCCACGCGGGCGTCTGGCACTCGTGGAGCCGTCCCTGGGGCTCGGGGGACTTCGCGGACGGGTGGTACCGCATGAAGTGCCGGGCCGGGGCCTTCAAGGGGACCGGCATGTACGCCCTGGACGAGGTGCGGCTGTGGTTGAAGTACAGTCCGGGCACCCCGATCGCCGCCATGGAATCGGTGGTCATCGACGCGCCGCTCGAAGCGCCCAAAGAGTTCGAAATGATGATCTTCCTGCGGGCCGGAACGCCCGACCTTCCCAAGTCCCTTCGCCTGGGCTGGAACGGCGGGCCGAAAAATCTCATCGTGAACAGTCCCGCCCGCGAGCGGATCGAGAAGGAAGCGAGAGACCTCTACTACAAGAACGAGGCGATCTTCCGGAAGAAGCCCGCGGCTCCCCGGGAGGAGCTGGAGGCGGCCAAGAAGAGGGCCGAGGAAGCCGCGCAGCGTTATCTCAAGGGCATGCAGGAGCTGGACGTCGCCTACGTCTTCAATCCGGAGGTCGATCTCGACGAGATCCCGCGCCTGTTCATCGAGTGGCTGGAGATCGAGGGGCCGGTCGCGGACTGGCCCCCCCGGGCACGAACCGAGCTCTTCTTCGACGGCGAAGCCCGGACGATCGACGACGCCTACATCCGGGAGATCTTCACCCGGTTCCTGCCTCGGGCCTATCGCCGGCCGGTCGAGCCCCACGAGGTCGACGCCGTCGTCGCCTGGGTCCTCAAGGCCCGGCAGGCGAACAATCTTTCCGGCATCGACGCGGTCCGCGAGGGGCTGAAGCTGGTGCTCTGCTCGCCGGGCTTCCTCCTGCTCCAGGAGCCGGCGGGCGCATCGGCGAAGCCGCGCCGGCTCACCGATGACGAGCTGGCCTGCCGGCTCTCCTACTTCCTCTGGAGCACCATGCCCGACGGCGAGTTGCGGACCCTGGCCGCCGGCCGTCGGTTGCGGGAGCCGAAGACCCTGGAGGCCCAGGTCCGGCGGATGCTCGCCGACCCCAGGTCGACGGGCTTCGTTCACAACTTTACCGGGCAGTGGTTGAGGATCCGCGATTTCTCCTCCGTGACCACCGATCGGAACCAGTACAAGTCCTACGACGACGACCTGAGGGACTCCTCCCGGCGCGAGCCGTTCGAATTCTTCAAGGAAGTGCTGCAGCAGGATCGGTCGATCCTCAATTTCCTGGACAGCGACTTCCTGGTGATCAACAGCCGGCTCGCGACCCATTACGGCATCGAGGGCGTGAGCGGCGCCGGCTTCCGCAAGGTGCCCGTCCCCGCGGATCGCCGCCGGGGCGGCGTCCTGGGAATGGCGGGGATCCTCACGTTCCTGACGGACGGGCTTCGGACCCTGCCCGTCCGCCGCGGGGCCTACGTCCTGGACACGTTGTGGAATGCCCCCCCGCCGCCCCCGCCGCCCAACGTGGGAGACCTGCCGCCGGTGGGCAAGGTGAAGACCGTCCGGGAGCGGCTCGAACTCCATCGTCAGTCGGACAGCTGCGCGAGCTGTCATGCGAAGATCGACCCGTTCGGGATCGCCCTCGAGAACTACGATGCCATCGGCGCGTGGCGCGACCGCCAGAACGGCGAGCGGTTCAACAACGACAAGAAGGCGCCTCTGCTCGACGTCGGCGGCGTGTTGCCGAGCGGCCGGGAATTCAAGGACGTCCGGGAATTCAAGCAGGCCCTGCTGGCGGAGAAGGAGCGTTTCGTCCGCGGATTCGTGGAGAAGGTGCTGTCCTATGCCCTGGGCCGGCCGGTCGGAGCGACGGACCGGGGGACGATCGACGAAATCATCGCGGCGATGGAACCCGCGACGGGCGGGGAGAACTACCGGATGCAATCCCTGATCCAGGCCGTCGTCGCCGGATCGGCCTTCCAGACGAAATGAATCGATATTTAGGGAGCTCACCCATGGTCGTCCCGCGCAAGCCGTGGCAACTGGACCGGCGGACTTTCCTGCGGTCGGCCGGCGTCACCCTCGGGCTCCCGTGGCTGGAAGCGATGGGGGCGCGCTCGGGGTCCCTGTGCCATGCCGGAGAGATGACCCAGGCCGAGATTCCGCGCCGGGCCTATTTCTCGGTGTGGGGATTCTTCAATAACCGGGCCGTCCCCAAGGAGACGGGCAAGGACTACGCCCTTCCCGCTCCCTTCGACGTGCTGAAGGACTACCGGGACGACTTCACGCTGTTCTCCGGACTGCGCGTGTCGGACGGAAGCCACTCGGGCCCCGGATCCTATCTGACCGGCCTGAACGCGCCCGGCAACAACTTCCGGCTGATTTCGGTGGACCAGCAGATCGCGGAGTTCCACAAGGGCAAGACGCGCGTTCCCTCGCTCGTGCTGGGCCTCAATCGCTCGACCGGCTTCGGCGGACCGTACTGGACGGCCACCTCCTGGAGCGCCTTCGGCACGCCGATCGCGGCGGAGGATCGTCCGGACGCCGTCTTCAACCAGCTCTTCCGCGTCGACGACCCCAAAGCCCGGGCCGCCCGGGAGAATCAGCTCGGCCGGAATGCCAGCATCCTGGACGAGGTGAGGAGCCAGGCCCGTGAGTTGGAAAAGACCCTCGGCAAGGACGACCGCGCCACGCTGGACCAGTACTTCACCTCCATTCGCGACGTCGAAGAGCGGATCCAGATGGATCGCGCGTGGATCGACCGTCCCAAGCCCGCCGTCGAGCCGATCGATTTCGGCAAGACCCCGCCGCGGAGTCAGGCGGAGGCGAACGATGACGGCAGCGGCATGAGGCGCTATCTCCGGCTGTACTTCGACGTCATCGCCCTGGCGTTCCAGACGGACAGCACGCGCGTGGTCGCGCACAACCCCAAGGGCGAGAGCGGCCCCACCTTCAAGGACCTGACCCAGTGCCCGTTCGATTACCACACCCTCTCCCACCACGGCGAGGATCCCGAGAAGCTGAAGTTCTGGACGATGGTGGACCGCATCTACATGGAGCAGTGGGCCTACTTCCTGGGCAAGCTCAAGAGCATCAAGGAGGGCCAGGGGACCCTGCTCGATCACACGATGGCGGTCTGGGGCACCGTGCAGGGCGAGGCGGGCCACTCCCTGACCGACCTGCCGCTCATGCTCGCCGGCGGCGCCGGGCTGGGGATCAAGCACCAGGGCCACGTGGCGAAGAAAGACACCTGGATCGGCAGCGTCTGGGAGACCATGATCGACCGCATCGGGATGCCCCTGCCCGGCACTCCCGAACGACCCTTCCAGGGAGGCCGGACGAACGGCGTCCTCAAGGAGGTCTTGTAAGGTCAGGGCCCCCTCGATCAGGGAAAGCTTCCGGTTACGGGCCGCTTCATCCGGAGTTCCTGGCGGATCGAGACGATCTCCTTCGCGCAGCGCAGAAGCTTGTCGAAGCCGCCGGGCTTGACGAAGTAGGAGATCACCCCCAAGGATTTCGTGCGGTCGATGTCCCCCGAGTCCGCGGAGGAGGTGAGGACCACCACGGGACTCGAAGCAAGACGCGTGTCGGAGCGGAGCCAGGTCAGGAACTCCAGGCCGTTCAGGCGCGGGAGCTTGAGGTCGAGGATGATGACGTCCGGCACGGGACATGAATCGGGATCCTCAAACCGACCCCGGCCGGAAAGATAATCCCGAGCCTCCTGCCCGTCGACGAGAACCTTCAGGGCTTCCCCGAACCCCAGTTTTTGAAACGCCCTCTGCAGGAGGACGGTGTCGTTGGGATCGTCTTCGACGGCCAGGAATGCCAGATCCGACATGGCTCACCCTCGGTCCGTCGCCGAAAAGGGACGGCCGGCGTCATCCCTGCTCCGAACTCCCGGCGATTCGAGGACCTGGGGAAGCTCGAACCAGAATACGCTTCCGCGGGGGTGGCGGGGGTCGACCCCGACCCGCCCACCCATTCGCTCCACGGCGCGCTTGACGATGGCGAGACCGATCCCGGTGCCGGGATAGGCGTCGCCGGCATGAAGCCGTTCGAACACGCCGAAGAGCTTTTCCCGGTACTGGGGATCCACGCCGATCCCATTGTCTTCCACGAGCAGGCGGACCCATCCGTCCCGACCCTGCACCGAGATTCGGATTCGCGGGGCAACCCCCTGCGGGACGAACTTCGCCGCGTTCGAGATCAAGTTCGCGATGACCTGGAAGAGGATGGGGCGCTGGGCGACGACCCTGGGGATCCCCTCCTGGACCTCGACCTCCGCGTGGACGGCGTGAAGACCCTCCTCCATGCCACGAAGCACGTCCCGGACGAGCGCGCCCAAATCGACGCTTTCCGGCCTGACTTCCACCGACCCCAAACGGCTGTACGCCAGGAGATCCCGGACCAGGGTATCCATCCGCTGGGCCGCTTGGGAAATCCGTTTCAGGTAATCGCGCTCGTCCGGTTCAAGACGTCCGCCGGCGTCCTCCAGAACCAGATCCGAGAATCCCTGCATCGCCCGGAGCGGGGCGCGAAGATCATGGGCGACGGTATAGGTAAACGCTTCGAGTTCGGCGGTCCGCTCCCGGACGCGGCGGTCGAGGTCCACGTTGACGCGGGCGATTTCGTCCTGGGCTCGCTTCCGATCGCCCGCCGCGATCAGGGCGCTGCGCAGGTCTTGAACTTCCTTCACGGCGGGGACTTCGGGACGTGCCCCTTGGCCCGTTGCCATCGCGTCCGCGGATCCCGCGAGGTTCGAAATCGAGGCGGAGATGCGCCGGCCCATGAGCCAGGCGACAATGAGGCCGAGGGTCAGGGCGAACAGAGCGCCCCCTCCCACGAGCACCAGCGTGCCGCGGCGCCGGGCGTCCGAACTTTCCGTGGAGACGCCGATCGAGACCGTCCAGGGGGCCGCCCTGCAGTGCGCGAAGCTGTAATGGACCCGAACTCCCTCAAGGGTACGACCCTCTCCCTCGGGCGCCTTGGCGATCTGCGCCGCCACTTCGGCCAAAACCGGCCGCCCCAGCGTGGCTTGCGAGTTGGTGGTTCGGGCGATGATGATCCCTCTCTCATCCAGAATACTGGCGGTCCACGTGGAGGGCACCTCCTGGTCGCGGAAGATCTGGAGCAGCGCGTCCGGCTCGACGGACATCTCGAGGACATGGGCGACGGCGCCGTTCCGGAGAATGGGGATGGCTGCTCCGATTTTGGGCTCGCCGGAGTCGAGAGCGACGAACAGCTCGGAAACGACGGGCTTCCCCGTCCTCAGCACCCTCCGGACGAGCTCCTGCCCTCCGACGCAGAGGGCCGGGTATCGCGGATCGCTCCCGGGAGACTTCGTCTCTCGAATGGGATTCGGAAGCGGCGAGCCGAAGGGCCGGCTTGAATTCAGAATCTGCCGGCCGGTAGCATCGAAAAGAATGATCCAGACGTTCTTTCGTCCCAGCACGGAGCCGGCGCAGAGCTGGTGGAATTTCTTCAGGTCCTCCTGAGCGAGTGCCGGAGATGCGGCCAGCGTTTCCAGCACCGAAAACGACGCCCGGAGTTCCCGATCGATCGCAAGCGACAGCGCGCGGGCCGTGTCGCGGGTTCCCGTTCTTCGGAGGTCGTCCTCGGCCGCCAGCTCCTCCCGGACCAAGAACCCCGCAAAGAGGGCAAGAGGAGCGACCGACAAAAGGACTAGCAGGACGAGGTGCGATCGAAGCCTCATATCCGCCGCTCCGACCAGAATGCCGGAGGTCCAAGACCTACACCAGGACTGCACTATACGCATCTTCCGCGAGGACAACAACCAGGGAGCTGAACTACCCCGATCGATTCCCCCGCCGATGCGCTTGCGGGACGGACGTCCGCGCGCCCCTATTCGGGCGAGCTGCCCGCGATCCCGTAGAGGGCGATCTTCCGACGGAGGGTCGGGCGCGAGATCCCGAGAATGGCGCAGGTGTCGCCGTAGTTCCACTTCGTGTGCTCCAGCGACGCGAGAATCGCCGAGCGTTCGATGTCGGCCAGCGTGCGGGCGGCCGTGAGGGGACGGTCGACGCCCAGCACCGACTGAACCGTCGCATGGTCGATCCGCCGGCCCTGGGCTTGGAGGATCAGGCGGGTCAGCGCGTGCTCCAGCTCCCGCACGTTGCCCGGCCAGTCGTGGCTCGTCAGCGCCGACAGGGCATCCGGCGTCAGCGGGGGCTCGGCCATCCGGATTTTCGGCGGGATCTCGCGCAGGAAGTGGGCCGCGAGGGCGGGGATGTCCTCCTTCCGCTCGCGCAGCGGCGGAATGACGACGCGCAGCACGTTGAGCCGATAGTAGAGATCGCTCCGGAACGTCCCCGCCTGCACCATCGATTGGAGACCGCGGTTCGTCGCCGCAACCAACTGGAAGTCCGCCGGGAACGACTTGTCGCCGCCGACGGGCTCGTACGTCCGCGTCTGGAGCAGCCGGAGGAGCTTCGCCTGCATCCGCGGCGTGAGCTCCGCCACCTCGTCCAGGAACAGGATCCCGCCGTCGGCGAGGCGGACCTTGCCGTCGCGCGCCGACACGGCGCCCGTGAACGCTCCCTTCTCGTGGCCGAACAGCTCGCTCTCGAAGAGCGTCTCGACGATCGTGGCGCAATCGACC
>Ga0111538_10011511_pt1 | contig 11722 bp, 9 predicted proteins | sample SoiMethybrSBSTD1_FD_79669 | JGI IMG/M metagenome (GOLD analysis project Ga0111538, IMG submission 79669) | Bulk soil microbial communities from a Populus tree surrounding site in Tennessee, USA - Soil MetaG P. TD hybrid SBSTD1 (version 2)... | ecosystem: Environmental > Terrestrial > Soil > Tree...
ACTGATCGACGAGATCGTTCCCGAGCCGACCGGTGGCGCGCATACCAACCCCGAGCTCGCCGCGTCTCTGCTCGACGGCGCGCTCGAACGCGCGCTCGCGGATGTCAGCTCGATGGACTCGCGAACGCGCCTCGACACCCGCTACGAGAAATGGCGGGCGATGGGCAATGTCGGGATCGCTGAAGCGTGACGATGCCGACATTCACACTTCCAGGTTCTCGCTTCTCGGTTCGTGTTCAGGTTCGGTGCTCAGTTCCGGGTTCTCAGTTCGGGGTCGATCGAACCGACCGATACGTCCAGCCTCGAACGTCGAAGTTCGAACCGAACGTGAACACGAACTGAGAAGCGCGAAGAGAGAAGTGTGAACGGAACGATCGCATGAAAGCTCCTCTCATCTGGCAATCGATGCCGTGCGATGAAGCCGCCGTGACGCGGCTTGCCGGCGAGCTGCAGGTGTCGCCGGTCACGGCGCGTCTGCTCTGCATTCGCGGACTCGCTGATCCGACGCGTGCGCAACGGTTCCTGTCTCCCTCGCTCGCCGATCTGCACGATCCGTTTGCGCTCGCCGACATGACGCCGGCGGTCGAGCGGATCCTCGGCGCGATCGCGCGCAAGGAGCGCATCGCGATTCACGGCGACTACGACGTGGACGGCGTCACGTCGACCGTCATTCTGCGGCGCGCGCTGGAGCTCCTCGGCGCGGATGTCACGCACTTCATCCCCGAGCGGATCCGCGACGGCTACGGTCTGCAGCCGGCATCCCTCGATCGACTGCACGCGGCGGGTGTGCGGCTGGTCATCTCCGTCGATTGCGGGATCCGCGGGGTGGAGGCGGCCCTGCACGCGCGCGCCCTCGGGCTCGACCTGATCATCACCGACCACCACGAACCTGACACGGAGCTCCCCGCCGCATTCGCGGTCATCAATCCGAAGCGACACGACTGCAGCTATCCGGACAAGAACCTCGCCGGCGTCGGCGTGGCGCTGAAGATGGTGCAGGCGTTGTGCGGTCGTGCGAACAAAGGCCACTGGCTGCCGGCGTTCGTGAAGGTGGCGGCGATCGGCACGCTCGCCGACGTCGTGCCGCTCGTCGGCGAGAACCGGATCATCGCCAAGCTTGGACTCGAGATGCTATCGAAGGGACCGCACAAGATCGGCCTGCGGGCCCTGCTCGATGTGTGCGGCCTGACCGGCAAGGAGATCGACAGCTATCACATCGGATTCGTCCTCGCGCCGCGCGTGAACGCGGCCGGGCGCATGAGCACGCCCGATATCGCGGCGCGTCTACTGCTGGCGGCGGACGAAGCGATGAGCGCAGAAGCGCGCGAGCTCGCCGAGCAGTTGAACAGCGAGAATCTGCGCCGGCAGCAGGAGGAGGCGGAGATCGTCGCGCAGGCGCGCAAGGCGGTTGAAACGGATCTCGAGATCGGCTCGCGCACGGTCATCGTCGTCGCTGGTGAAGGCTGGCATCGCGGCGTCATCGGCATCGTCGCCTCCAAGCTGGTCGACGCATTCCATCGGCCGGCGATCGTGCTGTCGACGGACGGGAACGTCGCGCATGGGTCGTGCCGCAGCATCCCGTCATTCAACATGCTGGGCGCACTCGAATCGTCCGCAGACGTGCTGGTCAAATTCGGAGGACACAAGCAGGCGGCCGGTCTCACGATGGAGACCGCGCGCATCCGTGAGCTGCGCGCGCGAGTCAACGACGTTGCCGATGGCTGTCTGCATCCCGACGATCTGCGTCCGCGCCTGTGGATCGACGGGTCGCTGACGTTCAAGTCCATCAGCGCGCAGGTCGCGTCCGAGCTGACGGCGCTGGCGCCGTTCGGCGCCGGCAATCCGTGTCCGCTGTTTCGCACGAGCCGCGTCGAGATCATCGACGGCCCGCGTCGCGTGAAAGACCGCCACCTCAAGATGGCGTTCAAGCAGGACGGCCGCGTGATGCGTGGCATCGCCTGGCGCGCGCTGGAGCGTGAAACGTTCGTGACAGAGCATCGTGACGCGATCGACCTCGCGTTCTCGCTCGAGCAGGACACCTGGAACGGCGAACGCTATCTTCAACTCTCGGTCGCCGATTTCAGAGCCCCGGAAAGCTGAAACCTGTCAACTCCCGACTCCCAATCCGCTTCCGCAGCCCCAACTGCCAAGCGTATTTCCCTCGTGTTGGAAGTTGGGAGTTGGTCCAGCGTAAGGGGGGTGGGAGTTGTTATCCTGGTACTTCCTCGATGAGATGGCAGAAGCGCGCGCGGTTCGGCGTGGCGGTCTTCGGGATCGTCTGTGCCGGCGTCGTGTATTCGGCCATCGGTGAACGGCGGCCGCAGGCCCCAGCGCCGATCCTGCAGCGGCTCGATCCCAAAGCTCTCCTCGAGAGCACTGCTGGTCTGATCAAGCAGGTACGCGGCGACAAGGAAGACTACGAGGTCACCTTCGACCGTCAACTCACGTATCAAGGCGGCCGCACGAAACTCATCGGGATCCGCCTCGTCGTCAAGCACAAGGATGGCCGAGACTTCACCGTGACTGCAAAAGAAGCGGAAGCAGGCGAGAACCAACGCATCCTGCAGATGACCGGCGACGTCAAACTGGTTGCGAGCGATGGCTTCGAGATGGTCACGACGGCGGCGACGTGCGATCAGGATGCAGGCATCATTCGCACCAACTCGGTGGTGTCGTTCAAGAAAGATCGGATGAACGGATACGGCACCGGCGTCACCTACAAGCAGAAAGACGACGTGCTGACGATCGACAAGGAAGCTCATGTCGAGATGCACGATGCCGATAACAGCGTCACGCTGGACTTCGATTCGGACACCGCGACACTCGACCGCACGCGGGACCTGCTGACGCTCCAAGGCAACATCCACGTGCTCCGCGAAGGCCAGAAGATGGAGACCGATCACGGCGTTGCCCACATGGACGCGGAGGATCAGTACATCACGTTCCTCGAGCTGCGCGGGAACGCACGCGTGGAAGGCACCGGGGGAAGCCTCGATGCGATGAGCGCGCGCGACATCGATCTCACGTACGGCGACGAAGGCAAGGCGCTGCAGCGCGCCGTGCTGAACGGCATGGCGGCGATTGCACTGACGGGCCAGAACGGTGCGCCCGGTCGAAGCATCACGGGCGAGTCGGTGGAGCTGGATCTGGCGGCGGATGGATCGCTGCTTCGCGCGACCTCGCGTGAGAACGTCCGTCTTGCGCTTCCGGCGAGCGAAGGCGCGCCGGGCCGCAGCATTCAGGCGGATGCGCTGGAGGCCACGGGACAAGAGGGGAAAGGACTCACCGAGGCCAGGTTCACCGATAAAGTGGAGTTTCGTGAGCAGCGTGACACGCCGAATGCGATGCGAACGGTTCGATCGCGGGCGCTGCGAGTCGCGCTGACCGACAGCTCGATCGGAGAGGCGGTGTTTACCGGCGGTGTCGCGTTCGATGAGCAGCGGCTGAAGGCAGCCGCAGCGGAAATGCGCTACGACCCCGACGAGGGAGCCCTGCGATTGTCGGGCAGCGACGGCGCCGGAGGACCATGCGTCGCAGACGATCAAATCGCCATTGCCGCCCAATCGATCGGCGTCGTCATCGACTCACGCAAGATGACCGCGACCGGTCTGGTCAAGACAGCCCTGCATCCTGCGAGAAAGACGTGTGGCCTCGAGCCGGCAAGTGACAAGGTGCGCGAGGACACCTCGAAGCTCCCCGGTCTGCTGAAGCAGGATCAACCGGCGAACGTCAACGCAGGTGCGCTCGAATACGACGGATCGGCCGGGCGCGCGGTCTATCGCATGGACGCCACGCTGTGGCAGGGTGAGACGTCGATCCGCGCCGAGACGATCACGCTCGATCAGCAGAAGGGCGATCTCACGGCGACCGGTTCGGCGCGCGCCGCGCTCGCGCTCGACACGGGCACGTCGATCGGTCGGGCGAACGAGATTCGATACGAAGACGCGCGTCATCTGGTCTCGTATTCACCGGTGCTCATTGCACCCGTGGGCCCTCGAGCACCAGGAGCCGCGCCTGTGGCTCCGACCGTCGCGATGCAGACGCAACTGAGCGGCCCACAGGGTGAGCTGCGCGCGGACCGTATCGAAGTCGTTCTGGTCGAGGGCGGCGGACGGCTCGATCGTCTGGAGGCGTACACCAACGTCACGATGCAGATCGATCCCGGCACGCCGACGCGTCGCACGGCGACGGGTGGACGTCTGACCTACCGAGCCGCGAACGAACAGTACGACGTGACCGGAACCGCCGCAGCGCCCGTCAAGGTCGCTGAATCCTGTCGCGAAATCACCGGCAAGACGTTGACCTTCTACAAATCGACCGATAGGATCATCGTCGACGGCAACGAAGAGATCCGCACCGAGACGAAAAGCGGCGGACCGTGCTCGCAGACGACGTCGCCGCGTCCCTCCCGTCCCTGATGTCCCCGTCGACACTACGGACCCAGGAACTCACCAAATCGTATGGTGGACGTACCGTGGTGCGGGGCGTCAGCATCGAGGTGGCGTCAGGGGAGATTGTCGGTCTGCTCGGTCCGAACGGCGCCGGCAAGACGACGACGTTCTACATGACGGTGGGGTTGACGGTTCCCGATGCCGGACGCGTCATCCTCAACGGAGAAGACGTTACTGACGATCCGATGTACGTGCGCGCGCGAAAAGGGATCGGCTACCTGCCGCAGGAGCCGTCGATCTTTCGCGGGCTCACGGTCGAGCAGAACATCCTTGCGATTCTGGAGACGTTGAATGTCGACCGGAAGACGCGACACGCGCGACTGGAGGAGTTGCTCGCGGAACTGAATCTGACGCCATTGGCCAAGGCTCCCGCGTACACGTTGTCGGGAGGTGAGCGACGACGTGCGGAGATTACCAGGGCACTGGTGATTTCTCCGCGATTCATTCTGCTCGACGAGCCGTTTGCGGGCATCGACCCGATCGCGGTGACCGATATTCAGAAGATCATTTTTCATCTGAAGGCCCGAGGCATCGGCGTGCTCATCACGGATCACAACGTTCGCGAAACGCTGCGCATCACGGACCGGGCATATATCGTGCACGACGGTGTCATTCACAGAAGCGGGACGCCCGGATCGCTCGCCGCGGACGAGGACGTGCGCCGGATTTATCTGGGGACCGACTTCAGGCTGGATTAAGATGGTTTTTCGCCGAGGGAGGGCGAAGCTGAACTGACGCGTTATGGCGATCTCGCAGAAGCTGCACACCAAGCTCGTCCAAAAGCTGATCCTGACGCCATCGCTGCAGCAGGCGATCAAGCTCCTGCCGATGTCCACGCTGGAGTTGTCGGAACTCCTCAACCAGGAAATGGTCGAGAATCCGATGCTCGAAGAGGTGCCGACCGAAGAGCTGCAGCCGGTCGAAGCGGCTCAAGAGAAGCAGGAAGAAAAGCCTCCCGACAAAGAGAAGACCGACACCTGGGACGACCAGGACTACGAGTACTTCTTCGGCGATTATCTGGACGACGGCTATCGCCCACGCACCCCGACTGAAGTCAAGGAACTGCCGCCGATCGAAAACACGCTGTCCTCATCAGCGTCACTGTCTGACCACCTGTTGTGGCAGTTGTCGATGCAGACTGATGACCCGTCCCTCCGCGAGATCGGCGAAGCGATCATCGGCAACCTGGACGACGACGGATATCTGGTGGCAACGGTCGAGGAACTGGCGGCAATGGGGCCGTGGTCGACCGAAGAGGTCGAGCGTGCGCTCTCGCTCGTTCAGGGCTTCGATCCCATCGGCGTCGCCGCACGCGATTTGCAGGAGTGCCTCCTGCTGCAGCTGCGTCATCTCGGCATGGCCGGGTCGCCGGCCGAGCGGATCGTCACCGATCACATGCGGCTGCTGCAGAACCACCAGGTGCCGGAGCTCGCACGCAAGCTCGGGATGTCGATCGACGATCTCAAGCAGCACATCGAGCTGATTCGGCATCTCGATCCCAAACCGGGCAGCCGGCACAATCCGTCGCAATCGCAGTACGTCATCCCCGATGTATATGTGGTGAAGGTCGAAGACCAGTACGTGGCGGTGCTCAACGAAGAGGGACTTCCGCAGCTGCGTATCAGTCCCGTGTATCGACGACTGCTCGACAAGGGCGCTGAGAACAGCGACGAGACGCGCGCCTACGTGAAGGACAAGTTCCGCTCGGCGCTCTGGCTGATCAAATCGGTCGAGCAGCGACAGAAGACCATTCACAAGGTGGCCACGAGCATCATCAATTTCCAGCGCGACTTCCTGGATCACGGCATCGAATATCTCCGTCCACTCGTCCTGCGCGACGTCGCCAACGACATCGGCATGCACGAATCGACCGTCAGTCGCGTCGTCACCAACAAATACATGCACACGCCGCAAGGCGTGTTCGAGATGAAGTACTTCTTCCACAGCGGCATCGCCAGCTCGTACGGCGAGGCGGTGTCGTCGGTCACCATCAAGCAGCGAATCCGAAAAATCATCGAGCAGGAAGATCCCCGCAAACCGCTCAGCGACTCGAAGATCGTGAGCATCCTGCAGCGCGAGGGTCTCGAGCTGGCGCGCCGCACCATTGCGAAGTACCGCGAAGAGCTCAAGATCCCCACGTCAAACCAGCGCAAGGTTCTTTATTAGGGCGGACATGCGCCTCGAACTTACCGGACGACACGTGAACATCACGCCGGGCGTGCGGACGTTGGTCGAAGACGGCCTGGCGCACACGCTTCGCATGCTCAACGACAGCGCCCTCTCGGCGCAGGTCGTGCTGACGAAGGAGAAGGTGCGACATCACGCCGATGTCACCGTGCACGCGCGCGGCGAGCACTTTCTCCACGGCGAAGCGACCGGTCGCGACGTCGCGACCGCCGTTGGCGCAGCGATTGACAAGGTCGATCAGCAGGCGCGGAAGTTGAAAAGCAAATGGGCTGCACGGAAACGACGCGGCCTCTCGGCGGCGAAAGCCGGATCCGAGGTGCCGCGGCCGGAACGCGGCGGCCGCGGCTTCAGCGCCGAACGGCGGCCCGAACGCGGCGCCGCGCGCAACCGCGACGTCGAGGCTGCACCGCGGATCATCCGGGTGCGGCGCTATGCGGTGAAGCCGATGACCGTCGAGGATGCCGCCGCTGAGATCGGCGACGGCCGCGACGCGGTGATCGTGTTTCGCAATTCGACGAGTGATATGGTGACGGTACTGTTCCGCCGGCCGGACGGGAACTTCGGGCTCGTCGAACCCGAAGCCTGACCGAACCTGGCACCGGGAACCTGGAACGGGACCCGGAACAGGGAACGGGGAACACGGAACGACGATGTCTTCCGCCACCGTCACGGTTGCCGGTCTGCTCAACGGCAGACCTGATGCGCTCGGACTGCCTCTCGAGCTCTTGAGCGGCGCGGGCGGGCTCGAGCGTCCTATAACCAGTCCCCACATCCAGAAGACCGGCCTCGCCCTGGCCGGCTTTCACGAATACCTCCAGCCGGCGCGCGTGTTCGTCTTCGGGGAGAGCGAGGTTCGCTACCTCGAAAGCCTCGATCACGACACGCGGCTGAACGTGCTCGCTTCGGCATTCAGTCACGACATTCCGTGTGTGCTCATCACCGGAGGGTGGAATCCGCCGGTCGAGCTGCTTGATGCGTCGGAGCGGTATCACGTGCCGGTGTTGCGGACGCCGGTGGCAACCCCGCTGGCAATTGCGAAGATCAGCACGCTGCTGGACGACGCGCTCGCCGTGCGCGAGGTGATTCACGGGGTGCTGCTCGACATCCTGGGCCTGGGCGTGTTGATTGTGGGCGAGAGCGGTATCGGCAAGAGCGAGTGCGCGCTCGACCTCATCGTTCGCGGCCATCGGCTGGTCGCCGACGATACCGTCGAAGTGCGCAGGCGCGGGGAGACGGTCGTCATTGGAACATGCCCTGAGCTCACGCGCTATCACATGGAATTGCGAGGTCTCGGCGTCATCAACGTGCGCGACCTGTTCGGTGTGGCGTCGACGCGGCACTCCAAGCGGATCGAGCTCGTCGTGCATCTCGAACGCTGGGACACCGGTCGCGAGTACGATCGTCTCGGCCTCGATGACAGGACCTACGACCTGTTCGGCGTAAGGGTGCCGATGCTGCACATGCCGGTCGCTCCCGGGCGCAGCCTGGCGATCCTCGTCGAGGTCGGCGCGCGAAACCAGTTGCTGCGTTCGCGAGGGCTCAACGCGGCGCGCGATCTGGCCGCGCGGCTCGACGAGCATCTGCGCGAGGCCGAGCACGACATCGAGGCGGACGAGGAATCCGAACACGGGGGACAGGTGTGACGGCGACCGTGAGGCGGAAACCGGGCGCGGTGGCGCAGCGAATGCCCGCTGGACGGGGGACTCGTCGTTTCATCATTCTGACGGGCCTGTCGGGATCCGGGAAGACGCACGCGATTCGCGCGCTCGAGGACCTGGGCTACTTCTGCATCGACAACCTGCCGTCATTGCTGATTCCAACGATGGCCGATCTCGCAGGACGTGATGGTGCCGGTCTCGACAAGGTCGCGATTGTGGTCGACGTTCGCGAAGGTGGATTTCTGCACCAGTTTCCGCGGGCGTTCCGGAAGCTCCAGGCGATGCCGGGCCTGCACCCGAAGCTGATTTTTCTCGAAGCGAGCCATTCCGCGCTCGTGCGGCGCTTCAGCGAGACGCGCCGTCCTCACCCGCTGGCACCCGATCGCTCCGTCACTGAAGGCATCCGTGAGGAGCGGGAGAAGCTGAACGCGATTCGGCGGATGGCAGACCTGATCATCGACACGTCGAACCTCACGGTGCACGAGCTGCGCGACATCTTCATGCGTATGTCGCGGGACGAGGCGGCCCGCGCCGAGATGGTGGTCAACCTCGTCAGCTTCGGGTATAAGCATGGCGTGCCGGTCGACGCGGACCTCGTGTTCGACGTGCGCTGTCTGCCGAATCCGCATTTCGTGGAGAACCTGCGCCGACTGACCGGCCGCGATCCGGCGGTCGTGCGCTACATGCGCCGGCATACGGCCACGCGAGACTTCATCGAACGCCTGACGTCGTTCCTGAAGTTCGCGCTGCCGCAATACGTGCAGGAGGGAAAGAGTTACCTGACCGTGGCGATCGGGTGCACCGGGGGCCGCCACCGTTCGGTCATGATTGCGGAAGCGTTGAAGAAGTCGCTGGCGAGCGTGAAAGGCGTTCGCATGCGCGTAAAGCACCGAGACTCCTAACGTGATCGGCGTCGTCGTGGTTACGCACGGACAGCTCGCCACCGAGCTGGTCAATGCTGCCGAAACGATCGTGGGGGATCTGCCCCGGTTCGCGGCGGTGTCCATCGGCTGGCACGAGGACACACAGGACGCGCGAGACGAGATCGCTGAAGCAATCGCGCGCGTCCAGCAGGACCAGGGCGTCCTGATCCTGACGGACATGTTCGGCGGGACCCCGGCGAACCTGGCGATGACCTTTCTCGCGCAGGGCAAGGTCGAGGTGATCACCGGCGTCAATCTGCCGATGCTGATCAAACTGGCGAGCACGACGGAACCAGCGGATCTGCTGCAAGTGGCGCGCGAGATGCGCGAGCACGGCCGCAACGCGATCTGGGTCGCGTCGGATCTGTTGCGGGGCACGTAGGGTAAATCCCAAACCCCAGATTCCAATGACCAAATCCCAGGCTGCGACGTCAAATCGTTCGGTTGTCACGGGTATTCGGTCTGGGGATTGGGAATTGGAATTTGGGATTTGGGTTTTGCGAAGCGATGAGCGGATCTGGCAACCGCGCGCATCGATTGATCGTCAGCTATGACGATTACCGATCATGACGAGCCGTGCCGTCACGGTCGTCAATCAGCTCGGGCTGCATGCGCGAGCGGCGGCGCGGTTCGTCCACTTGGCAACCCGGTTCGAGGCCCACATCCGTGTGACCCGCGATTCAAAGGCGATGGATGGCAAGAGCATCATGGGTATTCTGCTGCTGGCGGCAGCGCGTGGCACGACCATTACGATCAGCGCCGACGGACGTGACGAGCAGGCTGCGGTGGAGGCACTCGTGAAGCTCGTCGAATCGGGATTCGGTGAAGAGTCGTGGAACGCCTGAAGGGCATCGGCGTCTCGAGCGGCATCGCCGTCGGTCCGGCGCTGGTCGCGATTCAACGCACGCAGGTCATTCGTTTTCCCATCGGACCGGATCGCGTCGCGCGTGAACTGTCCGCGCTCGAGCGCGCCCGCATGCGCTCGCGCGAACAACTGCAACAGATTCACGACCGCATCGCGCAGATCCGCGGCGCGGATCTCGCCGCGATCTTCGATGCGCAGCTGCTGATGCTGGACGACCCGATGCTCGTCGGCCGTGCCGCGACGATCGTCTGCGAGGAGCGCGTGAACGCCGAATGGGCCGTGCAGCGCGCGCTCGACGAAGTCGCGACGGTGTTCGACGACATCCAGGATCCATACCTGCACGAGCGCAAGGGCGACCTGCACGACATTGCCGGGCGACTGCGAATGAACCTGCGCGAAGAGAAGGGCGGTGCCCGCGATCTGCTCCAGGATCTGGACACTCCGTGCGTGCTGATCGCCGACGAGCTCACGCCGTCAGTGGTCGCGCAACTGGATTGGACACGCATCCGCGGCTTTGCGACCGACGCCGGCAGCCGCACCTATCACACGGCCATCCTCGCGCGCTCGCTCGGTGTCCCGGCGGTCGTCGGCTTGCACGACGTCAGCCGCAGGGTCCCGCCGGGCGCGTCGGTGATCGTCGATGGCGAGAGCGGAGACGTCGTCATCGATCCCGATCCGCGCGAGCGGCAGGACGCGGACACACGCGCGCGCGTGATGCGAGAGCATGTGCCCGTCGCGGTCGACAGCGACACACCGCTGCAGACGCTCGACGGCGTCCGCATCTCGCTGCAGGCGAACATCGAACGTTCGGACGACGTCGATGCCGCGCTGGCGGCTGGCGCTGAAGGCATCGGGCTGTTTCGATCGGAGTTCATGCTCGTCGGCGGGCCGCCGGATATGGCCGCCGAGGACGAGCAGTATCACGTCTATCGACAGGTCGTCGAGCGGATGGCGCCGCGCACCGTCACGATCCGCACGTTCGACATCGATGAACGGCAGCTCGCGCGGCCGCTCGTCGACGCGGCGCTCGATGCGCGCTGGTTTCCCGATCAGGAACGCGCCGAGCGCACCGGTCACGCGGGCCTGCGCGGCATCCGCTTCGGTCTCGCGCAGCCGGCCATCTTCAAGACGCAGTTGCGCGCGCTGCTCCGCGCCGCCGCACACGGTCAGCTGCGGATCATGTTTCCGTTCGTCTCCTCTCTGCACGAAGTGCGCGCGGCGCGGGCGCTGCTGCTCGAATGCCGCGAGGAACTGAACGCGAAGGGGATCGAGACGCCGGATGTGCCGGTCGGCATCATGATCGAAGTTCCCTCCGCCGCGTTCACCGCGTCGCTGCTCGCGCGCGAGGTGTCGTTCTTCACCATCGGCACCAACGATCTCATCCAGTACACGCTGGCGGTGGATCGCACCGACGAGCGCGTGTCGAACCGCTACGAGCCGCTGCATCCGGCGGTGCTGCGTCTGCTGCGTCAGGTGCGCCGCGGCGCCGTCCGACGAGGCATTCCGGTGTCGGTCTGCGGCGAGATGGCGTCCGATCCGTTGCTGCTGCCGCTGCTGATTGGCTGTGGTCTGACCGAGTTCAGCATGACGCCGGGCGCCATCGCGATGGCGCGGCAGGTGGTGGCGCAGACCGATGTC
>Ga0111538_10011512_pt1 | contig 11722 bp, 8 predicted proteins | sample SoiMethybrSBSTD1_FD_79669 | JGI IMG/M metagenome (GOLD analysis project Ga0111538, IMG submission 79669) | Bulk soil microbial communities from a Populus tree surrounding site in Tennessee, USA - Soil MetaG P. TD hybrid SBSTD1 (version 2)... | ecosystem: Environmental > Terrestrial > Soil > Tree...
GCAGCGGCCAGCGCTGCGCTGTCGCGAGGCTCGACGAGTCTGCCCAGCTCTGCGGTCACGATCTCCTCCGGTCCTCCGCAACGCGTAGCCACGACCGGCGTACCGCAAGCCAGCGCCTCGGCGCAAACGAGGCTGAACGTTTCGTGGTAGCTCGGCACCGCCAGCGCATGATGCTCGTTGAGCAGCGCCGCAACAGCGGGTCTGCTTACCAAGCCTACGGCATGCACCCGGGGCTCGACACCGAACTTGCTTGCCAAGGCGTGGACGCGTTGCGCACTGGCGCCTGGGCCTGCAACGGTCAAGGCGAACTGCGGCGGCAACTGCGCGAGCGCCTCGAGTAGCGTCGGTAGTCCCTTCCCCTCAGTCAATCCCCCCAGATACAGAATCCTGCGCTGCGGCTCGAGCGGCGAGCGTCGCCTCGCTTCGTCAATCCGAAACAACGCCGTGTCAATCGCATTGTAGTTGACCGTCCAGCGATCTTGCGTCGAAGGAAACGCTCTTTCCAGCGCGTCCTTGAGACCCCTGGAAACGGCAAACAACCGATCGCATCGTTCGTATGCGTCCCGCATCTGCTTCCAGCCGTGGTGCGTCAGCCAGAAACCTTTCGTGCTTCTGTGCTCGGTCATCAGCACCGGGATTCCACAGCGAGCCGCCGCTTGCGTGGCGACCACTGCAGCCGGCCGCGCCGCGTGAGCATGCACGACATCCGGACGGAGCTCTCTCATGAGCCGGCCGAGCCGCCAGATCAACGGTTGCGGCAAATAGAACCCGAGGGCGCGATGCAGCGGCCACGGCGCTGCAATCGCGTGTTGCGTCATTGGACCGTCACTCGTTCGCTGCACGGACAGCGGCGAGCGGCGCGCCGCGGAATCCGCAAAGACGACGTGCAAGTCGTGACCTCGCTGTGCGAGCGCCAGTGCCTGTTCGCGTATGAAGCTGCCGCGCACCGGAGCCTTGGTGCTTCGATACCAAGATGCTACGACCAGGACTCGCAACAGATTCACCGCATCGCCGGAATCAATTGCTGCAGCCACGAGATTTCGCGCGAGAGCCGCTCGTCCCAGCTGTAGAGCTCCTGCTCCGCCCAGGCGAGCGCGCCGCGCGAGAGGCGTTGCCGCTGCTCGGCCGAGCACAGCAACTCTTTCACGACATCGGGCAGTGAGTCCTCGGCGCGCGGATCGACGAGCCGGCCGTTGACGCCGTCAACGATGACGGAAGCCGTGGCGCCATTGTCCAGCGTCACGATCGGCTTGCCGAGCAGCAGCGCCTCGAACAGCGGATTGCCGCAATTGCTCACGTCGTAGAGCGACAGAAACAGGTCTGCTGCGTGCATCCATACCGCCACTTCGCTGCGCGGCTGAGCGCCCAGGAAGTGCACTTTGTCCGCGATGCCCGCGTCGCGCGCGGCCTGCTCCAGCGCCGGGCGCACCGGTCCGTCGCCGCAGACCAGCAGCCGCAAGCGCGGAAAATCGCCTTGCAACGCGGCCAGGATTCGTATGGCGCGGTCCACCCGTTTCCATGCAGCCAGTCTGCACACGGTCAGCATGTAAGTGTGCCCAGGGTCCAGGCCGCGGTCGCGCAGCGCCTGCGATCGATCGACCTCGTGCCTGCTGATCGACAGATCGATGCCGTTGCGGATGAACAGCAGGTTGCCGGGGCCGACGCGGCGGTTCCAGTGACGCAGCGCCCTGTCGCCGAACGTCCCGTCGTTGGTCATGACGTAACCGGACGCGGGTGCCCGCAACGAGAGCAACGACTCGAGCTTGCGTAAAGCGAACGGCACGTCCGCATAGCGCGCGCCGAGTATCGTGCCCTGATAGCGTGCAATGACGGGTACGGACAGCGCCCTGCGCAGCTGCAGCCAATGCACTGCCAGAATCGCGGAGCTCTCGTAGGCGTACACCAGATCCGCGGAGGTTTCCGCGACGAGGGTTCGCAGGCGACGGGCTGCCAGCAGCGGGAACAGCAGCAGGCGAACAGCCTTGGACTGGAGTCTCTCACTGCGGAAGACCTGCGGAATCCGGAATCGGTGCACCGTGATGCCCGGAAGCTCGATCGCAATCTGCCGGACGTGAGCGTCGTCGCCGCTGCCGCTCTTCTCGCTCGTGAGATAGTGCAGATGCGCCCCGGCGCGCGCGTAGCCACGCAGTGTTTCGTAAAAGCTCGGAGCGCCGACGTCCTTGGCGATGGACCATGGCTCCAGCAGGCTCACGAAAATGACATTCTTGCCTCGCATCGCGGCGCCGTCGGCGGTCACGTGCCGCCGCCTGGCAACTGCTCCGGCGATTCTCTGCGGGTGCGGACTTCTGCCATGAAGACTTTCCTCAGCGAAACATGCTAGTGAGGCGTTGCAAGCCACGCAACTGCGCGAACGACAGCGCAGCCGCGCAAAATGCCGCTATCGCCAGCTGCGCCAGTGCGCCTGCCGCCGCAAGATCGAGGAGCAGCCGCAGCGCGTAGAAGGCACCCAGCAGCGCCCCGTATGCGAGCAGGTACTTGGGCGGATAAAGCTGCCACGCACGGATGCGGCCCCCGCTCGCGCGCACGGTCAGGATCACGAGCAAGAGCGCGACCAGCGCGGTTGCCGAGACGACCGTGGCCGCCGCCGCCACCAGCCCGCCGATGCGCAGCGCCGGGTTGATTACCAGCGCGACGAACACGAGAAACGCGACAGCAGCTGCAAAGTCCAGCGACGTCCGTCCCAGCGCGCGCAAGATGAGGCCGAACGTCACGGCGCGCAGCGGTCCGAGCAGCGAAAAGATGGCAAACACCGGCGCTGCCGCGCGATAGGCTGTGCCGAACAGCACGGTGATGAATTCTTCAGCGAAAATCACCAGAGCCGCCGACAGCGGCAGCACCATTGCAGCGTTCTTGCGCAGCAAATCGTGCCAGACGCTCAGCACTGCAGACCAGTCGTTCACTTTCAGGGCAGCCGCGATCTCCGGCATGAGCGCGGCCGTGGAGCTCGATTTGAGCAACGAGTACAGCGGCAGCTCGAAAGCTCCGACTGCGTAGACGGCAAACATCGCAGTGCCCAGCGTATGCGCGACGGCAAACTGGTCGAAGCGCAACCCGAGAACACTGATACCGCTAGCGAGCAGCAGCGGCACCGCATAGGCAGCGATCTCGCGCAGCCGCACGCCGCTGCTGCCCGCACCGCGGCTCATTGCAAGCATCAGAGCGAGCGCCGCGCCTGCGCCCAGCACTGCCGCGAGGCTCGCGACGCCGATGATGACGCGCAGGTCCGCAGTCCAGTGCGCAGTGAGCAGGACTGCGCCGCTGTTGAGCAGCGCAATCGCTGACATGTAGACAGGCAGTCCGGCAGTACGGCCCCGCGTGACCATCACCGTCGCGACGAGGCTGTGAAACATGTACGCAACCGGATAAGGAGCGAACAGCGGCAACAAGCGTTCGAGCGAAGGGTTGTCGAACAGCGTCGCGACCGCACCCGGCATGACAGCGAGAATGATCGCAGGCACGAGAGCGATGACCGTCACGACCCCGAGATGCTTGCGGATCACGCCTGCAACCGCCGCTGCTCCGTCGACGCGCGAGGCGAAATACATGAGCGCGGTTGGAATCGCCGAAAAGCCGATAGCCCACAGCAGCTGGTTCAGCAGGAACAGTTGGCGGTACGAGCCGTATTCGAGTTGCGGCAGCCAGCGGGCGAGCAGGATATTTGTGAGAATGCTCGTTCCCTGCACGATGCCCGCCCCGAGCACCAGGTCGAACACTCGTCGCCAGCGCGCCGAGATCATCCTCCTGCCCGCAGCAGCTCGCGCAGCATGCGCTCGCCAGCGTGCCCATCTCCGTACAGGGACGGCCATTCGCACGATCGCGGCGGATCGAGAACGTTCGCCACTATCTGCTCGTAGTCTGCGCCGACCAGCCGGTTTGCTCCGGCTGCGACGGTCTCCACCCATTCGGTCTCGTCGCGCAGCGTCACGCACGGCACCTGAAAGAAGTACGCCTCCTTCTGCACGCCGCCGGAATCGGTGACGATCGCACTGGCGCCCTCTTCGAGCCGGATCATATCGATGAACGATACGGGCTCGACCGTGGTCACCTCGCCGGCCAGGTCCCACATACCGTTGGCAGTGATGATGCCGCGCGTGCGCGGATGGAGCGGCAGTACCACCGGCATGGTTCGCGCGACTGTCGCGAGCGCGCGCAGGATCGCACTCAGACGCTCCGGCTCGTCGGTATTCTCGGCCCGATGACAGGTGGCGAGCACGTAGCGTCCGTGTTCCAGGCGCAGCCGTTCGAGCACCGTGCTGCGCTCGATTGCCTGCTGGCGATAGTGCAGAGATGCATCGAGCATCACATCACCCACGTTCAGGACGCCCTGGGTCACACCTTCACGTTGCAGGTTGTCGACTGCGGTCTGCGTCGGGCAGAACAACAGGCTCGACACATGGTCGGTGACGACGCGATTGATCTCCTCCGGCATCCTGCGATTGAACGAGCGCAATCCTGCCTCGACGTGAGCGATCGGCACGTGCAGCTTGGCGGCCGCCAGCGCGCCCGCAAGGGTCGAGTTGGTGTCGCCGTAAACGAGCAGCCAGTCGGGCTCATCGGCGATCATCCTGGCTTCGATGCCCGCCAGCATCTGGCCGGTCATTGCGCCGTGCGTACCGCCGCCAGCGTTCAGATTCACCGTCGGGGCGCGGATGCCGAGCTCGTCGAAGAACACCTGAGACATGTTCTGGTCGAAATGCTGCCCCGTGTGGATCAGCAGCTCTGCAATCGGTTTGCCCGCCTGAGCCGCGTTCCACTTGTCGATCGCGCGCGAGATGACCGCAGCCTTGACGAACTGCGGGCGTGCTCCGACGACGGTCATGATGCGCATCGCAGTTTCCGGGCGACCGCGGCTCAACGCGCGGAACGGATGCCCGCGAGCTTGTCGCGCATCCAGCGCACCGGCACCAGCTTCGGGCGCTCGCGGTAGGGGCGCCTTGCATGACGCAGGAGCAGATAGAAGGTGCCGACGATTGCGCCGACCACCACGCCGACCGCAGCAATGAGCGCGCGGTTCGGGCCGGACTTCATGAAAGGCCGATTTGGGGCGGCAACCGTCTCCAGCGCGTACTCCTTGCGGACTTCCGCGAGCATGTGATCGCGGATCTCGCCCTTGAGCAGGTCGGCGAGCTGGTCGTCCAGCGTGCTGATCTCGTTCGATTTGATCCTGTCGGTCAGATAGTCGATCGATCGCTGGCGCATACCGATCTCGCGCTGCCGCAGCCCTTCGTTGAGATCGGCGATCATCGCGCTGAGCCAGCTCTGCGCCAGCTGCGGAGAGTAGTAGGTGATCGAGACCCTCACGAGCCCGGTCTCGGCTTCGTGGTCCACCGCCAGGATCTGGCGGAAACGATCGTAGATCTCGTCATCGGTCGGTGCCGACGTGCGCGGCGGTTTGGGCGGGCGCAACCAGCGCTGCTGCCGCTGATCGTAGATGGATGTATCCAGCATCACCTTATCGGCCGTCGGATCCCAGCGCGTGGCCGCCATGAGCAGCGGCACCAGTGCCCGGCGACGCGCGAAGCCCACGAGGAACGGGCGCGACTTGATTGTCTCGACCGCGAGTACGGCGTTGTCCTGGCCGCTCAGATCGAGGTTCAGGCCCGCCAGGGCGCCGACCTGGGAAAGCAGTCCGCCGCCCTGCAACGACCCGACATCGGAGACGACCGGCTTGAATATCGCCTCCGACCGATACTGGTTCGGCAGCGCCAGCGCCAGCACGACGCCTGCGATCGCGAACAGCACCACGAAGCGCACCAACACCCACCTGCCAAACCACAACAGGCCGAGAACGTCGAGCAGTTCGACGTCGGCGCTGCGCTGACCCGATGTGTGGTTGTCAGGCAAGGTGCTGGCTCTGGTCAGCTCGGTCCGGTTGGCCGAACCAGTCGCGCCCGGCACGCAGCGATCGCGAGCAGGCCCATGAAGTATGGAAGCACCATCTGCCGCTTCCAGCGCCGCGGCTCGCGCGCCAGCCGGTACAGCCACTCCAGCCCGTGATCCACCATGAAACGCGGCGCGCGCTTGGTTCGTCCGGCCAGAATGTCGAGCGCTCCGCCGCAACCCACCACGAACACGCCCGGCGCGTGTTGCAACACCCGGTCCGCGAACAGTTCCTGCGCCGGAGATCCGAGCGCGACCATGAGCAGTTGCGGGCGCGCTTCGAGAATCGCTTCCAGCCGCGTCGCTTCCGGCTCATAACCGTTCATCCGGCCGACGACATTGAGCTTGGGGTGACGCTCGAGCATCTCCGCCACCGCCTTGCGATTCACATCCTCCGTGGCGCCCACAACGAACAGCCGCCAACCGTGGCGCTCGGCGCCCGCGAGGCACGCTATCGGCATGTTGATCTTGCTGGTCTTCGTGCCGTGCAGCCATCGCATGCTGAGCACGGCGCCCGCGCCGTCCGCATAGGGCAGGCTCGACCTGTTGATCAGAGCGCGAACGTCGCTGCGCGAGCCGTAGAAGACGATCTTCTCGGCGTTGATCGCTACGGAGTAGCCGCCGCGGCCGGATGCGACGAAATCGTTCAGCACCGCGATCGCCTGGTCCTCGTCGCGCAACGCGACGCAAGGACAGTCGTTCACGATCTGCAGACGCTGCAGGTTCGCCGGCGATGCTGTCACGGCGACCCCCCATCGACGCGTGCACAGACTCCGCCGCGCAGCACATAGCGCTCGCCCGTAGCTGGACACGATGCCGCTGCATCGCCTTCCAACGGCAACGACAGACGCTGGCCATTGCGACTCATCCAGCCAACCTGCCGGGCGGGCACACCCACCACCAGCGCATGATCTTTGACGTCGTGCGTGACCACTGCACCCGCGCCCACGAAGGCGTACTCGCCCACAGTCACGCCGCACACGATCGTGCAGTTCGCGCCGAGCGTGGCGCCGCGCCGGACCAGCGTGTCGCGATACTCCTCCTTACGGGAGACTGCCGCACGCGGATTGAGCACATTGGTGAAGACCATGCTCGGCCCGCAGAACACGTCGTCCTCGAGCGTGACGTTGTCGTAGATCGAAACGTTGTTCTGCACCCGCACGTTGCTGCCGATGCGCACGCGGTTGCCGACGTAAACGTTCTGCCCGAGCGAGCAGTCGCTGCCGATCACGGCGCCGCCGCTGACGTGGCAGAAATGCCAGATCCGCGCGCGCTCGCCGATCTGCGCTCCATTGTCGATGACTGCCGTCGCATGCGCCTGGTACGCCGGCATGCTAGTACTCCAGCGGCAGCGCGACGCGCCGGCCATCGCGCGCGGAGAGGTAGCTCGCGATCAGTATCTCCAGCGACCTCAGGCCTTCGCGTCCGTCAGTTTCCGGCTCGGCCTCGCCGCGCAGCGCGCTCAGCACATTGTCGTAGTAAAGCGGATGCCCATAGCCGTAGACACTCGTCGTCTCATAGCTCGCAGCGGCGACGTTGTCGTCTTCCGGGCGATGCTCCGCGAACTCCCATTTCTGGATCTCGTTCACGGCCACGCCGCCGATGCGCACCGTGCCCTTCTCGCCGATGATCGTCAGCGAGCCCTCGAAGTTCTTCTGATAAGTGAGCATCGTGACGTTGAGCGAGCCGAGCGCACCGGAGCGCCAGCGGATCGCGACGCTCGCGGTGTCCTCGACCTGGATGTTGCGTGCCAGGGTTGCGACGTACGCCTGCACGCTCTCGACCGGGCCGATGAGCCAATCGAGCAGATCGACATAGTGGCTCGCCTGGTTCATCAGCGCGCCGCCGTCGAATTCCCACGTGCCGCGCCACTTGGAGCTGTCGTAGTACGACTGCGGCCGCGACCAGAAGACATTGATGACCACTGTGTAGATGCGACCGAAGCGCCCGGCCTCGATGGCGTTCTTGACCAGTCGCAGCGTCGCATTGCGCCGGTTCTGCTTGACCACGAACAGATGGACGCCGGCTTCGTCACAGGCCTTGACCATCTGCACGCCGTCCGCCCAGCGCGTCGCCATCGGTTTCTCGGTCACAACGTGCAGACCGTGACGCGCAGCCTGCATGGCCTGCGTCGGATGCAGACCGCTCGGCGTGCACAGCACCGCCACGTCCGCGACGTTCGCGCGCAGAGTCTCCTCGATCGAACCGAAGCCCTTGGCGCCAGTCGCCTTCTCCGCCGCGGCACGCGCCGCCGGATCGATGTCGCAAACCGCGGTCAGCTCGGCGCGCTCGGCATGGCGCCGCAGCGCCTCGAAGTGATTGGCGGCGATACGCCCGCATCCTATGACGGCAAAGCGAATCCGTTCCTGTCGATTGAAGGTTCCGAGCTTTCTCATACGGGCTTGCCCATCGGTGCCGCTGGCGGCATCAGAACGAATTGACCGCCGCAACCGCTACCGCCAGGTTGTAGATGATCGTCGTGACGGCCGTCCAGAGCGGCAGCGGCCTCATGCGCTCGGCATCGAGCGGCACGACAATGGTGTCCCCTGGCTTGATGTTCCCGCTGCCACTGAACCAGGCGGTGCCGCTGTTGCTTACGACACTGCCGTCCGCTCGCACGACATAGACCCGGCTCTTGTCAGCCCGCTGTGTCAGACCCCCGCTCATGAGAATGTAGTCGTCCCGGGCAAAAGACTCACTGTAAAGATGCGACGTCGGACTCTGCACTTCGCCGATGACCGTGACTTCCTGCGTAACGCGCGGGATCAGCAAGCGATCCCCGTCCTTGAGGACGATGTCCTGCGTGGACCCCGGCGCAGCCCTCGCCGAGTGGTCCAGGTTGATGACCAGACGCCCGACCGGCTTCGCATTGCGGAGGTTCTCGAGCAGCTGCTGACCGACCGCGAGAGCCTGCGCCGCATCGCCCTTCGCTTCCTGCGCCGTCATCAGCGAGACCTGTGCCAGGTCCATCTGCAGGCGGTCGACCAGATCGTTGACCTGTTTGCGCTCGCGCTCCTGCAGGCTGAGTCGCGTGAACACCGTACCCGCGGAAAAAGCGAAGTCGGTCAGCCCACCCGCCCGCTCGACCACGGAGCGCAACGTCTCGCCGCGCAGAATCGGGTACCGCCCCGGAAAGCGCACTTCGCCCAGCACTTCGACATACTCCTGCGCGGCCCACAGCGGCAGCTCTTTCACCACCAGATAGTCGTACGGCTGTAACTGCAGGTCATGGGCCGGATCTCCGGCCAGCGCCTTCGACAGATCGATCTCGGCCAGTACGGTGCGACGCGCTTCACCGCCGTCCACGGAGCTGCGCGTCAGCTCCGCTGTGCCGCCGTAAGCCGCTTCGCTGAGGCTCGCGCCGGCACGGATGAGATCGCTGACACGCATCCCCGGTTCCAGCGGATAGATACCCGGGGCGTTGACGCGCCCGCTGACCGAGACCTCGGCGCGCGGTTCTGTGTGGGTCGACTGCTGCTCGAGTTCGCGCAGCAGCGGCTCCATCACCCGGTCGCGACCGGTCTCGAGATCGAACACGAACACCTGATCGCGCGCGGCCAGCGGCACATCGGCCGGGCTGCCCGGCTGCTCGAGGGCGCGCACCACGTCGGCCGAAACGAACTGCACCTTGCGGGTCGGCGGCACTTCGCGACGGATCAGGATGTAATGCTGATCTGCGCCGGGCTGGAACTCATCGAGGCTCCTGATCACGTCCGTGATGCGCATTCCGCTGCGGAACGCGAACGTGCCGGGACGAAACACGTGACCGGTCAGCACGATCGAATCCTCGACGGTCGGGCGGATGGTCGGCACGGTCAGGATGTCGCCGTTGCGAATCTTCGTGCCCGCGCCCTCCTTGCCGATGTCCACGTCCTGCACGATGCGTTTGCGCTGCGCATCGATGCGCTCGAGTGTCGCGAGCACCGGATCCGCATCGACAGTGAAGCCCCCTGCGAGTCGGACCAGGTCCGCCGCGCTCGTTTCATCCCGGATCTCGTACAAGGCCGGCCGCTGCACCTCGCCGGCCACGCCGGCGACCCGCTCGAGCGGCGGGATGAAGATCGCGTCACCGGCGAGCAGACGCACGTCGCGGCTGGTATCGCCGCGCAACAGCAGGTCGTACAAATCCAGTTTCGTGACCGTCCTGCCGCCGCGCTTCAGCTCGATGTTGCGCAGCGAGCCGATCTGCTTCACGCCGCCGCTGACGATCAGAGCGTTGGTGATCGTGGAGAGTCCGCTGACGGTGTACGACCCGGGTGAGTTCGCTTCGCCCAGCACGAAGACACGGATCGAGCGCATCTCGCCCATGTGCACGCTCACCTGCGTACCGATCATCTGCTCGTTCACTCGCTGCTGGAGCAACTGCGCGGCTGCGTCGAAGCGCATGCCGCCCACAGCGACCGGTCCGAGATCGGGAAAATTGATCTGGCCGTCGCGACCGACGACCAGCGAGAAGCGTCCCTTGGTATTGCCGAACAGCTGAACCTCGAAGGTATCGCCAGGGCCGAGCACGTACTCCGCCGGCACCGGAACATCGGTCGCAGGTGCGAACGTCGTCGCAGTGCCGGCGAACAGGTCATAGCCGAACAACTGGAGACCCTGCGCGCCGGTGCGCTTCACCGGCAGATACGTCAGCTCGACGGTGAAGTCGACCAGCGTCGGCTCAGCGGCAAGCCGGCGCGTCGCTTCGGCGGGCGTCAGGCCGGCGAGCGGAATGGGCCCGAGCTCAGGCACATTGAGAATGCCCCACTTGTCGAGAACGTAGGGGTTGCGCCGGAGGATGCGCTCGCGCAGCGCGTCCAGCCGCGCGACCTCCGCGTCGGGTCGCTCTATGCGCTCACGCTGCTCGCGGGGTGCAGCGGGCGGCAGTGCCGGGGTCGCGGCATTCTGCGGGCTCGGCACGATGACCCGATCGGGCGCCGGCGTCGTGACGGGCTGCTCCGGTTCCTTGAACTCGCGCAGGCGCAGCGAGATCAGCAACGAATCTCCGCCCTTGAGGCGCGTCTCACCCGAGACGGCTCCCGCCATGCGCGCCTGTTCCTCCGGCGTGGGCTGACGCTTGACGACGTCCGGGAAGTCGAGGGAGCGATCCGGAATCGACTCCGGCACTCGTACTCCGCCCGGAACTCCTTTGCTGAGCGATTCGAGGATGCTGCGCTGCTGATCGGGCGTCAGCGTCTGAAAAATTTGCAACTGCTCGGCGCTCGGAGTCTGAGCGTCCGCATCGGGGAGCGCACCGAAGTCGGAAAGCAGGCAAACCGCCGCAGCAGCCAGCCAAAGAACGAGGCTGGGAATCTTCGATCTGACCATCACGGTCGCTTTATTAGGGGAATCCCGGCTGCGATGAAGGCCGGGAGTTTACACACAGCTTGGCCGCGATGCGACAAGCGCCCCCGCGCGCCGGGCGCATGGATTGCGGTTAGGTGGCGTCTATCGCCTCGCGTGCGCCGGAAATCGTGCGACCTTGCTGCGGACCGCGTGCAGGTGGGAAACATCGGCTGGCTGCCACACGAGATCGTGGATTGCTGCGGCCGGACGGTATTCAGCAACACCCCGAATCAGAATGTCGAGCGCCTTGTCGCAATCGAACATCCCGAGCGCCGTTTCGAGCTCGTCGAGCAGCTCGAGCAGCTGCGCCCAGGGCAGGCGGTGCTCCATCGCACGCAGGATCATCGGATGCTCGGTGCCCGTGACGTTGCCGCCGATCAGCAGCTCTTCATAAAGCTTCTCGGCAGGCCGCAATCCGGTGTAGACGATCTCGATGTCGCCGTCCGGATTGCTCTCGTCTTTCACCGTCCGGCCCATCAGGCGGATCATGCGC
>Ga0111538_10011515_pt1 | contig 11721 bp, 9 predicted proteins | sample SoiMethybrSBSTD1_FD_79669 | JGI IMG/M metagenome (GOLD analysis project Ga0111538, IMG submission 79669) | Bulk soil microbial communities from a Populus tree surrounding site in Tennessee, USA - Soil MetaG P. TD hybrid SBSTD1 (version 2)... | ecosystem: Environmental > Terrestrial > Soil > Tree...
ACCGCCGCGATGGCCGCCGGCTTCGACCACGCGCGCGGCGAGGTCATCGTTCCGATGGACGGCGATCTCCAGAACGACCCTGCCGATATCGGGCTCCTCCTCGAGAAGATCGACGAGGGCTACGACGTGGTCAGCGGTTGGCGCAAGGACCGGAAGGACGGCTTCGTGAGACGACTGCCGTCGCGCATGGCCAATTGGCTGATCGGCCGGGTGACCGACGTGCGCCTGCACGACTACGGGTGCACGCTCAAGGCCTATCGGGCGGAGATCGTCGAGGAAACGCGTCTGTACGGCGAGATGCACCGCTTCCTTCCCGCCCTCGCCTACCAGGCCGGCGCGCGAATCGCCGAGGTTCCGGTCAACCACCACCCGCGAGTTGCCGGGCGAAGCAAGTACGGGCTCGGAAGGACGTTCAAGGTACTGCTCGACCTGCTGACGGTGAAGTTCCTGTCCGTTTCGACGAAGCCGAGCTACGTCTTCGGCGGCAGCGGGGCGGTCCTGTGCTTCCTCGGCTCGCTCTTCGTCGTGTGGACCGCCTTCCAGAAGCTGTTCAACGGCGTTTACGTCTATCGTCAGCCGTCCCTCCTCGTGGGTGTGTTCCTGTTCACCGTCGGCTTCAACCTGATCCTGCTCGGTCTCCTCGCGGAGCTGGTCGTTCGGACATACCACGAGTCCCAGTCGAAGCCGGTCTACGCAGTTCGCGAGCGCAAGAACTTCGAGGAGCCGACGCCGCTCTAGGCTTGCGGCTCCCATGTGCGGAATCGCCGGGGTGGTCGGGCGCGAGGCGGTGGACCGCGACGCGCTCGTACGAATGACGCAGGTGCTTCGGCATCGTGGCCCTGACGACGAGGGCTTCTTCGTCCGCGGCTACGGGGACGGTGTCGGCGTCGGCCTCGGCTTCAGACGACTTTCGATCATCGACCTCGAGACGGGCAACCAGCCGATCTCGAACGAGAGCGGATCCCTCCAGCTCGTCTTCAACGGTGAGATCTACAACTTCGTCGCACTGCGAGACGGGCTCGAGGCCGAGGGGCACGTCTTCGCCACGCGGGCCGACACCGAGGTGCTCGTGCACCTCTACGAGGAGCTCGGACCGCGTTGTGTGGAACGGCTGAACGGCATGTTCGCGTTCGCGCTCTGGGACGAAGATCGGCGGGAGCTCGTTCTGGCAAGAGACCGGTTCGGGAAGAAGCCCCTGTACTACGCCGACCTCGGGGGAACGCTTCTGTTCGGGTCCGAGCTGAAGGCCCTGCGCGAGCACCCGATGTGCCCCGACGAGATCGACGCAGAGGCGCTCTCGCACTACCTCACGCTCGAATATGTCCCGACTCCGCTGTCGATTCTGCGCGGCGTGCGCAAGCTTCCCGCAGGGCATCTGCTGCGCTGGCGAGACGGGCGGGTGTCCATCGAGCGCTGGTGGGATCTGGCGTTCACGGAGGGGGACGAGCGGACGGACGAGGAGTACGTCGAGGAGTTTCGGATGCACCTGCGTGCGGCAGTACGCCGACGGCTCATGAGCGACGTCCCTCTCGGCGCTTTCCTGAGCGGAGGAATCGACTCGAGCTCGGTCGTGGCCATGATGGTGGAGGAGTTGCCGTCGACCTCGGTCAAGACATTCACGATCGGCTTCGGTGAGCGGAGCTTCGACGAGTCGGAGCACGGACGGCGGGTCGCGTCGCACTTCGGTACGGATCATCACGAGGACGTCTTCACGCCTCGGGCGATGATCGATCTGCTGCCCACCGTCGTGGACTTCCTGGACGAGCCGTTTGCCGACGCCTCCGTGCTTCCCACGTACCTGCTCTCGCGGTTCACGCGCGAATCGGTGACCGTCGCGCTCGGGGGCGACGGAAGCGACGAGCTGCTCGCTGGATATCCCACCTTCCCGGCCGACCGTGCGGCGCAGCTCTACCGGGTGCCTCACGCGTTGCATCGGCGAGTGGTGATTCCGCTCGCCGACAGAGTCCCCGTCTCCACGGCGAACTTCAGCTTCGATTTCAAGCTGAAGCGCTTCCTCCGCGGGGCCGGTGAGACGGTCGACGCCCGTCACGCCACCTGGCTCGGGTCGTTCACGCCCGCGGACCAGGAGCGCCTTCTACGAGGACGGCCTGCCGACGTCTTCGCAACTCAGCGGGCAGTCCTGGAATCGGCGCCGAGCGCGAACTGGGTCGAACGGCTCGTCTATCTGTATGCGACCACCTACCTCCAGGACGACATCCTCGTGAAGGTGGATCGGGCGAGCATGGCCAGTTCGTTGGAAGTCCGCGCTCCCTTCCTCGACGTCGAGCTGGTCGAGTTCCTCGGCAGCGTGCCGGCGAGGCTCAAGCTGCGTCGGTCGGACACGAAACACCTCCTGAAGCGCGCAATGAGGGACGCCCTTCCCCCCGGTATCGCCGCACGTGCGAAGAAGGGGTTCGGCATTCCTCTTGCGGACTGGTTGAAGACGGATCTGCGCGAGCAGTTGGAGGACGAGCTCTCACCGAGCCGCGTTCAGCAGCAGGGGATCTTCGACGCCCGAGAGGTGCAACGTCTCGTGTCCGAGCACCTCGGCGGTCGTCGTGATCATCGGAAGCAGCTCTGGACGCTGCTCATGTTCCAGCTCTGGCACCGTCGGTGGCACGAGCGCGTGCGAGACGACGCACCGCAGCCTCCCAAGGCTCGGTCGTCCATGGAGAGGCTGCCCTCGTGAAGGCGAGACTCGTCGACGATCTCGCGTGCCCGCTCTCCGGCCACTCGCTTCGGCTCGAACCGAAGCGCGACCTCGAGGAGATCGAGAACGGGGAGCTGGTCTGTGACGGTTGCGGTCAGCGGTGGCCGATCAGGGGAGGGATTCCACGCCTCGTCCCACCCGATCTCGTCGATCAGCAACGGAAGACCGCGTCGGCCTTCGGCTGGCAGTGGCAGCACTTCGCGGAGCAGCACCCCGAGTTCGAAGCACAGTTCCTCGACTGGCTGCAACCGATCGACCCCGAGTTCTTCCGCGGCAAGCGCGTGCTGGACGCGGGTTGCGGCACGGGGCGACACGCGCACTTCGCGGCGACGTTCGGAGCCGACGAGGTCGTGGCGCTCGATCTGAGTGACGCCGTGGAGGCTGCTCGGCTCAATCTGTCGTCGCACCCGAACATCCACGTGGTCCAGGGAGACCTGCTTCGCCCGCCGCTTCGAACCGCGCAGCAGGGGGGCGGCTTCGATCTCGTGTACTCGATCGGTGTTCTCCATCACTTGCCCGATCCGCATGCAGGCTTTCGCAGCTTGCTCCGGTTCGTTCGACCGGGCGGCACCATCGCGGTCTGGGTGTACGGCCACGAGAACAACGGCTTCGTTCGCCACGTGGTCGAGCCCCTGCGCCGGGTCTCCACCCGGATCCCGCCGTCGATGCTCCGCGGGCTCGCATGGCCACTCGCGCTGGGGTTTCACGGCGCGGCGAAGGGTGTCTACCGCCCGTTGCAGGGGACGCGCGTCGGGAGCGCTCTCCCGCTCGACGAGTACCTCTCGAGCGTCGCGGACTTCAGCTTCCGCCAGAACTACGCCATCGTCTTCGATCAGCTGGTTGCGCCGACCGCGGCATACATCAAGGGCCCGGAGCTCGAGCGATGGTTCATCGACGGCGGGCTCGAAGACGTGGTCGTATCGCACCGGCACGGCAACTCGTGGCGCGGCCGCGGGCAGATGCCGATTCTCGCTTGAAACGGCTATCCGGCCGGCCTGTCTGGACCATGGGCTAGGCCCGGTCGGGACCCGCGCCGCTGGCCTGGCGCATGACGTGTGACGATGCTTCCAAGGTGACCGTCGTCCCGGACTCGGTCGTCCGCCCGACCGCGACTCCCTCGCTGCCAGAGGTGCCCGGCAGCCCGCGCAGCCGCTCGCTCGTCGTGGCTGCGGCGATCGGGATCCCGGTCTCGATCGTCTTCCTCTACCTCGCGATCCGCGGGACCGATCTCGGGGCGGTCTGGGGCACGCTGCAGGGAGTTCACCCGTTGCCGTTGCTCGGCGCCGTGGCCTGCATGGGCGCGGTCTACTGGCTGCAGGCGGCGCGGTGGCGGCGGATCGCCGACACGCGGCTCCCACAGCGCCGGTTCGTCGAGATGGTCGTTGCGGGCGTCGCGGTCAACAACGTGCTGCCAGGCCGTGTCGGGGACTGGCTGCGGGCCCGCTGGGTGTCGCGCGGTGCCTACTCCTACGGGCGTGGGGTCGCGACCGTCGTGCTCGACCGCGGCTTCGACATCCTCGCTCTCGTCACCTTCCTGCTCGTGAGCCTGCCGTTCGTCACCGACGAGGGATGGGTCGACCGCATCGTCGTCGGCTCCGTGCTCGTCCTAGCGGTCCTCGGCGTGCTTCTTGTCGCGGCCCGCTCGTACACCCGTCGCCGGCCGCGTGGGCGCCGGGAGCACCGCGGGCTGCCGCGGCGGTTCGTGCGGGACACGCTCGAGGGGCTCTCGGATCCGCTGTCCGTCGAGCGCGGGCTCGTCTGGTTCGGCTTCAGCGTCGCCGCCTGGAGCGCCTGGGCGCTCGGGGCGGTCCTCGTGGGACGCGCTGTGGGCGTCGACCTGTCGCTGCTCGACGCGGTGTTCGTGACTGCAGCGCTGAACCTCGGGGTCGCCATTCCGTCGTCCCCGGGCTTCGTCGGCACGTACCAGTGGCTCGGCGTCTCGGCGCTCGCGCTCTTCGGCGTCGGCCGGGAGGAGGGGCTGGCGTTCGCGATCGCGATGCAGGCCGTGTGGTACGTGCCGACGACGATCGTCGGAGCCGTCCTGCTCTTCGCGAACGCGCGCGGCGCCTGGCGGACGCCGACGTCCGCCGCGGGCGGTCTGCGGCGCGCGACCGGCTGAGCTCAGTCGTCGCCGAGCGGCCGCTGGATCAGGCCGAGCTGGTAGGCCTGCCGCACTGCGTCCGCCCGATTCTTGGCGCCGAGCTTGCGGTAGACGTTCGTCAGGTGGAACTTCACCGTCTGCTGGGTGACCCAGAGCTCCTTGGCGATCTCGTCGTTCGACTTGCCGCTCGCGAGCTCTGTGAGGATCGCGATCTCCCGGTCGGTGAGCCCGGCCGCCTTGGCGCCGCTCGACGTGGAGGCCTCGGTCGCGCCGACCGTCGAGAAGACGGTGCCGCCGATCACCTGCCGGAGCGTCGAGGGCAGGTCGGTCGGATCGACGGTCTTCAGCACGTAGGCGCTCGCCCCGCGCCGTAGCGCCTCCTCGATCAGGTCGGGGGTCGTGGAGGCGGAGAGCATCACGACCTTGACCTTGGGGTGCCGGCGCCGGATCTCCTCGAGGCACTGGAGGCCGTCCATGTTCGGCATCCGGACGTCGAGCACCACGAGGTCCGGGCTCGTCTGGCCGACGAGCGGGAGCACCTGCGCGCCATTCTGGGTCTCGCCGACGATCTCGAAGCCGCCGTCGTCCTCGAGGGCGCGGCGGATGCCGTCGAGCATCAGGCGATGGTCGTCTGCGAGGAGAACCTTCACGGCCGCAGTCTCGCATGCGCGTCCGACGGCGGGCTCACCCGACCGGGGCCCGGGGAGGGCTGTTCAGTCACTCGTGCGAGGCATTGCGCCCCCCGAAGGGGTCACTACCGTCGGAGTCAGGACGACGAACACCGATTCCGAGGGGGGAAACGGCGATGACGGGGAGAGCGAGGGAGCATGAGGTACGGGTCATGGGTCTCGGTCTCGCGGCGGTGGCGGTGCTCGCGACGTTCCTGGCGATCTGGCTCGCGACGTCGCTCGGCGCACAGTTGCGCTCACATGCGTCGGACGCGTCGGTGACGAGCACCTCGGGCGGCACGACGCTCGTCAGCTCGTAGCTCAGCCGGCAACCCAGGCGGACGCGCCCGCCGGCCCACGTCGGACGACCTCGACCTTCGGTGGGCTCTGCGACAGCGTCAGCTGGAGGTCGACCCACGTGAGATTGTTTGCCTCGTTCGCCTCGCGGAACCAGTCGTTCGGATCGGCATCTGCCCACAGCCGGTACACGCCGTCCGCGAGGCCGTTTACGAGCAGACGCTGATCCGGGAGCGTCCAGAAGTACGGATCGGCGAATCCGGGCGAGAGACCCATCTCGAGCTCGAGCGTCGATCGACCGTCGCAGTCGTCCTTGCCGAACGTCGGCGCGATCGGCGGATGCGCCGGCTGCCTCGCGAGACGCACCTGGTCGAAGAAGCAGTAGCCGACCTTCGAGTAGCGGCGGAGGACCTCGCTGGACGCAGGACGCGTGAGCCAGTACGACGCGCCGATCTGGACGTGCCAGTGATCGTGCCCGTGGCCGCCGAAGACCATGTTCCCGGGCGTCACGACCTCGCTCGTCGGCGCGTCGTGCTCGCGGAACCGTTGCGAGACGCGCCAGTCGCCACGCTCGTCAGCACGGACGGCATGGACGATGAAGGGGCCCGAGCCGAGATTTCCGATCGACGCGGTGAAGGCGACGTACTGGTTCCCACTCGGCGCCACGCCGGCCGCGACGTCGGTCAGCGGCGACATGGCGAGATCTGGAAGGATCGGGTCGTTCGGCGCCGCGAGGGGCTCCGGGAGCGACGACGGCCAGTACGTGACCGCCGCCGCGACGCCGAGCGCCGCCAGCGGCACGGCTGCGGCGAGGACGAGGATCGCTGCGCGCCGCGACACGTCGCGCACGGTAGCCGCCCGGTCGGCGAACGCTGTCGACTCGAGGCGACGTGGTGCGGCCTGCACATTCGGGGGGGTGACCTCTACCCGAACGAGTGATTCACGATGCCTCTAACGGGTCATAACGTGCGGAACAGAGTGCCGGGATGCCGCTGCGGGCGTTGCGGGTTCCCCGGCAAATGGAGAGGGAAGGGGTAATCCGATGCGGAAGTTCACACGAGGGGGGCCACTGGCGTACGGCCTGATGCTGGTCGCGCTGGTGGCGCTCGCCGTCGCAGGTGCGGCGTCGGGCAATCACTCCGCTGACTACACGGGGACGGCGGACACGCACCTCGTCGTCGAGGGCAACCCGCCGCTGTGCCCGCCGGGCACGGGGGGACTGTCCTTCCGGCTGGATGCGGACAACGGCGAGCTTGCCGAGGGACTGTATCCGGCAAGCGATCCGTTCATCAGGATCTTCGACCTCGACATCGAGGGTGGCACGCTGAGCTGGGAGTTCACGGACATCCATCGGTACGACATGGCTGTCGTCGTGATGAAGGGCGGCAACACCGGGGCGGTCGTGTACACCTACGACTCCAAGTCGCCCGCCGGCGGTTTCGACGACTCCGACTCGGGTCTCACGACGCCGATCAACCCGAGCGGCAAGCCCGCCGCCATCAGCCACGTCGACTTCTGTCTCGACCCGAAGGGTCACGGCGGTCCGAAGCACCTGATCGTCAACAAGACCGCGCAGACGTCGTGGGACAAGGTCTACACGTGGGAGGTCGAGAAGTCGGTCGACAAGAGTCAGCTCGAGATGAAGACCGGCGAGACGGGCAGCGTGCAGTGGAAGGTCGACGTCACGCAGACGGGGTTCGTCGCCCGAAACGCGGTCGTCTCGGGCCAGATCACGGTCGCGAACCCGAACGACGCGCCGGTCTCGGGCGTCTCGCTCACGGACGCTCTACCTGGTGCTGTCGTCGACTGCGACGGTACGCCGGGCGCGCCGTACCTCAACACCGGCCTCTCGCTCGACGGCCAGGGGTTCCTCGTGTGTGCATACACGGCGCCCCGTGACTCGGCCGCGGGAGGGACGAACGAGGCGACCGCGACGGCGACGCTGAACGGTGTCGACATCTCCGACAGCGGGACGGCGGACTTCACGTTCGGCGACCCGGCCAGCGAGATCAACAAGACGGTCAAGGCCGTCGACGGCAAGAACACGTGGAACGGGATCGACAAGACCTCGTCGTTCACGTACGACGAGCAGTTCCCGTGCTCGAGCCAGGGCCGCAACAACGTCGTCGACCTGCTCGGCGACAACCCGTCGACTCCGCAGGTCGAGACGGACTACGAGCTCGACACGGACTCGGCCGGCGTCACCGTCCGCTGTAGCGAGACGCCGCCGCCTCCGCAGCCCCCGACGGTGAAGACGGACGAGTTCATGGACGTGCAGGTCCTGAAGGACGCGACGTCGCAGGTGCAGCTCGTCAACGGGCAGGCACAGGTCGCGTACACGGTTCGGGTGCGGAACAACGGCCCGAACCAGGCGCACAACGTCCAGGTCGTCGACTCGGCGCCGAGCGGCGTCACGTTCACCGGGATCACGCAGGCGCCGGTGGGCGGCGGCTGCTCGCTCTCCGGTGGCGTGCTGCTGCAGTGCAGCCTCGGGACGCTCGGCCCCGGGGTCGAGCGGGTGATCGGGCTCTCCGCCCGCGTCGCGCAGACGGGGACGTACACGAACTGCGCGACGGCCACGGGTGACGGCAAGGACACGAACGGCGCCAACAACCGGGCGTGCGCGTCGACGCTCGTCACCGCGCCGGTGACGCCGCCGACCACGACGCCGAAGCCTCCGGTGAAGCCGAAGCCGAAGCCCAAGCCCCTCAACATCTGCCGCGTCCTCAAGGTGACGCCGTCGATGGTGAAGGCGAACGGGGCGAAGCAGATCGTGCTCGCCAAGGTGACGCGGTCGAAGACGCCGGTGGCTGGTGTCGCGGTGCGGTTCACCGGCACGGGCCTCGCCAAGGTCGTGAAGACGAACCAGCGCGGCGTGGCCCGCCTCTCGCTCACGCCGAGCAAGGCCGGGATCATGCTCGTCAAGATCACGAGCGCGAAGGCGTGCAACAGCGCCAGAATCGGCGTGGTCGGCGTCTTCGAGCCGCCGGTGACCGGCTGACGCATTCCCCGAGCCGGCACTCGGCCGGCGCCCCGGGAGACCGGGGCGCCGGCGCCTCGGGGAGGGTTGGCGGGGCCGCAAGGCCCCGTCGGCCCGGTCCTGACCGGACCTAGACCCAGGTGGGGGACAAAACCCCTCGTCCGAGGGGCAGCGCTCCCGCGGGAGGGGGATACGGTGCGACTACAGACAGAGTGCCGACGACCGCTCCACCGAACTCGCGGCGGCGAGGGAAGCGGAGCAGCCGAGAGGAACCAACGATGGGGGACGGAGCCACGAGGGCGAGCAGCGCGGGGATGGGCGTGAGCGACGCATTCGAGTCTCTGTCCACGGGGTGAGGGTTGGCTCTCCGCTCGGCACCAGGCCGGTGCACCCGGGCTCGACCCGGGCGCACCGGCCCTCATAGCGCATCGGCCGTCGGGAACGGGGGGAGGACAAGCCTCTCGTCCGGGGAGCGTGGCAGGCCCCGGGCGAGAGGAGCGGTCCTCGCCGCTTTCGCCTCACTGCTCCTCGCGGCGCTTCTCGCCCCGACAGCGGGCGCGGGAGGCGCGCGAGGCAAGGCGCCGCTGTCGGCGCTCGCGAGCGTCCGCGTGGTCGGCTCCGGGCCGGTCGCCTGGGCGAAGGTCGCCGTGCGAAGCGCTCCGAGCCGCAATGCGAGCGTCGTCGCCACACTCGCGCAGTTCCGTCCGGACTTCCACCCCCGCACGGTCATGGCGCTCGACGAGCGCCTCGACCGCACCGGCGCGCCGGCGTGGTATCGCATCTCGGTTCCGGGCCGGCCGAACGGACGCACCGGCTGGATCCCCGCTGCGGCCGCGAACATCCACCCGGTCGACCGCTGGCTCGTCGTCTACCGCGGCACGAGGAAGTTCGAGCTGTACATCGATGGAGTACTCCGCCGCACCGGGCCGGTCGCCGTCGGCGCGCGGGGGATGGAGACGCCGATCGGGCTCTTCTTCGTCCAGTCTCGCTTCGTCCCGAGCAAGTATCCGATCCTCGGCGCCTTCGCGTTCGAGACGAGCGGCTACTCGAAGCTCTCCGACTGGCCGGGCGGCGGCGTCGTCGGCGTCCACGGAACGAACATGCCTTGGCTGATCGGTCAGGCGGTGTCGCACGGCTGTGTCCGGCTGCGCAACAGCGACGTCCTCGCTCTGCGCAAGCTCGTGCGCGTCGGCACCCCGGTGAAGATCGTCGCCGCGTAGGCGCCGCCCCCGGCGACCGCTACGCCGCCGAGGCTGCGTCGAACGCGTACGCCTGGATCGGGTCGGACGAGAGCGTCCGCTGGCCGCCCGGCGCGGGACGGAGTTGCCGCACGCGGTAGCCGCGATCCTCGAAGGTGAAGCCGGGCTGGAACGTCCGCCAGGAGCCTCCGAGCGATCGTGCGACGCCGACGCGCTCGAAGCGGAAGCCGAAGCCGTTGCACGTCGTCACGCCGCCGTTCCACGACTCTGCCGTCGCGATCGGCTTCCAGAGGCGGTGCGACCCCTCGAGCACGATCGGGTCGGTCGCGGGCTTGCCGTCGACCCAGACCCGCCAAACGCCCGGCCGCCGGTTCATCTCGAGCACCGCGAGCCGGTGGCGGTCGCCGACCTGGACGTTCTCGAGCAGTGGGACGAAGACCGGATCGCGTCCGGCGCGCGTGATCTCGGCGTAGACCATCGGCGGTGTGTTGGGAAGCGCCGCGATGCCCGTCTGGAGCCACATCGTCTCGCCGCTCGGGCCGGCGCTCTTGCCGCCGACACCGATCCATGCGGCTGCGTGGCCGGCCTGCACGGACGGGGCGCGGAGCGGCGCGATCGTCGCGCGGACGCCACTCGAGACCTTCGACGACTCGAAGCCCGCGTACGCGTAGCCGGCGGAGCCGTGCGACCCGGAGCCGCACCCCGCAGCGCTCGCTTCGGCGCTCGTCTGGAACGGCGCCGCCCACGTCACGACGACCGTCGCGAGTGCCGTCGCCGCCAAGGCCCCCAAAGTCTTCACAGATCCCTCGATCGGCGTCCCCGGAACGAGGGAGCATCCCTCGATTCAGCGATCGACCGGGGAATGCGGGGGTAGCATCGGGGGCATGGCCCGGCTCGAGGAGCGACGCAGGACGGGTCTCGATGCCTGGCGCGCGCGCTACGAGGGGTCGCCGTTGCGCGAGGGGGAGGCGTTCACGTCGATCTCGGGCGCCGAGGTGGAGCCGCTCGCCACGCCCGAGACGGGCACAGTGGACTACGACCGTGATCTCGGGTACCCGGGGTCGTTCCCGTTCACGCGCGGGGTCTATCCGTCGATGTACCGCGGCCGGCTGTGGACGATGCGCCAGTTCGCGGGGTTCGGGACGGCGGCGGAGACGAACGAGCGGTTCCGGTACCTGCTCGACCACGGGCAGACGGGCCTGTCGTGTGCGTTCGACATGCCTGCGCTGATGGGTGTCGACTCGGACTCACCACGCGCGCTCGGCGAGGTCGGCCGTGAGGGCGTGGCGATGGCGTCGCTCGAGGACATGCGGGTGCTGTTCTCCGGGATCCCGCTGGACGAGGTGTCGACGTCGATGACGATCAACTCGTCGGCGGCGATCGCACTGGCGATGTACCTGGTCGTCGGGGAGGAGCAGGGCGTCCCACGGGACCGGCTCCGCGGGACGATCCAGACGGACATCCTGAAGGAGTACATCGCGCAGAAGGAGTTCATCTTCCCGCCGGGCCCGTCGATGCGGTTGGTGACGGACATGGTCGAGTTCTGCGCTCGGGAGATGCCGCTCTGGCATCCGATCTCGATCTCCGGCTACCACATCCGCGAGGCCGGCTCGACGGCGGGCCAGGAGCTCGCGTTCACGCTGAAGAACGGGTTCACCTACGTCGAGTGGGCGCTCGAGCGGGGGCTGGAGGTGGATGCGTTCGCGCCGCGGTTGTCGTTCTTCTTCAACGCGCACCTCGACTTCTTCGAGGAGATCGCGAAGTAC